>Ga0315536_1001333_pt1 | contig 12450 bp, 11 predicted proteins | sample SalMarSW160230MG_FD_203093 | JGI IMG/M metagenome (GOLD analysis project Ga0315536, IMG submission 203093) | Salt marsh sediment microbial communities from the Plum Island Ecosystem LTER, Massachusetts, United States - Salt Marsh Sediment SW1602-30 ... | reverse complement strand
ACAAAATGTCCAACAGCTACTATTATAATAAGCTTAGTTGTACTAACCCGTGCGGCGAGCAGATGCTTCCACCTTACGGTGTCTGCAACCTAGGGCATATCAATCTGGCCAAATTTATTAGAGAAGATGTAGAGCAGCTTCCCTACAAGAGTGTTTCTTGGAAACAGGCAGTAGAAGCGTTTAATGTAGACAAACTGTACACTGTAGCATCAACAGGGGTCCGGTTCCTTGATAATGTAACCGACCTGAACACCTATCATATAAAAGCGAATGAGGAAAAGCAATTAAGTGAGCGACGTGTTGGCCTTGGTATTCTTGGCTATGGAGAGCTCCTTGTACGACTAGGTCTTCGTTATGGTTCCAATGATGCCATCAAGTTCACAGATTGGTTGTTCGAGCAGTTTGCGTGTGCAAGCTACAAAGCGTCGATGGTACTTGCACAAGAACGAGGGCCCTTCCCGAAGTTTATCGGTGAAAAATTTGTGAACTCCGGATTTATGCGAACTCTTGGTGAAGCACACCCGCAACTAAAAGAGAGTATAAGCAAGTACGGCGTACGGACAGTTACAATGAACACCATCGCGCCAACTGGATCGACTGGCACGATGATAGAGACTACTACCGGCATCGAACCATACTTCTTACCTGCATGGGTAGCACGCAGCCGCATTGGAGCCGTAGAAGAGGAAGCCAACATCATTGTCGAGCTACGTGCGAAGTTCGGAAATGACTTTCCAGCATACTTCGTGACCACACAAGACATCACTCCCGAGGAGCACGTACGCACGCAAGCAGCGGCACAGAAGTGGATAGATGCATCAATATCCAAAACCATAAATATGCCCAACAATGCCACCAAGGATGACGTTGCACGTGCATACAAGCTCCTGTACGATCTCGGCTGTAAGGGTGGCACTGTCTACCGCGATGGAAGCAGGGACAAGCAAGTCCTGTACTACAAAGAGGATGCACAAGAAAAGGCACCAGCAAAGGAAAAAGACGTTCCTGTTGTAGTGGTGGATGAGTACAAACGTCAGAACGGCCTTGCGGTTCTGCGTCCAAAGATCGATAGTGGCCTTGCGGTCATCCTGAGCAAGGAGACTCCAGTAGGACGCCTTCATGCTGGCATACGTTTCCACCACAAGACAGGTAAACCCTACGACATGTTTCTTGTCAGCGGTAAGGGAGATATCTCTGCAGACGTGCAAGCGCTTGGAAGGCTCATATCAGTTATTCTACGCATGCCGGATGGAGAAACGATATCGCAGGAGACGCGGTTGGAAATCATCCGCGATCAGCTGCATCGCATACCAGGGCGCGGTCAGGTAGGCTATGGTCCCGACAAAGTCATGTCGCTTCCTGATGGTGTAGCACAGATACTGCATGACTATCTTTCTGGAAACTTCCCCATGGCGAATGTGCCGATGGGGGAAGATCAAGTAGCGGCGTTCCTCAATCAGGTGAACGGTGACAAAGAAGTAGATCATGAGGAGGTTACCGCATGGATAATGAACGAGGACCGCGACGCATTTTACAACGAAGACACAGAAACAGACAGCCTCGGGTTCGATTTCGACATCTGCCCGAAGTGTGGTAGCGCAACGTATGTCAACATTCCGGGCAAGTGCCCACACTGCGTTGTTTGCATGCACACTGAATGCTAGAGGTAAACATGCTGACCACAGAAGCACCGCAACATCTGAGACACGCCTGCGATCCAGAAGAGTTCGAGCAGTACGTAGACGGTACAAAGACGTTCGACCTCAAGCTCAACGACGGAGTGTTCACTCTGCAAGAAGGGGACATGATTACCTTCGAGGAACGCGACGCTGAAACAGGTGAGCTGACTGGAAAGAAAGAAATAAAACGTGTAGGTGTAATACTAGACACAACCAATATTACCAATGTCTCTAACGAAGAGATAGCGAAAAAGGGGCTGTCCATATTCAGCCTGGTACAACCAACACACCGTACACTGTACTCCCTGTATGATCGTTATTTCACCGTAAGCGTTGCGATTGATCGCCATGACCGGCAAGAAGTAGAAGAAGACCCAAAATGGGAGGTGCTAGGAGTGCCATCCACTACACCTATCCTTGCCTGTCCAGACTTCGTAGATGGTGGTGTGTTGGAGTCACTTAACATCAACAACTGGCCCATTGGTCGCTACTCAGTGACCATGCTTATCGGTATGGACCTCGACCAGAAGGAGCCACCGTTTGACATCCAAATATTGGACATAATAGTGATGGTCATCATAGCCGATGAAAGTAACCCAAAGGATTTTGAGTTTGCTGAACTCAATCCAGAAGTGCTTGAAAGCGGGATCTCCATCAACCTAAAAACAGATAAGAAAGTTATACCGCTTCACCCGGAAGATGTAGACGCACTATTATCGGCGGCTATGACCGAAGAAGAAGCGAAGGATTACCCGGATATGATGTCTGAAGAAGAAATGGAACGTTTGCTTGCGGACGCGCGAGCACGTGGTGAAGATGTAGATATCATCGAACAGGCGTTCTTGGGCAACGAAGATAGTAAAGAGAACGCAGACTACGAAGAAGAGGATGAAGACGATGAACAGTAACAACGAAGAGCATGGAAATGAGGAAGAAAAAGAGGCGGATCCCGTTGACTCTCTTCTGCCCAGATGGGTTGAATTTAATCGGCTTGGAAACGACAAAGAAATTAAGGAAGCTGTACAAAAATTCTTTAGTGATCCTGGTGCTTCCAGCGAGAGCTTCCAGCTGCAGTTCGGGATAGACCTACATGAATTTGGCGGGTACTACCTAGAAACGGGCGTGGTGGACGCGCCCCAAGGCCCCTTCATACCAACTAGGATCACGCCTATTCTGGTGCTGCGGCAGTCTAGATCGGGGCAGTCGTTTACTCCTCACATCTTCAAACACGATGGTCTCCTACACGACAGACGCTTGTTAGCTTGGGTTGAACGCGAGGCTTGGGAAACCCACGTAGAAGACACTTTTGCTGAAGAGTTGAAGCAGAGAGCAGCTAAGGCTCGAGCAGAGGCGCAGAAACAAGCTGCTAAACAAATGGACGCTGAAAAAAGCAATGACGAAGACCAGTAAAGAACGTGAACCGGTTGTTATCAATTTCGGAGGAGAGGACGCCAATCGCATTGAATTTGACCCGACGAAGAAACAGGCATTCGTGCTGACTGGCTATCCTGGACAACTGTTGGTAGTCGCTTGGGACATAGATCAGTCTGGTTTTGGTGGTTGGCGCATCAAAGCAGTTGGTGTAAAAAAGAGCGGGAAACTGGTTCAAAAAGAGTTTGAAAAGGGTAAACCTGCTACAGCCTTCTTTGGTGACGTATCAGTAGTAGGAGCGGCGCAAACGGATCTCTACACATCGTTTGGATATGAAGATATGGACGTGACTGACGATGACGGAAACATTGTGAACAAACCGTTAGAAGTCAGGATCCGCCCTGTGCAAAAGTAAAGGTGGAAACACATGTCGCATGAAGACGAAGCGCAAAGAGTGTTACAGGGGATGCGGAACGTAGGCCGCGAAGTAAACGTCCTTGGAGGTGGTGACTACGTACCGCCGAAGGGTGTACCTATTTTAGACCTGCCTCCCGAGGCGAAGATCTACAAGGTGGATCTCCCCACAAAACAAACTGATCTATTGATAGGGTACGAACGTCGATATATCATCCCAGTCGCTCTGTTGGTTGCACCCATTTTCGGTGCAGAAGCCAAACCAGATGACATCTACCGGGCGTTACCAGAGTATGCCAAAAACAACCTCCACGTCATCTATAGTCGCAGCGGCATCACCAAGCAAGACAAGGTACTCAACTGGGACGCGATAGTGGTAGTAGTGCAGAAGCTATGTATAGTACGAATAAATTGTGATCTAGATCCAGTGCAAGATCAGTTCTCTATTAGAGCGCTCTACTTGTGGTCGCGCAAAAAGCAAGGCTACGAAACTGTCCTAGACCCACAGAGCCCAAAGATTGACCCCAGCGTCCTTCCATATATACTGGACCGATACGCAGCCATCGAAGGCATCCGCTAGCTAGCCCCATGGCCCGTCGCAACATTACCCTTTCCAACAGACTCATTGTGCCCGCTGGACTCGTACGCCAACAGGACCTCCGCGCGTTCTACTACAGCTGGAAAGAAAACGAATACAGCCTGGAGGAGGACGAGTTTGGGGAGATCGTTCTGGATGAGTTTGACAACCCGGTGAAGAAAAAGAAAGGGGTGGAGCACTCCTTTCGTAGCTATCGAGAATTGTTCTCAGAAAACGGCACGAACTACTTTTCATTCCCACGTGGGAACCTGGAGAAGCTAGAGCCATTCCTACGTCACGGGTACCAGGACCTGCGCCCTATCATCCCTCTTGGTGCACACCTTACGTTGAACAACGAGGTCAAGGAGGATCATCGTTGGCCAGATCAGGAACGATGCCTCGATGAGTACATGAAAAGAGGCTATGGAATCGTTGAAGGTGACACTGGCAGTGGCAAAACTATCGTAGGTATCGCTGCCCTCTGTATGCTTGGCATGACCACCTTGATACTGAGCACACAGACCGATGGTATTGACCAGTGGATTGGGGAGATACGCAAGCACACCAACATCAACGAGCTCGAGGAGCAGACAGGCAGAAAGATTATCGGCCCTTACAGCAAGAAGTGCGCCTACCCCATCACAGTGAGCACCGTCCAGGCATTTCTCAAACCTGGAGGACGAAAGTGGTTGCACGTGCACCGTAGCGACTTCGGGCTCCTGCTACTGGATGAGGTGCATGACTTTGGGGCGCCACAGTTCTCCAAGGTAGTGCAGGCGATGAATGCTTTTGCGATGCTGGGTCTAACTGCTACTGTGGAACGAAACGACAGACGCCACCACCTGATATTTGATACTGTGGGACCTGTAGTAGCTCGAGGTAAGGCGCACCAGATGCCGCCCACTGTCTACTTCATCGAAACAGGAACACAGTGCCCCACCTGGCAGTACAAGAAGAACTATCCATCACACTACCAGTGGGATGTCATCCTCAAGCACCTGATCAAGGATGAGGACCGCTACCTGCTCATTCAAAAATACCTGCGAAAAGACGCTGACAACAAACGCTTCATCGCCTGCATCTCACCAAAGCGGACTGCGGTGATAAAGAAGCTGCACACGTTGATGTCGCAGGACGGCTACGATGTGCGCTACGTGGATGGAGACACACCCAAGGGAGTGCGCAACCTCATCTACAAAGAGGTGCGTGAGGGGAAGGTGCAGATACTGTTCGCGGGAAAGGTCTTGAACCAGCTGGTGAACCTCCCAGTTATCGACTGCCTGCACTACGTTACCCCAGCAAGCTCAGTGAAAGAGACGAAGCAGGCCTACGGCAGAGCGCGTCGCTGGCTGAAGGGAAAGAAGAATCCCATCATCCGAGACTACGTGGATGAGGGTGGTGGTCAGCTTGACGGCGCATACAAAAATCGGATGCGTTTATGCCGAGCGGAAGGCTGGACTGTAAAAGTAATAGATGTAGGGATAGCAAACCTGTCTGGTCTCAGTCTCTGGAAAAAGCATGAGAAAAAGTAATCCCAACATCGCGTTAGCAAACACCCCGCAAGAACGGGCGCTTTGCCGGGCGTTAGTGCCCACACACTTCTGGAATCCGAAGCAAGCGCACATCTCCTTCATGACCACGAAATTCCGGGGCAAGACGCTCTCTGCTATAGCCCAGCAGCAGTGGGTTAAGAAGTTCATAAAAAGTCCACCACGAAAGGCTCCTACCGTAATCATCGGCTCAGAGCCAACGGATACTGGTGGGTTGCATCTAGCCTATTACATGCTCGTTGAGTACATGAAAACCAGAGAAAGGGACGTGGCGGTGCTGGATGCGGCTCTCCTAGTTCCTAGGCTGGAATCGTACCCCGGCTGTGCTGTTATCCACAACATCTTGGAGAAGGCGACGCCAGAACGTGTGCAGCAAGTACGTGACCTGGTTAACCGCTTCCATTACACCTTCAAACTGATTGTTGTAGGAGGGACACGCGACCCTGAAAAATGGGCGGTACTTCGGATGGGGATGCATGTGGACATCGCTCTGCGAGTAAAAGACTTGACTCCCGAAGATCTGAGGAATGATTAATGGCGCACCTCTACTCTGCGGAGCTTGAACAAAAACTGATTGTCTGTGCGCTGGAGACACGCAGCCCACGCGTGCGTGCGTTGATCCTAGCAGAAACAGACGAAGACACCTTCGGCTCCGAATATGGTGTCCTCGCACGCAAACGGATGAACGTGCTCCTGCAAGCGGGTAAGAGCTTTGGTACAGCGTTGGACTTCGCAGAAGACGCCGCTATCTCGAGCTCCAAAGGAGCGGTAGCGTTTATCAAAGCAACCCCAGAGAAAAGGAGCGCAGCAGGCAAGTTTAACAAGGACCGGGTAGTTCAGCTCGTAGACCAACTCAAGCGCTACCAGCAGGTGCGCTCCGTCTACTCCATCCAACAGGTGGTCAACGACATCGCAGCTGGAAACGTTGGAGAGGAAGAGATAGAACGAGTTCGGCATGCGTGGGAGAAGGGGCTGAGCGATCTCCAAGGGGTAAGCGGAAAGCAAACCCTGACACACTTTGGAAGCAGACGCTCAGATGAAGAGGCGAAGCAAGAGTTCCTAGACCTCATGGAATACCAGCCCGGCCAGTTCGTCTCCACTGGTCTTGCAGGCCTGGATGCGCACCTGCACGGGTTTGAACGGGGAAACCTGGTGACCATCTCAGCACCTCGTGCTGGAGGGAAGAGCACCCTTGGCATGGTGATGAGCATCAACCAGTACCTCAAGTCAAATCACAACGTGTGCTACGTCTCTATCGAGATGAGCAAGCGTGAGTTCCTACGACGTGTAGTATCGAATATCAGCAAGGTCCCGCACGACAAGGTACGTGTAACCAAGTACATGACAAGAGAGGAACGTGCAGCCGCTGGCGTGGCGTTCAAGAAGTGGCAGGAGCATGGAAGGATAAACAACAGCTGTTACACGATCTGGCCAGTCAAGGATGCGTTCTTCACTCCCCAAAAGGTGGAGGTGCTTCTTGCTCCTTTCATGTACGATGTCATCGTGGTCGACTACATCACGTTGATGCACGCAAAGGGAAAAGACACCTGGCAGATGCAGATGGAGTACTCTCGATACCTGTCTATGATGGCGAAGAAGCTGGGCTGTGTCATCATACTGCTGTCGCAGCTTTCAGACGATGAGAGAGTGAAATATGGCAAAAGTATTGAGGAAAACACCGATTACTGGATCTGGTGGCGCTACGGTGACGAGGAAGAGCAGACAGGAAACGTGGAGCTCAGGTTGGCCAAAGCGCGGCACACACGAACAGCGCGCATACCAGCGCAGTTCATGCTGGACGTCATGAACATTGAAACTGCATCCCCAGCAGAGAGGGATCAGAGATCAAGAGGTGGGAAAGGAAGCAGCGGAAGGATAAGTGAGAGCAGTGGTATCTGGACAAACAACGACAGCTAGCGTCTGGTGCTGCCTGAGCGAACGATGCGTACGCCGTTAGCGCCCACCACAACGCGAGTCGCCCTGCCCAAACGAACGCCAAGAGAGCGCCAAACGCCTGGGTGCCGAGGGTACCGTTGAAGGGTCTGATGCTGCGTAGAGCTCACACGGAGATGACTGTTAGGACTACTCATGATGTCAACTCCTTTCCAGTGCACAAACTGCACTACTAGTTATTGTGGGAGTCAAACATGTCGTTGTCAAGTAAAAAAGAGCTAGAAGGGTATGATACGCATTAAAAACCCAAAGAATTCGGGTATGTCACCCATATTTCCAAAGGGTGAAAAGTACCTCATAATTGACTGGGCCAATTTTGTGCGGCGCGCATACCATTCTACAGACAGAAGCAAAGTGCTTGAACTTATTGTGTTTATGCTAGCTAAGCTGAAAAGAGAGTACCCTGAGCATCAGCTAGTTTTCGCACTAGAAGGACGAGGTAGTGCGATACGTACTGGCATCTTTCCTGGATACAAAGCGAACAGAGAACCAGACCCCACCTTCGACGCTTCGGCACGCGAAGCACTTCAGCTGCTCAGTTTTGTACGAGGGACCGTTATAAAGGCTCCAGAAGGGGAAGCTGATGACGCCATAGCCTGCTTTGTGCAGCGCATGGAGAAGGGCAGCAACGCCCTCATCATCAGCGAGGACAGGGACCTTTGGCAGTTGATTCGGGGTGAATCAGTCAGAGTAAGCGTGCGTAAAGGTGGGCTGATAAACGCGTATAAGTGCAAGGAAATACTTGGAGTTCCTCCTGAAAACGTGGCTTGCTTAAAGGCGCTTCTTGGAGACTCAGACAACATTCCTCGGGGTGTTCCAAGAATGCGCACAGTGCTCCTTACTGAGTTTGCATTGCATGGCATAACCCCTGGGAAGGCATATCAAAATGCGAAGGCTAAGGGAGCACTTACAGAGAAAGAGCTAGCACGTGTTGTAAAATACAAAGAACAGATAGACTTGAACTACAAGCTCATTCGCTTGCGTGGCAACCTGAAGCTACTGACAAAGACACAGAACGGCAACCCTACTGCGTTCATGAAGTTTCTTGCAGACCACCAGCTGTACCGTGTTAGTGTTCAGGCGATCAACAGGCTCACCAAAGAAGGGCCAGTAACCGATGAAGATCAAAGTTGAGGCAACAGCTCTGAAGAACGCCGTTAAGGCGCTCCAAGCGCTGCAGAAGCTAAGTGGAGAGGGAACGAAGAAGACCTCGGAGGAGGCTAGTGGGTTCAAGGGGCGCATGAAGGTGGTGGAAGGGCAGCTGCTGATCGATGTGGCCAACAACGGTGCCTACGTGCAAAAGGCAATCAAGGCGACGATGCTGCGTGAAGGAAGCGTCGGTGTAGACCTTATCGAGGTAGGCAAGTACCGGCTGACAGGTACAGTCACCATAGAATACGATCACAACGTCAACCTGGTTCACTTCTCGACGTCTAAAGCCAAGTACGACCTACCAGCAGACCAAGATGCGGCAGACGTTATCGAGAACACGAAGCCTACTGACTATGAGATGCCAATCGTTGCTAAAGTCCCCGCAGAGATGCTTGCACAGGCAGCCGCACTAGTGGCGATCAAGCCCGGGCTCAAACAAGAAGAGATGCGCATGCAGTTCGATCTTCGTCCTCCAGGCGCAGATGGCATGGCTTCGATAGAAGTGATGGGGCTGGATTTCTACAGCTATGGACGGTGCTTGAAAAAGTCTGCCGACATCAAAGTAAAGTCACACACTAGATTCATCCTGAAGGCGGCGTCACTCAGCACCATCTTGGGCAGTATCGAAGGAGCCGTAGTAGATATAGGGGTGGAGAGAAACGCGGATGAGACACGGATGGTACGGTTTAAAGCGGCAGACGCAGACCTTTTCTACCCAACGATGGAGTATATATTCGTAGACCCAGAAAAGGTTTACCAGGAAACAGTGCAAGGAACCATCAACTGTACGTTCACCGCACTTAGAAAAAACATCCGTGAAGCCATTGCCACCGTTAGGACAGTGAGCTCGAGCGCAGCTACCCCACTCACACTGAATATCAAAGTGGAAGGAACCAGTGTGCTGATGGCAGCGCAAGAGGGTGGCAAGTCGTCGCTAGCAAAAATTGCAACGTCGACTGCGAAGGCACGTAACGGTGGCCCTGTAATCATGAGTCTCAACCAACACTATTTCGAGAGCGTGCTGAATCTGGCACCTGAGGTGACTCCTCTCCAGGTGGAACTATGGAACGAAAAAATGGTGATCGTAAAGGCGTCCGAGGGGACAAGCGTAAGGATCGAGTATTTCATGGCACAGATCGATCCGGATCTTCTGGAGGAGAGCGCGGCGAGTTAGAGGATGAGCTTGACACGGTAATCCAAAACTGGAATCTCTACGACAGCACCTTTATTACAAAATGTGGTAACCACGTCTTTGCGCTGAAGCTCAAGTCTATCGCGTACGATGAACAGCCGCACCACCAGATTATCAAGCAGCATGGCAACCATATCTCATTAGTAGGCGTGTACGGAAAGTCGGCAAAGTTTTCTAGAGAACGTCTACTAGGTTACATCTTATTGTACGTTGGAAATCCGATCATCCACATGCACACATGGTTCGTCGCTATATGTTACTCAGAGGAAAGCGACGTGCGCAGAAAAGACCCGGCACCCATAGCCACAGACGACAACATCCGGCTTTTCAAAGCAGGCATAGGTGACTGTGATTACCTGTTCTGCTACAAAGCCAAAACGAGGGAGCATGATGAAGCAGGATTCAGTGATGGAGCAACCCATCTCGAAACAGCAGGACAGTGGAAAGACGGCCTCTGAGAAGCTGTTGGTACCAGAATGGCATCAAGGGCCCAAAAAACTTTCAAACAGGGAAAACCTGCGTCGTCGCTACAAAAAACTGTTTGGTTTTAAGCCTTGCGGTTTGAGCGAAAAAGAGTTAGAAAGGATAGTGCTGGCAACCGAAGCGGACCGGCAGTATCAGAAGACGGAAAACTTAATGGACCCGCAAAGCCGGGCAACTATTGGAGATGCGCTTAGCATGAAGCGCTGATTACCCGATGACCCAAGATTACCTCGAGCATCTTACACCACAGCAACGTGCAGCAGTTGAGCATCTAGATGGAGCGGCCCTTGTTCTAGCAGGGCCTGGCAGCGGAAAGACACGGGTGATCACCTACCGGATCGTCCACCTCATCCGCGCGCACAAAGTCAACCCCCGCAGCATCGTTGCCATCACGTTCACGAATAAGGCTGCGAACGAGATGAAGGAGCGCGTTCTGCAGCTACTACCCAAGTCTGCTACAGACATGCTTCACATCTCTACGTTTCACTCGTTCTGCGCCCGACTACTGCGGTACGAGCACGAAGCAGCAGGGCTGGTCAAGCACTATACCATCTGTGACGACTCAGACACCAAAGCGTACGTCGTTCAGTCTATCGCACTGGAGACAGAGGAGGACCCGAAGAAGGTCCGTGGGATGAAAGATTATCGATCTCCCGACAAGGTTCAACGTTTCATCTCTAACCAAAAACAAAAACTACAACTACCAGACGACGTGCACGACGCCCTAGGAGCTACCTCTGGTGAAGAAGACCTGTTCTACGCAAAGGTCTACTCACGGTATCAAGCGACGCTGACGAAATCGAGGTGCCTGGATTTCGATGACCTCATCATGAAGACGGTACTACTCCTTCGTGAAAATGATGCCATCCGAGAGAAGTACTCTACACGCATCCAATACCTGCAGGTCGATGAATCGCAGGACACCAATCCCAGCCAGTACGAGTTGGTACGCCACCTTAGCAGCCACTGGGGTAACGTGCTGATGGTGGGCGATGCAGACCAGTCTATTTATGCCTTTCGAGGCGCCCGTCCAGAGAACATGGATTCGCTCATAAAAGAACATGATAACGCGAAGTTGTACCTCTTAGAGGACAATTTTCGGTCTACGCACCAGATTGCTGCAGCAGCTAACGAGCTCATCGCCTGTAACGAAAGCAGGCAGCCGAAGGAAATCAAAGCCCGCGTGGGTGGTGATCCTGTAAAGTGCATCGAGTGTCTGGACGGCAAACAGGAAGCTGCGATAGTAGTCGATCAGATCCTCGGAGAAGTACGACGGGAAAAAGCCAAGTGGAGTGACTACGCTATCCTCTACAGGATGCACACGAAGTCGCGCATATTCGAGGAGATCATGGTTACGAACAACGTGCCGCACCGTATCATCGGTGGGCTCGGGTTCTACAACCGGGCAGTCATCAAAGACATCATCGCCTACCTCAAGCTGGTGCTCAATGGGGCCGATGATGCCAGTTTCATCCGCATCTACAATAAACCTGCACGAGGATTTGGAGAGACTAGCTACGCGAAGCTGTACAACCTCAAAGAGGAGCGCGGCTGCCACATTCTCACAGTCTTCAAGAAGAAGTATTACGAAGAGGTGCTGACTGGTCGCTCTTTACGTGGTGCAGAGAACATCCGAGAAGTACTGTACGCGCTGCACCAGCTGCCCCAGGATTTGGTGGCCCCGCTGGTTGAGAAAGCCATTGAGGTAACCCGTTACCGGGAAGTGCTGGAAGCTGAGGGGGACGCGAAGAGCATCGAGAGAATAGAGCACCTGGACGAGCTCATACAAGCAGCGCGAGAGTTTGACCAGGCACATGGTAACGGGCTGCTGCGGTTTATTGAGTGGACGGCTCTCATGCAGTCCACGGACAACGACGACGCGGGTGAAGACCGTGTCCATCTGATGACCTGCCACGCTGCAAAGGGGCTCGAGTTTCCGAGACTCTACGTTATCGGTGCCATTGACGGAGTGATGCCCATCGTGAAGGACGTAGATGACTTCGGGCGCATCAAGTCCTCAGAGAAGATGCAAAAAGACATTGAAGAAGAGCGACGCGTATTCTTCGTGGCACTTACGCG
>Ga0315536_1001329_pt1 | contig 12466 bp, 12 predicted proteins | sample SalMarSW160230MG_FD_203093 | JGI IMG/M metagenome (GOLD analysis project Ga0315536, IMG submission 203093) | Salt marsh sediment microbial communities from the Plum Island Ecosystem LTER, Massachusetts, United States - Salt Marsh Sediment SW1602-30 ... | reverse complement strand
GCAAAACAGGGACTGTTTAAGTCGGCAATCTGTTCCGCGGTGTACGATGAAAATGAAGAGGAACTGGAACGGGTAATGCATATTTTTAATGAGCGGAACGGGAAGTCCGTGGATTCGGTCGCGAGCCTGAAACGTATGTTCGGGGTGACAAAAGTGCCGGAAGGAATAGATAAGATACTGCTTGTTTAACCGGGAAAAGGGAGCACAACAGGTATTTGAAAGTAAACCGAGAGGAATTAATGCAAAAACTTGATATTACCCAAAACGAGCTGGAAAAATGGATACAGAGTAAACTCATTGTTCCGGTTTCGGACAGCGGTGATTATTTTCCCGAACAAGCCCTGCAGTACGGAAAGGCGGTGAAAAATTTCCTGTCCATGGGCTATTCTTATGAGGCAATAGCCAAGATAAAAAATGAGATCGGTCTGCCGATAAAAGACAAAACGGAAAAGCCGCTTGAGAAGACCCGGCTGTTAACCGTGGGAGAACTGGCCGAACAGGGCGGGGTGAATACCCGTACCATCAAATTTTGGGAAGAGAAGGGACTGATCAACCCGCACCAGCGCACCGAGGGTGGGTTCAGGCTGTACCGGGTACAGGACATCCTTCTTGTTAAGTTTATAAAAGACCTGCAGACCTTCAATTATACGTTGTCAGAAATCGGAAATATCATAAAGCTGGTAGGACCGGAGTTTGATCACGGGCAGGCGGATGCGAAAGAGGAGGACATAGAGGGTCTGGAAAAAATCGCTTCCGGGTTGGAGTACCTGATTGAGTATATGAAGGAATCCAGAAAGGCGTCCTTTCGCGTGGAGGCGATTTTTAACAGGCGCCTGAAAGCGGTGTTGAAGTCTATCAAGCAGAAGAGGGGTTCCTAAAAGCGGATGAAGAAGATAATCATCGGTATGATTATGCTGGGGGATGGTCACAGGGCGCCTGCGTTGGCCCTTTGTAATTATATAAATCAACATTATGCCGGGCAGTATGAAGTGAAAGTAGTGGATCTGGCAAAGGAATTGAAGGCTGATTTTGCTTATTATGTCTACAGTAATTCATGGAACAAGGTGGGATTAAAGAAACCCCGGTTGTCCGGTCTTATCATGAACATAGGAGACAATAGCTTCGTCAGCTGGCTTATTAATGGGCTTTTCGGTATGGGCCTAAAAAAGCGTTTAAAACGTTTTCTGCTCAGGGAAAAACCGCAGCTTTTTGTTACCACACATTATTTTTTCGCCCATCGTTTCGGCGCGTTGAAACACAGGAACGGAATGGCCATACCGCATATCAGCATTAACACCGATCCGTTTTGGGCACACCACTTTTGGGCGGACCGGCATTGTGATTCCATGGTGGTGTTTTCCGAAGAAGCAAAAAAGGAGTTGGCCAAACGGGGAGTGGCAAGAGAGAAAATCCATATTTTCCCTTATCCGGTAAATCCAAAATTTGAACGGATTGGGAAGGACAGGCTGCAGATCCGCCGGAAGCTTGGATTACAGACGGATGTGCTTACCTTTGTGATGAGTGCGGGCGGGGAAGGCCTGGGCGCCATGGAGGATCACATCAGGTTTTTGATGAATAAAAAGCTGAATATTCAGTTTATTATTATCTGCGGCAGGAACCGAAAGCTGCAGGCCAGGTTGGAGAAAGATGTGTCCGGATTTGCGGGGCCGCCGTTCATCCTGATCAGGGGTTTTGTAGATAATATGGAAGAGTATGTATCGGCGTCGGATTTTGTTGTGGGCAAGGCGGGTGCCAACTTTACCTTTGAGGCCCTGAATTTGGAAAAACCCGTGATTCATAACGCCTGGGTAATCAATGAGGCGGGGACCAAGGATTTTGTGGTAAAAAACGGGTTTGGATTCGCCGCGCAGAGCGCGCATGAGCTGCATGACCTCTTGATCAGGATTTCAAACGACAGAGAAATACTTAAACTCTGTAATGAACGGATACGAAGTTTTGGGATTGAAAACGGGGTGGAAAAGCTCGGTGATTTCATCGTTTCACATTCAAACTGACCTATAAATACCTGTATAAAAAGGGAATTGTTGGCTTGACTTTAGATTAACATATATGATAACGTAGCCAAAATCTTAGAGAATAGTAAAGGAAAAGCAATGCTAAACACGATATTTTCAAATTTATCGCTATTACAGACGGACGGACAGGGTTCAACCAATAGCTTTATCATCACCATCGGTATGGTAGGCCTGGTACTCGTGGTTTTTTATTTTCTCATTATCCGGCCGCAGAATAAGCGACAGAAACAAGTACAGAATATGCTGTCGGCCCTGAAAAAAGGAGATAAAGTTACCACCATCGGTGGTGTTCAGGGTGTTGTTACTTCGGTAAAAGAGCAGTCGGTAACCTTAAAAGTAGACGAAAATACAAAAATAGAGTTTCAGAAATCTGCTATTGCAAATGTAGTCAATAAAAAAGAAGCGGCCGGCGAAAAAAAATAACATTTTTTCCGAATAGGAAAACATCAACAAATCGGAGCAAATTATGAGTGTTCGTTCTAGAGTAATTATCTTTATTCTCATACTCGTGCTGGCGGTGATGTTTATTTCACCCACGTTACAGTGGTATTTATTAATACCCGAAAACAGCAAGAAAAATGCATTGAGTTCAATTCCCCAGATCAGAAGAAACGCCGAAATCCAGGCGAATGAGGTGCGTAAAAAAATTCAGGGATTCGCGGCCGGTACGGCCGGGGAATCTCCTGTAAAGCGCCTGGTGGTCCAGGCCTTCAAGGTTATCTACGAGGGGGTTTCGGAAAAAGATTTCGCGGCGCTGCTGGAGAAGCATTATCGGGATGATACACTGTATCTAAAGGATTTCAGGTCCCAAACCCTGCAGCTGGGCTTGGATCTGCAGGGCGGTATGTATGTATCCATTAAAGCTGATTTTGCGGCATACAAAAAAGAGCACGGGACAGATATACCGGATTATTTGAAGGAAGAACGGGTACAGCAGGCTATGGAGATTCTGAACTCCCGTATCGACCAGTTCGGTGTTACCGAGCCTTCCATTCGTCGGCAGGGCGATCGTATTACCGTGGAGCTTCCCGGTGCGGCCGACCCGGAACGTATCCGTAAGGTTATTATGGGAAAGGGCAGACTGAACTTTCATTTGCTTGACAAGGCAGGGGTTGATGCCTTTGAGAAATACAAAGCCGAACATCCGAATGATTATCTGGCGAACACCCAGCCTTCCGAACCGTTTCGCTTAAAGGACCCGTCGGTTCTGCCCAAAGGCGATGAGCTGATCGGGGTTTATGAAAAGGACGAGTATGGTTTGGACAGGCGTACGGGTTTTACGGTCATTCAGGCCAAACCGGTACTCCGCGGTGAGGCCATTCAGAATGCGTATCCGGATGTAGACAGGCGAACCGGCAAGCCGATTGTTGTTTTTGTGTTGGGTGAGTATAAAGACGATAAGGGTAACACGATCGACGGTGCCGAGCAGTTTTACAAGGTAACCGAACAGCACCAGGGTGAGGCCCTTGCCGTTGTGCTGGACGGTAAGATCAAATCGCACTCGATTGCAACGATTACCGAACCCATCAGCGGCGGGGTGGTCTCCATCCGCGGTGATTTTACCCAGGCAGAGGTAAATGATCTGGCCAAGGTGTTGCGAACCGGTCCCCTTCCGGTCGTACTGGATATAGAGAACCAGTCCGAGGTAGGCCCTTCCTTGGGAGAGGATATGATCCGCCAGGGATTAAACGCGATTTTGATCGGGTTTATCTTTGTTATCGCATTTATGCTTATTTATTATAAAGGTGCGGGAATTATCGCCAACCTGGGTTTGATGGTTAACCTGTTTTTGATGGTTGCCATCCTTTCCGCCACCGGCTTTACGCTGACCCTTACCAGTATCGCGGGTATTATTCTTACGGTGGGTATGTCCGTGGATGCGAATGTTATTATCTTTGAACGTATTAAAGAGGAGTACCATCTGGGAAAATCCCGGCAGGCGGCAATTAAAACGGGTTTCGGCAAGGCCTTCTGGACAATCCTTGACGCGAACGTCACTACCTTTATTGCGGCCTTTATTCTATCCCTGTTAAGTAAAGGAAGTATACAGGGATTTGCCTTTACCCTGGCTGTGGGTATTTTTACCTCATTTCTTTCGGCTATTTTTGTCTCGAGACTCATGTTCGATTTTGTTACCACTGTATTTAAAGCAAAAAGACTCAGCATCAGCTGGAGGCGGGTATAATGAAAAGGATAATCAGGTTCACCAAGGCTCGATTTATAGCGATTTCTATCTCACTTGCGTTGATTATTTTTGGCATAACAAATTTTATTATTAGCGGCGGATTCAATTTAGGTATTGACTTCAAGGGCGGTTATATCCTTCAGGTACAGATTGCTCCGGTTGGCTTGACCGTTACTAATACCGGCCAGAGCGCCGTCAAGCTGGAGATCACCAAGGGTGGTGTACTGGAAGCCAACAAGAAGTATCTTAATATTACGGATGAGGATGCCAAAGTACATACCTTTGAACTGGATACCATAAATTCGCTGAACAACCTGCGTGATATGCTGAAGAAAGAGGTGCCGGATATCGGGATCAGCCTGAACGCGGACGGCGGTATCGCTCCGATACGGCTTATCAGTATTCAGGAGACGGTGATTAATCCCGGTCAGGCGCATGTCGTAAATTATGTTTTACAAAAGGGCGATACGTTGATCACTTCGCTGGTAAAGATGCGATCATTGTTATCTGCAATACCCGGGGTAACGCTGCAGAACGTGGGGGAACCGGAACAGCAGGAGTTTATGATCCGGGCGAATATCCCCCAGGGGAACAAAGATGATACACAGGTGAGTAAGCAGATCCACTCCCTGCTTGCCGATGCTTACGGCAGTAACGACATAATTGAAAAACAGAGTGAAACCATGAGCCCGCAGCTGGCCCAGGTGTTGGCCATAAACTCCATTTATTTTATTCTGATCGCGTTGGCCCTCATCATGGTGTATATCTCCATCCGTTTCAAGATTACGTACGCGGTCGGCGCCATCATTGCACTTATCCATGACGTACTCATTATGCTCGGATTTATCTGCTTTTTTCATATTGAAATCAGTACGGCAACCATAGCGGCGGTATTGACGATTGTCGGTTATTCATTGAATGACACCATTGTTGTCTATGACCGGATTCGTGAAAACTTTTCTTTACTCAGAGAATATCGTATGGATGATATTATCGATACCAGTATCACACAATCTCTCAGCAGAACGATTATGACCTCGTTGACCACCCTGATCGCGGTTATCCCGTTGTATGTATTGGTTACGGGTTCCAGCGATATTAAGGATTTTGCCTTAAGCCTGCTGGTCGGTATTGTTGTGGGGACGTATTCTTCAATCTATATTGCTTCTCCGGTGGTTTTGGGATGGCAGAAAGCCATTGCCAAGGGAAAAGAAAAGCACGACAGGGAAATGTTCGGCAAGCGTATACCGGTGGCACAACCGGTGATTGATACTCCTGATTCACAGAATCCGGAACACAGCCAAATTCAGGAACAGCACAAACAGGTTGTACGCGTGCAGCGGACCGTTAAGAAAAAGAAGAAGAAGAAGAAAAAGCATTCATAAGCGGGTAAATGAAGGTTCTTGTACTTTCCGATATTCATGGGGCGGCAGCCAAGGTAGAGCGGATTTTGGGTGGTTTTCCCCCTCAGATACCGGTAATCTTTGCCGGTGATCTGACGCATCTCGGGGGGTATGAACAGGTAAAGCGGATTGTCGAACCGTTGCTTGAAAAAAACATCACGGTGTTTGCCGTGCCCGGTAATATGGACCGTAGAGGTGTACTGGATTATTTAACGGAAAAAAAGATCAGTATTCACGGAAATGGAGTTGTATACCGGGGAATCGGTTTTTTCGGAGTGGGCGGAAGCAACCCGACCCCTTTCCATACACCGTTTGAGCTTGATGATAAAGAGCTCGGCGGATTACTGCGCCAAGGATATGAAGCGGTTGCCGGGTGCAGCACCACCGTATTGGTCTCTCATGCTCCGCCATATAATACCAAATTAGATAAAACAGCGGGTGGGATACACTGTGGTTCACAGGTGGTGAAGGAATTTATAAAAATGAAAGCGCTTACACTATGTCTCAGCGGCCATATCCATGAATCGGCAAATCGTGATATGGTGGGAGAAACCGTATGCGTAAATGTCGGTGCTGTAAAAGACAATAATTTTTGTTTGCTGGAACTATCGCCCGCAGGCATAACCATATCCAGGAGGAAAGTAATATGAAAAATGAAACCATGGAAGCGATTCGAAAAGTAGCCCTGTCCGTAAGGACCCTGACCATGGACGCGGTACAAAAAGCCAACTCCGGACATCCCGGGCTGCCCATGGGCTGTGCGGAGTTGGGAGCGGTACTTTTTGGTGAGGTGCTGCGACACAATCCCGCCACGCCGGACTGGGTCAACCGCGACCGGTTTGTGCTTTCGGCCGGACACGGCTCCATGCTTTTATACTCCCTGCTGCATTTAAGCGGGTACGATCTCAGTCTGGAAGAGTTGAAAAACTTCAGGCAGCTCGGTTCCAAGACACCGGGTCATCCGGAACACGGAGTGACCGTCGGGGTGGAAACGACCACCGGTCCTCTGGGGCAGGGCTTGGCCAATGCCGTGGGGATGGCTATTGCGGAAACAATACTGGCCGACCGGTTTAATACAAAAGACCATACAATTATCGACCATTACACCTACGCGCTTGCCGGTGACGGGTGTATGATGGAGGGGGTAACCTCAGAGGCGGCCTCTCTGGCCGGTCATCTTGGCCTGGGAAAATTAATCGTTTTTTACGATTCGAATAAAATTACCATCGACGGCTCCACTGATATTACCTTTACCGAGGATGTAACGCGGCGTTACCAGGCATACGGTTGGCAGACCTTGTCCGGCAGTGCGTATGATATCGGTGAGATTGTCGGGCTGATTGAACAGGCCAAGGCGGAAACACAAAGGCCGACCTTAATTGTTCTTACATCAGTGATCGCCAAAGGGTCCCCGCACCTTGCGGGTTCACACAAAGCCCATGGGGCTCCGCTGGGTGAGGAGGAGGTGGCGCTTACCAAGAAGGCTTTGGGGGTACCGGAAACGGCAATGTTTTATATCGATCCGCAGGCAAAGGACTATTTCGGGCAAAAGCAAATAGTATGGGCCGAGCAGCAGAAGCAGTGGCAGCAAGAGTATACGGAATGGCGACAGGCAAATCCGGAGCTGTATAAGCTGTGGCAGCGGTTTTTTGCCGAGGATGAACCCGCGGACCTCAAACTGCCCGATTATAAGGTGGGGGATGCCATCGCCACCCGCTCTTCCGGCCATGAAATTCTGAATGCCACCGCCCAGGGAATGCCGTACCTTATCGGCGGCTCGGCGGACTTGGCAGGTTCAAACAAGACCGACCTGAAAGGGTTGGGCGAGTATCAAAAAACCAACCATAGCGGCCGTAACATCTGCTTCGGCGTGCGAGAGCACGGAATGGGGGCGGTAACCAACGGCCTGGCTTTACACGGTGGGCTACGGGTTTTCTGCGCCACCTTCCTGGTATTTTCCGATTATATGAGACCGCCCATACGTCTGGCCGCGTTGATGAAGTTGCCCGTTATCTATATCTTTACGCATGACTCAATCTTTGTAGGGGAGGACGGTCCCACCCATCAGCCGGTGGAGCAGCTGGCCGCCTTACGGATTATCCCCGATCTTTTGGTTTTCCGTCCCGCCGATGCCCAGGAGCACGTTGAGCTGTGGAAACTGGTTTGCGGTTATAAGGACGGACCCATTGCAATGGCCCTCTCACGGCAGAACCTGGCTGTCTTTGAAAAACAGGACCCGGATTGGAAGAAACAGATCAAACGCGGTGCCTATATCGTTAAGGACTGCGCGGGGACGCCGGACCTGATTCTGATCGCCAGCGGCTCGGAGGTGGGGCTGGCATTGCAGGTTGCCGCGCAGCTTGAAGACAAGAAAATACGTGTGGTGTCAATGCCGTGCCGCGAACTGTTTTTACAGCAGCCTGCTGCCCGGCAAAACGAGCTGTTGCCGCCTGAGGTTACAAAAGCAGTCATAGAAGCAGGGGTGACCTTCGGTTGGCAGGATATTATAAAGGGGAAAGGAATGGTTTTCGGCATCGACAGATTTGGGGAGTCCGGTCCCGGGAAATCCGTGGCTGAATACCTGGGCCTGAAGGTGACAAAGATAGCAGCAGATTTAAAACAAATTACCTGAGGTTAACCGGGGTTTCCCAGGACCTCGTCACCGACAAAAAACGAGAGGTTTTTTCCCTTGATCCATGAAGCGGGAAGGACGGTGCTCCCCGTCCGTAATTCGGAAAAAGCCTTCCGTTTTGCTTGTCCGCGGATGAGAAAAATTATGTTTTTGCTTGTATTGAGAAAATGGGGAGTGAGCGAAAGCCGATAGGTCTTGTTGTTCGCAAGGAGAACGGCCACTGCGTCCGCTTTAATATCTTTTTTTATGGCAATACTTTTCTGATCCGGGGTAACAATTCTGGAGCGGGGGAACAAGGACGCGGTATGTCCGTCATCACCCATTCCCAACAGGCAGATATCGGGAGAACGGGAGTAGGCCTTGAAAAAATCGTCCAATATCCCCTGGTAACGGCGGGCACCGGCAATAGGGGTACTCCCGTCAACATGCCAGGAGAAGACATGATCAGGCCTGACATCAAGGGGGCCCAGTAACAGTCTGCGTGCCATGCCTTCATTGCTCTGCGGGTTGTCTACCGGAACCCAGCGTTCATCTCCAAAAAACCAATACATTGAGCCTACCGGGATATCCCTTTCCTTAATCAATGTGGAAAGTCTCTTGTAACATAATTGCGGGGTGTTTCCTCCGGCCAGGATTATACTGCACAACCCCTGTTTTTCTATTGTCTCTTCTATACAGGAGAGAATAAACAGAGCCGCCTTTAAGGCAAAATTATGTTCACTTTTGAAATTCAGAATATTATTCATTTTCACGTATCTTATTCAGGGCGTCATAATAAAGCGGGTCATGATCAAGTGAATCAAGTTCATCCAGCAGCACGTGGCGCTCGTTTATGATACACTCACCCCCCTCTTCATCAATGCGATTGATGGAAAACTCTTGTCCGTCGTTGGTGATAAAAACCACTTTTCTGGCTGTATCATCTCTCATGTGTATACCGACGCGGTTTCCCCGGCCGTCCATGAATCGCGGCAGTCCCGATTTTACATCTGTAGATTTCCAGTTCAACCTGCTGGCGAGCCAAACCAAATAGAGCAGCGCCTCGCTTTGGGAAATACCATGCAGGGTGATGTCTTTTATCTCATAGATGTACTGTCTCATACTGACGGGATTAAACAGCAGGGCCGTTTGTTGCCTGAGCGGTAAAGAGCGAAACCAGGTAAGATCGGACACAACCGGTTTCCCCGGAGTGCTGTTCTCATTACGGACGATCAGCTGTCGCTCGATATTTCGGCACACGGTCAGGGGGTCTTCTCCCAGGAGGTGGTTTGCTTCCGTACAAAAAATAACCTTATCCGCCAGGGTGGAGATGGTGTGCAGCATAGAGGGAAACGGCTGCAAGGAATCAAGCCAGACGATGATAACAGGTATTTCATGGATCAGCAATGGGACCCAGGTTCCGGGAGCGTTCCCGATTTCATCTTTTCCGTTTTGAATGATTATTTCCTGGAAGCACACCTGGTTGTTCTGTGGATCCGGATAACAACGGACCTTTACATAGCTGCTTGAAACGGGCTTTTCCGTCTGCTGGAGGTGAATTATCCGCGCCGGCCTTTTACCGAACAGGAAATCCAGAAGTTCGGAGACAAGATGCTCCCGAAAAATATTATAAATGAATATCAGATTAAAAAGGCAGGCCCGGATATTATGCGCGGGCTGTTTTTCCAGATCAGCGTTGATTTTGTTTTCGATTGATTCGGGATTGAGCTCCCGGTTCATAGTTTCCTCCATTTGATCCCGTAACGGTTGATCAGCATATCCGCCTCCTCAGGGCCGGCTCCCCCCGCGGGATAAAAAAGCAGCCGGTTTTTATCCTCCTCCCGGTAGGCGGTGATCAGGTTGGAGATAAACCGCCACGCGCATTCGATCTCATCATTGCGGGTAAACAGGGTGTTGTCTCCCAGCATCACGTCAAGCAGCAGGCGTTCATAGGCTTCGGGTGATTTTTCCGCGAAAGAACTTCCATAGGAAAAAGACATGTTCACCGTACGCATTTTTGTGTCGAATCCGGGTATTTTGGAATTAAAGCGGAAGGTAATGCCTTCATCAGGCTGAATGGCCAGGGTAAGTGAGTTGGGATTGAGTTGGGCCGTCCTGTCCCTTCCGAACAGCAGGTGCGGTGGGGTTTTGAACTGAATGGAGATTTCCGTGCTGCGGCGGGACAAGCGTTTCCCGGTCCGGAGGAAAAAAGGGACGCCTGACCAGCGCCAGGTATCGATAAAAAGCTTTACCCCCACGTAGGTCTCGGTCTCGGAATCAGGCGCTACACCGTGTTCTTCGCGGTATGACTTTACGGTTTCCCCGTCGATTATCCCCCCGCCGTATTGGGCACGCACCAGTGATTCCATGGATGACCGCCTGTCAATCGGTCTGATTGCCTTTAACACCTTCAACTTTTCGTTTCGGATTGAATCCGGCTGCAGGTCATTGGGCGCTTCCATGGCGACCAAACTCAGAAGCTGCAGGAGATGATTTTGCAGCATGTCCCGAATGGCGCCCGCGTTTTCATAATAACTGCCCCTGCCCCCGATGCCGCTTTTTTCAGCCACGGTAATCTGCACATGTTCGATGTAGTTGCTGTTCCAGATCGGTTCATAGATGCCGTTGCCGAAGCGATAGACCATAATATTTTGTACGGTTTCCTTGCCCAGGTAGTGATCGATCCGGTAGACCTGTTTCTCATCGAAAATTGACAGAAGATGAGAGTTTAGGGCCTCCGCGCTGGCAAGGTCGTACCCAAATGGTTTTTCCACAACTATTTTGGTGCTTTTTTGATCATACCGGGAAAGATTGTTGCTTCCCAACCGGGCAATAACCGGTTCATACATCACCGGCGGTGTGGCCAGGTAGTAAACAACCTGGGCGGAGGCCGCCGTCCGCTGCTTTAACAGCTCGTATCCCTCATCGGTATCATAGGGTGCCGAGATATAGGAAATGCAATTGATAAAGTCAGGCAGAGCGGTCGTGTCGGCAGAATGTACGGGATGTTGTTTCAGTATGTCTGTAATTTTTTCCTTAAAAAATTTTGAGTCCCATTTGCTGCGGGCAAATCCTATTATTTTGAAATTGCTGATAAATCCATGGGAAAACAGCGAATACAACGCGGGAATCAGCTTTTTTGCCGTCAGATCACCGCTGGCACCGAAAATAACAATGGTAAAGGCCGTTGCGATCTTGTATTTAAACAAACCGTCAAAAAGCGGATTTTCCTGCATACTTTAAATTAAATGAAAATATGCCCTTAAGGTCAAGCTTGTTTTTGTAAAAATGGGTATGATTTTATTGCCGCTATATTGATTTTTAACTATATTATGAACAACCAATAGAAAAAAGGAGTTGTTATGTTGGAAAGCGAAATTACAAAAGCCTTGAACGGGCAGATCAAAATGGAGTTTTTCTCCTCTTATATTTATCTGGCCATGGCCGCTTACTTCGAGAATGCCAATCTTCCGGGATTCGGGCACTGGATGCACCTGCAGTCACGGGAAGAGACGGAGCATGGTATGCGGATTTTTCGTTATATCATCGAAAGGGGAGGAGCAGTTGATCTGCAGGGCCTGGACACTCCGCCTAAAAGCTATAAATCACCGCTGGATGTTTTTGAGGCTGCCCTCGCCCACGAGCGCAAGGTAACCGCCTCGATCAACGCGCTGGTTGAATTGGCTCAAAGCAAAAAGGACCACGCAACCGAGGTGTTCTTACAGTGGTTTGTGAAAGAGCAGGTTGAAGAGGAAGCAAACGCGGACGCGATTGTGCAGATGCTGCGTCTTGCCGACAACACGCCGGGCGCTCTTTTCATGCTGGACAAGGAACTGGGAAGACGGGGGAGCGAATAAGTAATCAAATAGCTCTTGCCAAAAAATAAACACCGGTGTATAACATTTTCTAAAAGGAGGAAACATGAAGAAATATAAATGCACAATCTGTGATTATGTCTATGATCCTGCCGAGGGCGACCCGGACAGCGGCATTGCCGCGGGGACCGCGTTTGAGAAGCTTCCGGACGATTGGGTTTGTCCTGTCTGTGGCGCTGCAAAAGATGATTTTGAAGTCGTCAATGAATAAATAACAGAGAAAAGCATTTGAAGGACTTGTATTTGGGTTTTTTCTTTGCTATATTACATATATAAAAGATATGAATTATATGAAATATGAGAGGTCAAAATAAGACATGTTTGCCGTATCTACCCGCACCCGTTACGGTCTGCGG
>Ga0315536_1001328_pt1 | contig 12467 bp, 14 predicted proteins | sample SalMarSW160230MG_FD_203093 | JGI IMG/M metagenome (GOLD analysis project Ga0315536, IMG submission 203093) | Salt marsh sediment microbial communities from the Plum Island Ecosystem LTER, Massachusetts, United States - Salt Marsh Sediment SW1602-30 ... | reverse complement strand
GCCGCGCAGCAGGTTGGCGAGCACCGTCTCGGCGAGGTCGTCGCGCTGGTGCCCGGTGACGACCGCCGCTCCCGCCGCATCTCGTTGCAGAGCGGCGAGGCGGGCGAGGCGTGCCCTCCCCTCCGGTGACGATCCTGCGGGGATCGTCACCGCCACCACCGTCAGGTCGATGCCGAGGTAGGTGGCAATGGCGCCGGCCGCCTTCTCCAGCAGCGGGGAATCGGGCCAGCCGTGGTCGACGTGGCACGCCCGGAGCCGAGCCGGGCCGGCGACCCGGTGGCATGCCCACGCCGCCACCGCCGAGTCGGCGCCACCGCCGAGGGCGACCACCACGGGGCCGTCCGGGAGCGCCGCGGCCACCGCAGCCTCGACCGCGGCGGCGAGGTCCCTCAGGCGACGCGCTCGAGCCACAGCACCGGGTTTCCGATCTCGGCAAGCGTCGGCAGGTTCTCGGGACCCTGCCACACCGCGTCGAGGGCCGCCCAGGAGGCATGTTGCTCCACCCCCGAGACGAACTTCGCCCCCAACTCGTACTGGCGCAGCTTCATCTCGAGCCCGATGGCCCGCATGAACATCATGGCCCGGGGATCCTGGCGCCGCGCCATGAGCACCCGCGACATGCGCGCCTGGGTGACCAGCTCGCGGGCACCGATCCGGTCCATCACGACGTGGCCGTGACCTTCGAGCAGCGACATGAGCGCCTGGACCCGGTCGATGATCTCGCGCTGGTCGGGCGAGGCGAGCAGCCCGAAGAGGCCCTTCTCGTCGAGCAGGGGACGGCCCTCGGCGGAGGCGGCCTTCATCTCCTGGCGCACCCGGGTGATCCGGCCCGATTCCGGCTTGGCGGAGGCGACCAGCTCGTCGACGAGCCCGAGGAAGTAGTCGCGCATCCACGGCACCGCCATGAACTGGAGCCGGTGGGTGCACTCGTGGAGCGCCACCCAGAAGCGGAACTCGTCGGGCCGGAACTCGTGCTGACGCTCGATGGCGAGCACGTTGGCGCCGACGAACATCAGGGTGTCGCCGCTCTCCCCGTCGGCGGTGGGGAGGACCAGCTCGTACTGGCCGAGGACCCGCCGAGAGAGCAGCCCGAGGACCGCGCCCAGTTCGGCGGCCATCAGCCGCCCGGCGACGGCGCGGCCGACCCCGCGGTGGCGGCCGAGGCGTTCCTCGACCGAACCCATGAGGATCGAGAAGGACGCCAGATTGGCGTGGGCCCACTGTTCCCGGGTCACGACGCTCACTTCGGGCGTCCCGGGGGCATGGAGGCCCGTCTCCTCTTCCACCAGGACGGCGGCCCGCTCCACGAACCCGGGGGCCTGGGCCGCGAAACGCGCCTCGTGGTAGGTGCCCTCCAGCGGGTAGCTCCCGGCGAAGCGGGCGGCGACCGACTCGGCGAGGTCCCAATTCACGGCGCTCATGCCCGCAACGTACTACGGGGCGGGAGCCGGTCGGGACGGAGCGGGTGGCGGGAAGCGGTGGGGATCGGGGGCGAGGACACCGTCACGGTGACGGATCACTCCGAGACGGTGTAGCGACCGCGCACCCGCACCAGGTAGAAGACGGCGGCGCCCGCCACCGACAGCACCCCGATGGCGACCACGGTGGGAGCCAGGAACCGGGCGGTCCATGGCTGCTCGGTCTCCTCGACCGACACCGGCGGCGCATCCACCGCGGGTTGCACCTCGTCGGCGGCACGGGCCGCGGCGACCGGGGAGGCGGGAAGGGCGTCGACCAGCGGACCACCCGGCATCACCAGCATGGCGAGGAACAGGAGTTGGGCCGCGGAGACGAGGACGCGTCGCATCATGACGGGGAGACTAGTGGAGCGTCCCTCGGCACCATCGCGTCATCGTCGGGCTCCGGCCGGGCCCGCCGTACCCGGGCGGTCAAGACTCGGGAACGACCCTCCCCCGCAGGCGCGGGAATCGAGTCGGAGCGTGGGCGAAGCAGTACTCGCGTCTGTTGTAGCGGGAGAGGAGGGTGTCGCATCCGTCCTTGGCGCAGCTGCGCTGCTCCCCGGCGGCCTTGGGGGCTCTGCTCCCCCCCATGATGCGCTTCCCCTTGAGCACGTGGTCAGGCATGGTGTTCGAATCTCACTCCTCGGGGAGAGACCCCCGGTCAGGATGTTTCTTGGGCTTCTTGCTCGATCAACGCATGAAGCCGGTCGAATAGTTCCGGTGGCGCCTCGTCGCAGCCACGCTCCCGGATGACCGCCTTGAGCTTCGATTCGAACTCGAATGCGCCGCAGCAGTAGTCGCAGCGGCGGAGATGCCACCGGATCCGCATCCGGTGCGCCCACGTCAACTCCTCGTCGAGGTAGTTGTAGACGTACTCGATAGCGTGTTCACACCCAGAGCTCATGAGCCCGATCCAGTCAAACCGCGTTCTTCAGCCAGAGACCACAACTTCTGTTGGAGCGCTTTTCTTCCACGATGGAGCCGCGACATCACGGTGCCGATCGGGATGTCGATGATCTGCGCGATCTCCTTGTAGGAGAAACCTTCGACGTCGGCGAGCAGAACCGGGAGGCGGAAGTGCTCCGGGAGCGACTCCAGCGCCTCCTTGACGTCGGTGTCGACGATCTGGTCGAGTACCGAATCCTCGGCGCTGGGCTCGGCGCCCGTCTCCTCCCCGAGCCGTCGGTACAGGTAGAAGTCCTGCAGGTCTCCCAGCTCGACCTCGCTGGGTCGGCGCTGCTGTTTGCGATACCGGTTGATGTAGGTGTTGGTGAGGATGCGGTAGAGCCACGCCTTGAGGTTGGTGCCCTCCTTGAAGGTGTGGTAGGCGCGGTAGGCCTTGAGGAAGGTCTCCTGAACGACGTCCTCTGCGTCTGCGGGATTACGGGTCATCCGCAGCGCCGCCGAGTAGAGCTGCGGGGCGTACTGCATCGCATCCCGTTCGAAGTTCGCTTGCTCCGCCATCAGCCCGATCTCGATGTGTGTTCGGCCGCTCCTCGGCGGCCCGATCCCCCGCGTGGTCATCGGCGCCGCACCCCGCGCACGGGGGTCGGGCGATCGTCCCACACCCTGGATGCCGACCGATGGTCGACGAGACGACACTACTCGGTGGCGGGGTACACTGCCCGCCATTCCGCCGGAGTAGCTCAGTCGGCAGAGCGACGCACTCGTAATGCGTAGGTCAGGGGTTCGATTCCCCTCTCCGGCTCCATCCGAAACTCGAAGTTCGGCACGGTCTCGGCGATTCCGAGGACCCATCGCCACCGCCCTGCGGCCGCGGCAGCTTTCGAATGCCGCCAGTCGAGACGCAATGGCGTCTCGGTAGTGTGCGCAGGTGAGCGCGTTTGCCGACGCGATCGGCGGCTACGAGACGGTGGTGAGCGAGGAGTTCGACGGGTCCGAGCTCGACCGGACCAGATGGCTGCCGTTCTACCTGCCCCAGTGGGCGGGACGCGACCGTTCCCGAGCCCGCTACCGGCTGACCGGACGGCAGCTCGAGCTGTTCATCGCCGACGATCAGCCCGTGTGGTGCCCCGCCGCCGTACCAGGCATGCGGGTGTCCTCGGTGCAGACCGGCTGCTTCTCCGGTCCAACCGGATCGACCGTCGGCCAGCACCGCACGGATGAGCGCATGACGGTCGTGGAGGCACAACCGACCGAACGGCTCCTCACCCCCCTCTACGGAGCCATCGAGATGCGGGCCCGCTGGAGACCCCATCGGGGGCACATGGTGGCCCTGTGGATGATCGGTTTCGAGGATCGGCCCGAGCGTTCGGCCGAGATCTGCATCTGCGAGATCTTCGGGGCGGAAGCCGCCCCCGATCGCGCCTCGGTCGGCGTCGGCCTCCACCCCTTCGGCGACCCCGCCATCGTCGACGATTTCGAGAAGGTCGCGGTGTCCATCGACGTCTCGGAACTCCACGATTACGCGGCCGTCTGGACCGCCACCGATGTCACGTTCTTCGTGGACGGCGAGGTGATCAAGCGCTCGGAGCAGGCACCGCAGTACCCGATGCAGCTCATGCTGAACATCTACGACTTCGGCACCGGCACCGGACTTCTGCAGGCGCACCCGTTCATCGTCGACCGAATCCGCGTCTCCGAGGCGATACGCCGCCCATAGGCCTTGGGCACCGATCACCCGGTCCTGTCGTGACGCCCGTTCGTAGACCCGTCATTTCCAGTCGGCGGCGCGCCACGCGGTGTACTCGTCGGCGAACCCGATCATCAGCAACGGGAGCAACCCGCCGGTGAACACGCCCGCCGGCGGGACCACCACCAGCAGCAGGAACGTGTAGAGCACGGTCACCACCACCGCCCACACCCGCCGCCGCACCACGCGGGTGAAGTCGGGACGGTTGAGGGTGAGGGCACCTCCGCCCGCGAAGCCCGCGGTGGCGCCAAGGGCCGGCGAGAGCAGTCCGACCGAGAGGCCGAGCACGATGAGTATGCCCATCGACTGCAGCACCCGCTTCGGGAAGTCCGTGTTGCGGGAGATGATCCCCACCGCCACGAAGACGAACGGCGCCAGAGCCAATCCCGCCCCGACCAGGCCCACGTTGACCTGGACCGTGTCGCCCTCGGGCACCGCGAACGCGGCCGCGTACAGGAAGTAGCTGAACGCCATCACGATCGTGCCGATCGCGATCGCGAGCCAATTGCGCCGCCGCCAGCTCTCCGTTTCCGGCGTGTCCACCTGTGGCGAGACCTACCCCTTCACCGATCCGGCCGTCAGGCCCCGGACGAAGAACCGCTGCAGTCCGAAGAAGACCACGAGCGGGAGGACCATCGTCACGAAGGCCGCCGCCGGCAACAGGTTGAGGGCGCCTTCACCCCGACCTGACAAGGTGGCGAGGGTCTGCGTCAGCACTGCCACCTTCGGGTTGTTGCCCAGGAAGATCAGCGCAACCAGGTAGTCGTTCCACACCCAGAGGAACTGGAAGATGGCGAATGACGCCAGCACCGGCACCGAGAGCGGCACGACGAGACGGCGGAAGATCGTGAAGTGATCGGCGCCGTCGATCATGGCCGACTCGATGATCGAGGACGGCAACGACCCCATGTAGTTCCGTAACAGGTACACCGCCAGCGGCAGCCCGAATCCGGCGTGCGCGAGCCAGATCGCCGGGAAGGTGCCGTTGACGTTGAAGGCGGTGTAGATCTTCAGGATCGGGATCAGCGCCATCTGGAGCGGAACCACCATGAGACCGACGACGACCACGAACAGCACATTGCGGCCCGGGAACTCCATCCATGCGAAGGCGTAGGCGGCGAATGCCGCGATCGTGATAGGAATCACCACCGCCGGGATCGTCACCGCCAACGAATTGGCGAAGGCGTTGCTGAAGCCCTGGTCGAGGGCGGTCCGGTAGTTCTGCAGGGTCCACGTCGTGGCGTCGAAGAGGTGGCCGAACACGTTCCACCATCCGGAGGCCCGGATCGACCGCGGCTCCCGCAACGAGCTGATGAACAGCCCGAGCGACGGGATCGTCCACAAGGTGGCGATCACCCCCACCGACAGGTAGACGGGAAGCTTGGAGAGACGCGGGCCGCGTGGCTCGCCGGGAGCCTCGATGGCGGCGTGCTCGGCTTCGGTGGTCGTCATCGCATCGCCTCCTCTTCCCGGAACCGTCTGACATTGAGCACGAGCACCGGCACCACCGCCAGGAAGAGGACGACCGCGAGCGCGGCGCCGATCCCGTTGTTCCGGTTCGTGAAGAACTCGCGCACCATCGTCTCGGCCACCACCTGAGTGCCCTCACGCCCTCCGGTCATGACGAAGACGATGTCGAACGTCTTCCACACCGTGATCACCACCGTGGTCCACACCACCATCACCGTCGAGAAGATGACGGGGAAGACGACCCGCCGGAAGGACTGCCACTCGGTGGCGCCGTCGATGCGGGCCGCCTCCTGCAGTTCCACAGGAACCGACTTGATGGCCGAGGACAGGATCACCATGGAGAAGCCGGTCTGGAGCCACACCAGGATCACCATCAGGAAGAGGTTGTTCCACGGCTGTAGGCGAAGCCAGTCGACCGGCTGGCCTCCGAGCCCATCCCAGATGGCGTTGATGACTCCGATCTGGGCGCCGTAGCCCGGTGCCCGGAAGTAGTAGACGAACCCCCATACCACGCTGGCGCCGACGAACGAGATCGCCATCGGCAGGAAGATGAGCGACTTGGCCGCCGACTCGGCGTGCTTCGAGAGACGGTCGGCGAGGGTGGCGAAGCCGAGCCCCACCGCCACCGCCAGGAACGGCACCACCAGCACCCACAAGATGCTGTTGCGGATCGAGATCAGGTACTGGCTCTTTGTGAAGACCGTCACGTAGTTGTCGAACCCGATGAACGACTTGCTGCGTGCATCCTGCAAGCTGAGGATGGCGGTGTTGACCGCCGGGTACACCAGGTAGAAGCCGAGGAGCACGATCGCCGGTCCCACGAAGGCGAAAGGCCGCACCGCGGCAGCGGCCCTCCGTGGCAACAGGCTCACCAGCTGGTCCATGCCCCAGAACAGCGCCCACACTCCCAGGATGCCGACCACGAGAGCGACGCCGACCTGGAGCAGCTTGTTCACGCCTTCGTCCTTGAGGAAACTGAACGCGAAGAAGAACACCACGAGCACCGCGGGCACGACAAACGCCGAGCCGAATCGCAGGAGCCACACCGTGAAGCCATTGGTGGTTTCGAGCTCTTCCGGTGGCCTCGGCATCGGACCCCGGTGGTCGTCGAGCACGGGCGGCGTAGTCATCGAACCTCCCTTCGGATGAGGCGGCGTTGCTCAACCCTAGTCAACCGAAGGGGCGGCCTGCTGGCCGCCCCTTCGTCTCAGATTCGCGAACCGGAGTTCGGCTTACGGCCAGCTTGCCTCGACGGTGTCGATGACTTCCTGGGTCGGTGCGCCTTGGCTCCAGTCGACCATGGCCGTCCAGAAGGTGCCCTGGCCGACGGACGGGGGCATCAGGTCGGAGGCGTCGAACACGAACGTGTTCGCTGCCAACGCTTCGGTGACGGACTTGGCGAATGCCTTGGCCGATTCCGAGTCGTAGCAGTTCGGGTCCACGTTCTTGTTGCCCGGGAGGCGCTCCACCCCGGCGACGCCGTGGCCGCCGTACTTGGCGATGCCGCCGCCGTCGGGAGACGCCAGCGTGCACTGCCAGTCGGGGGAGATCCAGTCCTTGATGGCCTGCACCTCACCGTCGGAGTCGTCGAAGACGATCAGGGTGTCGCCGCCGCCCATGGCGCCGACGTTGCCGTCGATGCTCGGGAACGAGAACACGCTGATCTCGGATTCCTCACCAGGCTCGTAGCCAGGAGCCTGCTCGAAGAAGTTCGAGATGAACGAACCCTGCTTCAGCATCAAGCAGCCAGGCTTCGGATCCTCGAACAACGGAGCCGGCGAGTCCTGGAAGCTGGTGCTCGCCACGTTCTCGGCGCCGCCGAGCACGAAGCCGTCGCCGAACATGATCTCACCAAAGGTGTCGAATGCCTTCGCGACAGACGGATCGTTGAACGGGATCTCGTGCTTGAACCACTCCGAGTACATCGCACTGCCGGATTCTCGGACGTAGATGTCCTCGATCCAGTCGGTGCCCGGCCAGCCGGTGGCGTCGCCGCTACCGAAGCCCATGCACCACGGCGTGTAGCCGTCGGCCACCATCCGCTCCGAAAGGGCGATCAGGTCATCCCAGGTCTCGGGAATCGTGTAGCCCTCGGCTTCGAAGGTGGGCTGGTGGTAGAAGATGATCGACTTGAAGTTCGGGAACCACGGGATCCCGTAATGGTTGCCATCGTCGCACACGCCGAGGTCCATCCAGAACTTCGAGTGGTCGGCCTCCATCTCTGCAATGTCGAATCCCATGTCTTCCAGCGACACGAGTTTGCCGTCATTGGCGAACTCGCAGATCGACCCCGGCTGCGGCGTGAACGCCACCTCCGGTGGGTTGCCACCTTCGACCTGGATGCGCAGCTCCGTCTCGAAGCTGTCGGATCCCGTCACCGTGATGTTCGAACCGGTCTCGGTGTTGTAGACCTTCATGAAACCCTGAAGCGCCTCAAGCTCGACGCCCGTCGGGGCGCCCGAAACCGTGAACTCAGCGCCGACCTTGGTCGTGTCGCCACTGTCGCTGCCGCACGCGGCAACGAGCATGGCGAAGACCACCGCCAGCAATAACCACTTCACTCTTCTCATACATACCCTCCGGAATAGGGAGTCCTCCTCAGGGGGCCGTCAGGCCCATGGCTCAACACTACCGAGCCGAGCCGACAGAAGCCACTAGCGCGCGGTCGGTGAGAGCGTGACCAAATCTTGCTACGAATGGCTCCGGGGGTCATGCGGCGAGTCCGGATCGCTGGTGGTAGGCCCCTGCCAGGGCCGCAATCGGGCATCGACCGCCCGCTCCCAGTCGGCCATCATCGCCCCCAGCGGATCCTCCCGATCGAGGTACGCGTCGGGGCGGAGCGGCGGTTCGATCCAGATCCGTATCGGGGTGGGATGCAGCCCCTTGTGCTCCATGCCCATGATCATCTCGCTGCCGTGGATCGCCACCGGGATCAGGGGGGAGTTGGTGGCGATCGCCAGCCAGGCCGCTCCCCGCTTCGGACCGAGTTCACCCCACGCCGAGACCCGGCGCCCCTCCGGGAACACGCCGAGGAGACCGCCGCCGGAGAGATGCGACAGGCCCTCCCGTAGCGCCCCGAGCGGGGGACGGGTACGCGACATCGCGATGGCCCCGAAGAAGAGCGTCACCCGGTCGAAGAGACGCGATTTGCCGAACAGCTCGTCGAGCGCCAGGTACCGGATGTTGCGCCCCGCCGCCAAGGTCACCAGCACCGGATCGATCAGGGACAGGTGGTTGGGGGTGACCACGGCCGGTCCCTCCTCCGGCACGTGGTCGCGCCCGGATATCTCGAGATCGAGCAGGCGGCGCCCCACCCAGCCAAGGGGCCGGTGCATCGCCGCCACGAAACGGCGTGCCGCCAACGCGGTGGGGAAGTCAGGCTCCGGCACCGAGATCGGCGAAGAGCGCGGCGAACGCGAGCTGGGGTCGCTGGTTCGCCTGGAGGGAATCGATGGCATCGAGGACTCTCCCTGCGTTGCGGACCGCCCGGGCCGGCGCGATCCGGGTGAGCGCCGGGGCGGGGATGTCGGGGTTGCGGACGGCCGCGCCCAGCTGGGCGGCTGCCGCATCACGGTAGAAGCCGGCGAGGATCTCCAGCCCGGACACGGAGAGGGCGGCGGTGGCGCGGCGCAGCTCGCGTTCGTGGCGATCCTTGAGCGCACGTCCGGCCCCTTCCGGGGCGGCCGCCTCCTCTTCCTGCTGGCGATCTCGCAACGCCGCCAGCAACGGTTCGGCGGCCGCCATCACTTCGTCGGCCAGAAGGAAGGCGTCTCCGGGATGCTCCGAGAGGCGGAGCGGCAGGCTGAGCCAGACACGGCGGAACTCGGCAACCTCGGGCTGGGTCGCCAGGGCCAGCGCCAGACCCGGCCGGCCTCCGGAGATGCGGGCGGCGTGTTCGGCCTGGACCGGGTCGACACCGAGCCTGGCGAGCCCGTCGGCGACCTCGGCCTCCCCCACCCGCCCGAACACCACGGTCCGGCACCGGCTCGCCACCGTCTCGGGCAGGTCGTCCTCCGACTCGGTGATGATGAGAAACACGGTGGAGGGAGTCGGCTCCTCCAGGGTCTTGAGGAGGGCGTTGGCCGCCTCGTCGTTCATCGCCCCGCCCTCCTCGAAGACGAACACCCGCCGATCGGCTTCGAGTGGCGCCAGCGAGGCGAGCGCCACGGTGGATCGCGCCTGCTCGACGGTGATGGCGGTGCGCCCTTCCGGCTCGACCACCACCACGTCGGGATGGATGCCGCGCACCACCCGCCGCCGGCAGGCGTCGTCGTCGCCGCAGAGGAGGGCGGCGGCGAAGCGGCGCGCCACCATCGACTTGCCGGCGCCGGTCGGCCCGGTGAAGAGGTACGCCTGTGCGGGGGCCCGGATCTCGTCGCGCAGCAGGGCGACGACGTGGCGGTGCCCGATCACGTCATCGAAGAGATCCGCCACCGTTCCTCCATTGCTCGCCGCACCACGTCCCACACGTCGTCGACCGGCGGTCCGGCGTCGGCGACGAAGAACCGATCCGCCTCGGCGGCCGCCAGCGCGTCGAAGGTCGCCGCCACCGTTCCTTGGAAGCGGAGACCCTCCGAGCCGATGCGATCGGGATCCTGTTGCCGTGCCAGCCCGATCTCGGGGGCGAGGCGTAACAGCACCACCAGTTCCGGCCACACCTCGCCGAGGCCCGGAACGTTGAGCGCCCGCACCTCCTCCACGCCGAGGCCTCTCCCACCGCCCTGGTAGGCGAGGGAGGAGTAGACGGACCGATCGCTCACCACCCACCTCCCGGCGGCCAGGGCCGGACCGATGATGTCGCGGGCGAGTTGCGCCCGGGCCGCGGCGAACAGGAGCGCCTCGACCCAGGGGGCGACCGTGCCCCCGGCGTCGAGCAACACCCGGCGGATCCGCTCCCCGGTCGGGGTGCCGCCCGGCTCCCGCACCTCGACGACGTCGAGGCCGCGGCGGCGCAGGTCGGCGGCGCAGCGGGCGGCGAGCGTCGACTTGCCGGTTCCCTCGATGCCCTCGAAGGCGACGTAGTGACCGCTCATCCCCCGTCGTCCCCTTCGCCGTCCTGGGGGCGCGCCCCCTCGCCCTGGCGCCCGATCTGCCCCCGGCGGGCCCGGTCGGCTTCGGCCATGATCTCGCGGGCCTCCCGGCCCAGCTCCGGGATGTGCAGCAGGTGGCGCAGGGTCCACACGATGATCGCCCCGGAGGCCACGATGGTGAGCCCGCCGAGGAACAGCACCCAACGGCTCGGCCCGTTGAGGCGGCCCAGGTGCACGTTGCGGAAGGCCCCGCCCAGCGGCACCGCGATCGCCATCGAGACGAACAGGCCGATGCGCATCAAGGCGAAAAGGGTGGCGAACACCCGGCCCCTCATCTCGTCTCCGACCCCCTCGTGGAGGTGGGTCATCGCCATCACGTACCCGGCCCCGGCGCCGAATCCGAACAGCAGCATCCAGGCGAAGGCGGCGGCGACGGTGTTGACGACGGCGGCCGCCGCCAATCCGGTGCCGGTGCCGAGGAGGGCCAGCCCGAACACGAGGTCGCGGTGGATGATGCGGTGCTCGTAGAAGGAGACGAGCACGATCCCGGCGCCGGCGCCCACCCCGAGGGCGGTGATGAGGCCGAAGAAGGCGGCCTGGCCGGCGCCGAGCACGTCCTCGGCGAAGGCCTTCCCGAGCACGATCACCGTCCCGCCCCCGAACAACGCCGTCGCCATGCCGATGATCACCCGCCGCACCCTGGCCTCCTGCATCAGGAAGCGGGTGCCGTCGACGAAGTCGCGCCAGCTGGCACGGAGGTCGACACCGTTGGAGGGCTGGACCGCGAGCGGCGATTCGATCCGGGGCAAGGTCGCCACTAGCAGCCCGGAGATGAAGAAGGTCGCCGAGTCGACGAAGAACGCCAGCGCCAGGCCCTGGGTGACGGTGGGGAGCAGGCCACCGAGGGTGACGGCGGGGAGCGAGGCGAGCAAGAAGTTGAAGCCGGCCCCGAACGGCACCGTGCCGTAGGCGGCGCCGAGCATGAGGCTGTTGGCGGTGACGAGGTTCTCGGCCGCCACCAGCCGCGGCACCATCGCGGTGCGGGGCGGTTGGCCGAGCAGGCTGAGCAGTTCGAGCAGGATCGTGATCGCCACCAGGGTCGGGAGGGTCCGGACGAGGGCGAGGGAGGGGATGACGAGGCCCCGCCCCACGTCGGCGATGACGACCAGCTTGCGCCGGTCCATCCGGTCGGTGATGACGCCGGCGACCGCCCCGAGCGCCAGGCCGGGGACGATCCGCGCCATCAGCGTCACCAGGATCCCACCTTCGCCGCCGATCGAGTCCGCCAGCGCCAGCATGGCGAAGACGGTGATCCAGTCGCCGGTGCTGGAGATGGCCGCCGCCCAAAAGAATCGCGCGAACGGGCCCCGGCGCGTCATGGCGCCGGCAGTGAGCGGTTGGGTCACAGGACCGGTCATTCGGGCGAACCCTAGATGAACGGGGCCCCTGCCTGGCTCTCTGCGGAGCCGCGTCCCGATCGCCGGAAAACCCGGCTCCTACTCGCTGCCCTTGCGCCGCCGTTTCGCCGGTCCGCGGTCTCTCCGTTCCTGGAGCAGATCGGCGGCCCGCCCCAGGGTGAGGGTTTCGACCTGATCGGTGCGCTTGAGGGAGGCGTTGGTCTCACCGTCGGTGACGTACGGCCCCCACCGACCATCTTTGATCACGACCGGCTTGCCGCTGGAGGGATCGTCCCCCAGTTCACGCAGCGGCGCCACGGTCCTCCCCCGTGGCCGCCGCGGTTGGGCCAGGATCGTCACTGCTTCGTCGAGGGTGACGGTGAAGAGTTGCTCCTCCGTTTCGAGGCTGCGGGATTCCTTTCCCCATTTGAGGTAGGGACCGTATCGCCCGTTCTGG
>Ga0315536_1001325_pt1 | contig 12497 bp, 19 predicted proteins | sample SalMarSW160230MG_FD_203093 | JGI IMG/M metagenome (GOLD analysis project Ga0315536, IMG submission 203093) | Salt marsh sediment microbial communities from the Plum Island Ecosystem LTER, Massachusetts, United States - Salt Marsh Sediment SW1602-30 ... | reverse complement strand
ATGCCAAGGAGGCTTATGCACAAGCCCTTCTGCGGGAGTTCAACAAATTCCTCGGAAGGCCGTACGAAGAAGAGACCCCCGAAGGGCTGGAGATTAAAATCCTGGGGCCTGGATGCACCCGGTGCGATAACTTGGAGAGAGAAGTGATGGAGGTCATGGCCGAGATGAAGCTAGCGGGAGCCGTAGAGCACGTGAAAGACATTAAAGAAATTGCGAGCTACGGCGTGATGGGAACGCCGGCCTTGGTCATGAACGGAAAGATCGTGTCCGTGGGCACGGTTCCAAGCAAGGCAAAGATCAGAGAGTGGCTGAGTGAATTCGCATAACGTTACGACAAGTAAGGAGGACGAAATGGAAATCAAGGTATTGGGCCCAGGTTGCCCGAAATGCAAGCACGTGGAGAAGGTGGTGCGTGAGGCGGTGGAAGAATCTGCGGCCGATGCACACGTTGAAAAGGTCTCTGACATGCTGGAAGTCGCCAAGTACGGCGTCTTCGGCACCCCGGCAGTAGTGATTGATGGTGAGGTAAGATGCGTGGGAAAGGTGCCGAAAAAAGAGGAAGTGTTGAATTGGATCAAGCAATAGCTTCAATGGCCGCCGTCTTGGTGACAACCAGGATTTGAATCCTGATAGAGAAAAAACAGGAAAAGGAGGAGTCATCATGGAAGAATTTCAGCAGGTTTTCGATACAGCACTCAAGTTTCACGGGCACAAATGTCCTGCAATGCCCATGGGCCTGAGGGCCGGGCTGGCTGCCATGAAGACCCTGGGCGTCGAGCGCTCCCAGGACAAAGAACTCATGGTGGAAGCCGAGACCGGGAAGGGACATGCTGCGGGATGTTTCCTTGACGGCCTCATGAGTGCAACCGGATGCACGTATGGAAAATCCAATATCAAGAAACTCTATTACAACAAAATGGCCTTTACCCTGATTGAGCAGAAAACGGGCCGTGCTGTGCGCATTTCCATCAAGCCTGGTTTCTTCGAAAAGGCCCTCAATTCCCCTTTTGTTCAAAAGCGCAAAGCAGGGGTCCCGCCCCAGGACATTGAGCCTGAGATTACAGATCCTTTGGTAGAAAGAATCTTGTCACTGCCCGGTGAAGAGTTTCTGGATGTGGGTCCCATCCATGAAGTGACCGTAAAGAAAGGAAAGGGTCTGTTCGAGGCAAAACCATGTCAAAAATGTGGCGAGCTGACCTTTGTGAACAAACTGAGAGTCGGAAGAGACGGAGAACTCCTTTGCATTCCGTGCTCAGGATACGGTGATTAACTTGCTCGAATGAGATTAGGCGATTCGTTTTCTTGGGGTGCTTCCCCCAGTGGCAAGGGAGTATATATACATGATACTGGCATCAGTCACGTCGGTCATATTTTTGTTGGCCTTTATTTTTTCCATGCTTGGTCTCGGCGGAGCCATGCTTTACATTCCGGTGTTTCACTGGTTTGGATTTGATTTCAAGTCCGTGGCCATTCCTACGGGGCTTCTACTAAACGGGTTCACCGCGCTTTCTGCCGCCGCCTATTACCTGCGGGCAAAGATGGTGGATATCAAAGGCTCTCTGCCCCTCATCATCACATCTTTTGTGGGCGCACCTGTGGGGGCCTATTTTACCAGGTTTTTCCCCACCCGGACCCTGATTCTTCTCTTTGCCCTGGCCATGGTCTTTGCCGGAGGGCGCATGCTGGTGACCTCCGGCCGTGCAGACAAAGAACAGATGATGTCTTACAAGTGGCGCTTGCTTCTTATGGGCATCGGCGGATTCTTTATCGGTTTTATCGCCGGACTGCTGGGTGTCGGGGGCGGTTTTCTGTTTGTGCCCATGATGCTGATCATCGGCTATAAGACCAAACAGGCCGCAGCTACGAGTTCTTTTGTGGTCATATTTTCTTCTTTTTCCGGATTTGCCGGGCACATCGCAGAAGGCCACTTTCACTGGCCGCTTATGGTGGCTACAACCATAGCGGTCATTATCGGCTCTCAAATCGGAGCCAAGGTCATGAAAGAAAAAATGAAGGCTCGCTGGATCAAGCAGATGTTTGCAGTGGTCTTACTAGCAGTTGCCGTGAAGCTGCTCTGGAAGTTGTTTATGTAGGTAAGGGATGTGGAGAATGTTACTCAGAACCTATACGAAAGGAATTTTCAGGCTCGAATGTAACCCGAAATTCGAGTCGTTGCACTGTATTGCCCATCTGGATCAGGACATCAGCGAGGCGCTGCCGTATCTCAACGCGGTGCTTGGAGGATTTGAATACCTGAAAGACCCTCCGGCGGTGACCTTCAAAGTCTATGGCCGGCTCATCACCGTTCAACCAAGGCAAATCGCGATCAATGCCCTTCAAGATGAAGAAGAAGCGGACAGGATCCTTGAATGGCTGAGGAGAGAAATTAATGATGCCTGGGAAAACCGAGAAGAGATCACGCCCAGCCATGAAGGAGCTCCGAAACCCAATGTATTGGAAATCCTTAAACTGCTGCCGAAGACAAACTGCCGGGCATGCGGGTCGGAGACCTGCATGGTTTTCGCATTAAGCATCTGCCAAGGGGCCAAAGTGCCCACTCAGTGCCCGGCTTTGTCGGAGGAGGTCGTCGGAAGCTGAAAGCGTGTCTGGGCCAGTTTTCGTTCGCCTGACGCTGAAATGGTATCGTCGCAATAATAAAGGGGGCACTGCCCGGCGAAGATGAAAAACGCATATGTCAATGGAAATCGGAGGCTTGATAGATGAAGAAAGCGGTTGGTCTGGTTGTTGTATGGGCGGTTTTACTAGGATGGGGAATTATGGCCTGCGCTGAAGGAGCAAAAGAAAAACAGGATAAGATCCCCGAAACGGGCATGGTGACCATGGTAGATCTGGGCGCCCATAAGTGTATCCCCTGTAAGATGATGGTGCCCATTTTGGAAAAACTGGAAAAGCAATACAAAGGAAAGGCTGCTATCGTGTTCATTGACGTGTGGCAAGATCGAAGTCAGGCGAGGCGTTTCGGCATTCGGGCCATCCCGACTCAGATATTTTATAACAGCAAGGGTCATGAAGTGTATCGCCACGTCGGCTTTATGGCCGAGGACGCCATTGTCCGGCAATTGGAAAAGATGGGAGTCAGCCAGCCCGGCAAGGGTTAGCAGTTCGGGGTCAAACGGATTGAGAGAATGCTGCAGGAATTATTTGTTACGGTAAATCAATGGATTGTCGGAGGAACGGCTTTTGCCGCTTTGGGCAGCATGGTGTGGGGCATGGTGAGTGTGGCCTTGAGTCCATGCCATATGGCCTCTATCCCGCTAGTCATTGCGTATGTTGGCGGCCAAAAGAAGGTTTTGAAGCCGCGTGAGGCAAGTTACTATGCGGTGGCCTTCAGCTCAGGCCTTTTTTTTAGCATTGCCCTGGTAGGCATAGCCTGCGCCTTGTTGGGGCGGATACTGGGCGATGTGGGCGCCTATTGGCAAGTACTGGTGGGCCTTATTTTGATCTGGGTCGCTTTAGGGATGTTTGGCGTGGAGAAATGTTCGATATCCGGCAGCCTGCTACAACGACTAAAGGTAAGAGGCATGTTCGGAGCCCTAATTTTGGGCCTGGCGTACGGCGTGCTGTCTGGTTCCTGCACCTTCGGTTTTATTGCCCCTATTTTGGCGATCATCACAATTCAGCAAAAGGTGGCTACCGGAATTCTGTTAATCCTGCTGTTTGCCACCGGTCATTGCCTGCCTATCGTCGTGGCCGGCAGTTCGGGGGCTGCTGTCAGGGGGTTGCTTGAAAGCAGCGGGTGGCAGGGCGCGGGCAATTTGTTCCGAAAAGGAGCAGGTGCTGTTATCGCAATGCTGGCCATGTATTTTATTCTTAACCCTTTCTTTGTGAACTGACGTTTGAAATAAGTCAAACCTTTTCGGCAAGGAGGAAAGTCATGTCCGAGGCAACAGGCAAGCGTCTGTCCTTTCTGGATCGCTTTTTGACACTGTGGATCTTCCTGGCCATGTTTGTGGGGGTAGGCGGTGGTTATCTTTACCCCCGCATTCGACAAGTGATCAACTATTTCCAGGTGGGAACGACCAACATCCCGATTGCCATCGGCCTGATCCTGATGATGTACCCGCCCCTGGCCAAGGTCAAGTATGAGGAAATGGGTCCGGTCTTTCGTAACGTGAAGGTCCTGGTCCTTTCGCTCATTCAAAACTGGGTCATCGGTCCGATCCTGATGTTTGCCCTGGCTGTTGTCTTCCTTTCCGGGCATCACGAATACATGGTTGGGCTGATCATGATCGGCCTGGCCCGGTGTATCGCCATGGTCATCGTCTGGAACGACCTGGCCGCGGGAGATACGGAATACTGTGCCGGGCTGGTGGCCTTTAATTCGGTCTTTCAGGTACTTTTTTACTCCATCTATGCCTATGTCTTTATCACGGTGGTTCCTCAGTGGCTGGGGTTAAAAGGCGTGGTGGTAGATATATCCATCGGCCAGATCGCAGAGAGTGTCTTTATCTACCTCGGCATTCCCTTTATCGGTGGCATCATCACACGTGCGATCGGCCTGAAGACCAAAGGACGCAAATGGTATGAAGAAAAGTTTATTCCCAAGATCAGCCCGATCACGCTCATCGCCCTGCTGTTTACCATCCTGGTCATGTTTTCGCTCAAGGGGGAATTGATTGTCCAGCTTCCCATGGATGTCATTCGTGTGGCGATCCCGCTTACGGTCTACTTTGTGATCATGTTCTTTGTTTCGTTCTATATGTCAAAGAAGGTGGGCGCCACATACGAGCAATCCACCACCTTGAGTTTCACGGCCGCTTCAAACAATTTTGAGCTGGCCATCGCCGTAGCGGTTGCTGTTTTCGGCATCGACTCGGGTCAGGCCTTTGCGGCGGTCATTGGACCTTTGGTGGAGGTGCCCGTTCTAATTAGCTTGGTCAATATGGCCTTATGGTTTAAAAAGACATACTTTCCCTATGCCTTGGAAACACCTGTGGGGATCTGCCATGTGACCTGCAAACCGTGAGGACAAGAGGTTGAAAACGTGATACTTAGCCTGGGAAGGAAATGAGCCGCGATCTGGCTCGGATCCCTAATCGTTTGAAAATATAAAGCTCGTCCAAACCTGGATATGAGGCTCTGGACGTAGTGAAGAAGAGGAGAAAATGGAAACAGACAGTCCAATGATCCTGGTGGCAGTGGATTTTTCGGAGTGTTCCAGGCTGGCCCTCCGAAAGGCCCGTGCATTGATTGCCGGACAGCCTGGCCGCATTATAGCCCTTCACGTGATCGACCGTGATTTCGTGGGGCAGTGCATTCGCCACCGCTTGGGCGATGAGGGCATCATCAAGAAGAAACTATTCATGGAAGCAAAGGCCCGGCTTCTGAAGCTCCTGGGTGAGGAAGGCATGACTGGAGATGAGGTGGAAGTGGTGATCTGTGAAGGGATTCCTTTCATCGAGATCAACACGAAGGCGGTCGAAAATCAGGCTGATATGATTATCATGGGTAGCTGCGGGAATGCTGGCGATATGAACACCATCTTTTTCGGCAGTACCGCGGAGAAGGTCCTGAGATTCATCACCCGGCCGGTACTCTGTGTTCCCCCTGGAAGGAAATAATTCACGCGTTAGAAAGGAAAAGTGACGTGGCTCAATATGAAGGTCTTGTCGCAAGCCTTGCTACGGACGGCAAGGCCGAGGTCGTGATCAGACCAGGCACACCAGGCATTGTAGGGGCACCTGAGCTGACCGGTAAGGTCTGTCACTGCGCAAGCGATGGCTCTTCCGTAACAGTCGACGCGCTGAACGGGGTTGGGGCGGGCGTGGGCGATGTGGTATCAGTCACTCGCACGTCCGGTCGGCCGATGAGAAATGCCGCCTTGCTCTTAGGCATTCCAGTGCTCGGCGGAGTCTCAGGATTCGCTATAGGACTCATGCTTTTTGCCGCTTTTGCTGCCGGCATAACGGCAGCGGTTTTAGCAACTGCGCTCGGACTGGTTCTTGGCATTGTCATCGGTGGGCGGTTCTATAGGCGGGTATCGGAGAACAACCAATTTGTAGTCACGAAAATCGTTAGGACCCGATCGGAAATGGCCAGCCTGTCTGCTAAGAGTCAATCTGCGCTACAGGGTAAGAATGTAAGCTGCGACGGGTGCTCCGAGCGTTGCTTGTGAGTTGGGGGCCGAGGAGAATATCAACGAGGCGTCACGGTCTTGTTGATTGTCAACTTGCAGCTTTTGGCTTACCGAGCCTTACAAGAAAGCGTTAAGCTTGTAAGAAAGGAATACGTCATGTTCGAGCATTTTATTCATCATTTCCCGGTTTCAGGGGTAGACACCTATCTCTTCCTGCCTCCCTTGGTCATGTTCGTGATTTCTTCTTTGACCTCCATGGGCGGTGTTTCGGGCGCTTTTATCCTTCTTCCATTCCAGATGAGTGTTCTTGGGTACACAGCGCCGGGGGTAAGTGCCACCAACTTCGTTTACAACATTGTTTCTATTCCTTTGGGGGTCTACCGGCATTTGAAAGAACGCCGTCTCTCCTGGGCCCTCTTTATTGTTCTTGTCCTGGGCACGCTTCCCGGTGTCTTTCTGGGTTACTATATTCGCATCATCTACCTGCCGGCGCCTCATCGTTTTCGTTTTTTCGTGGGGCTGGTCCTCGCCTATCTCGGGGGCAGGACACTGCAGGCTGCCTATCGTGACCTCACGAATGCCTCTTCTGGAAAAACGTCCAAGGGTCCGCATAAGAGAGTGATTTTGCGAGAAAAGGTCAGCCTGCTTAAAACCACGATCCAATTCGAGAACAAGGAATACACATTTTCCACTCTGCCCGTGTTTTCTCTTTCAATGCTGGTCGGCATCATTGGCGGGGCCTACGGCATCGGCGGTGGAGCCATTATGGCCCCTTTTTGCATTTCGGTCTTGAACCTGCCGGTCTTTGTCGTTTCCGGAGCCGCGCTCTTTTCCACGTGGGTAACCTCTGTTGTAGCGGCGCTTTTCTACGCCTTTATCCCGATTGGAACGACGGTCGATGCGGCACCCGACTGGTTTTTGGGAATGCTCTTTGGTCTGGGAGGCATGGGAGGAATTTACCTGGGAGCACGGCTGCAAAAGTGGGTGCCGGCCGTGATTATCAAGATCATTCTAGGTGTCGCGATAGCCTTCATTGCCATTCGGTATCTGTGGCCCGGCTTGCAACAGCTGTTAGGCGTATGAGAAAGCTATAAGGCGATGGATCTAATCTTATTTTACCCCGCCCGTTTTTTTATGATTGCCTTCATATTTTTTTGACCTTTCCTTCTTGATGAAGACAAAGGAACCACGTCATGTCGGAGAAAATCTGTTACTGTTTTGACTATACTGAAGATGACATCGTAAAAGACGTCCAGGAAAACGGCACGTCCACCATCATGGAACGAATCAAGGCTGAGAAGAAGCAAGGGGCGTGTCAGTGTGCTACCCGCAATCCAAAGGGCCGGTGATGCATGGCCGATGTCCGCCGGGTGGTGGACAACGTTACTAAGGAGGCTGCAGGATGAGCGCATGTCTCTGCCAGCTCGGTCCCTGACAAAGAAGCAGCGTCCATAGACGCATTCCTTGCGCTTATGGAATCCCCTGGCCGATGAGATCTTGTGTTTCGTAACGTCCGAGATCAAGGTCAACACAGATGTGAAACGCTTGAGCGGCAGCAGCATCCGCGCCGCCGCAGGCGCGAACGTGCTTATCAGGGCAAACAGATGGCAAACAGATGGGGTCGCATCTTAATTTTTAATTATCGCCAAATCAGCATTCCCCCTAATCATTCAGCCACCCGGCCGTTTCCAGTCGTCTGTTGCGTTTCTCAGCGGTCATTGCAATTCAATATCACAAGCGAATAGTTAAGAATTAAGATGCGACCCCGTTACACGTCCAAAAAACCGCCCCGCAATAGCCCGGTCCAGCTCCAGCGTGTCGTTGGGCTTCGTTCGTAACTCATTCATCCATACTTGATAAACGCCAAGTTCCCCCTAATTTCATGTGTGACTTGCATTTCCATGTCATTGAATGCGGATAAGAGTTCATCGGAACTTCGGGAAATGAGCGCTCCTGATCCGGCAAGCATATTCAAATAGCGGTTGCTCCAACGGTTGCTTTGAATTAGCGTGGTAAGTGCTGAATTCCCACGAAGCGTCAATACACGTTTTATTTCTCTCAGCACCGTTTTTACGTCATCAAGACAATGCAAGAGATTGAGCGATATAACGGTCTGAAAACTATTTTCTTTGAATGGCAACTGAAGCGCATCTGCGTGCAAAAAGAACATGTTTTCACATATATTCCCCTTTAGTTTCTCCAATCGAGATTTGCCTTTTGCCAACAACTTTAGTGACTGATCCAGAAATACTACAGGTCGATTCGAACAATTTGCATAAATTTCTGCCGTAAATGCCAGGGAGCCGCATGCGAGATCCAGGACCCAACCCCCAGACGACGCAGCAAGGGAATCTTCACATAAGGTGGCATAATTTTTTATGGAGTACCCCCACATTAGCCAGTTATAAAACCGATTGCAGGCTATCACGTCGTAAATCGTAGACGCACCAATGCTGTCATAAGAGCCCGGTGAGTCACCAATTGAATAGACGGAATAAATATCCGGTTCAATGAGATTTAGGCTTACATCTTCGGATATTATTGCTGACAGTATGTGAGGGTCTGTCATTTTATTGCTTCTCCATGGGCAAGTCCGCCTCACATCAGCGGCGGCGACTTGTGTCGAGGCATTACAGGGTGTCTTTCACTTCTTCAAAAAGCTTACCAGACATCAAAAGCCTTGCGGCTTTTGATGTCTGGTAAGCGTCAAGTTAGCAAACCCATCTTAACTATATCGAATACGAGTCAAACAACCTGGGTTCCATTTCTCCTTCAATTTTGGCAATTACCTCTACGAATGGTTTTATGGGTGAATATCTCAACTTGTTCTTTAACAATTCATCAATCTGGAAGATCCCGGCAGAATTAGTTAGCTTAATTTCAATGCATACCGGTTTGTTTTCACCTTTTTTAATATTTACATCCTCTACTGCCCGTGCAGACACAGAATGGATATTCACTTTCCCAGCTTCAAAAGGAATCCGGGAACGTCCTTGGGTCATATCTGTTGCATCGGCTATTTTCAGGACGCCAGCTTCGATAGTGAGACATTTCTCGTTTGCATCATGAGCAACAACTGCATGCAATATTTCGGATACCATCGTTGTCAGATCCGGTTCATCATATATCCCTTCTAATAACTCACGTGCCTTTCGAAATGCTATAAATAGACTGTATCTTTCATGATGATCCCGGTGCACCGAAATTCCCGTGTCGTGCAGGCAGGCTGCCAGCACTACAATCAACTCTGCATCTTCGCTGGTCAGCCCATGATGTGTAACTACACTTGGCTCAATGGCCCCCTTGACGAGCAATCGGATAATACGCAAGGCGGCATTAGCCACAATACGAATATGAACCTCGCCATGATCACTAATGCCTGAACGATCAACAGCATTGACATTGGCGCATTTCCAAATTTGAAACAACTCTTGGTCCGCATTGATTCGATTCATCAAAGCTTGCAGTTTCTTATTCTTACGCAACGGTATGTTAAATTTCATGGATGTTCCTTATTATAGGTTGCCAACGGTTTACTCAGCCGCGCCGGTACTCATGACGACGCGCTAAGAGAATAACTATCGGTTCAACTTGAAACCTTGCAATGGCCCAACTTACTCGCGTTGGCTGGAGTGACTTGTTAGATCCTCTCGGTTAGCCTTTTGGATTTTTACTATAAAAGGTCGCCTTCACCCAATTCCAATTAAAAATTAAATGCAGCAGGGCTGCGAACGAAAATGAAATTCCTCCGCCTTCATGAAAAATTTCATATGCTTCCTTTGGGATCGCATCATGAAAAACGCCCGTCAAGATCTGATTCAACAAAAGAATAACGAGAACAGGATTCAGAACCTTCAAAATGGAGTTGCGTTTCATAAGTCTATTCCTTCCTTGTTAATACTTGATCTAATGGCGAACGGAGCCTTGCTCCGGGCAACTCGCCATTCGCGCCGCGAAGCGGCGCGGCTTTTTGCGTCGGCTGAATTTGTCTTGTTAGCCGATCTTACCTTTTCTTTTCTCTTTCAATCAATTCATATAGCCGAATAAAAAATTCATTTCGTATCTTTTCAATATGCAACGCCTCCTTGAAATCAACCACTGCTGTGTCGTAATGCTTAAACCTGTCTGGTTCCACTTGCAACGCATAAGAATTAATCTGTCTTTTCCAGAACCATTCTGCACAACAGAATTGGACGTTTTCCGGATCGATAGCCGTGATTTCCTTAAAAGACTCAAATAGCTCTCTTCCCAAATGACTATTCTCAATACAAAAGGCAATGTAGGCGATCCTGTACTCTACCTTGTCAATGGGTCCTTTTACTGGTAGGGGCTCAAGGCTATGAGTATCTTTTTGACCGTTGTAAACAAAATGGCCATAACAGCTTTGCAGAGTAAAACAATAAGGTAATTTGTTATACCCGTTGATGAGGTCTATGATAGGCATGTCAATCATGTCATCAGTCAAATCGCTAAGAGTTTTCTGTTTTTGCACTTGATAATGCGGATTTTTCGCTAATTCTTTCAGTTCAGTGAAGGTTTCCAACTTTGCTATCCCTGCCTATACGATGATAATTCTATATTCGTCGGCTAAGCGGCGGCCTAAAGGCCGTCCGATTTAAGCCCCTTGTTGGCCATCCGCTTTGAAACCTTCGTGAAAAATGACTGCGCCCTGTGGAATATGCCCATCGAAAGACAGCACGAAGAAGACCTCATGTGGCACTCCCTCATGTATAAGTCCGGACATGTTCTTAAAACCTAATTTCTTGTAATAATCCGGATGCCCCACAAGACAGCAACCTTGGGCACTCAGCTCTTTCAGTTGTGATAGCCCTTCCTTTATAAGAGATTTGCCAATCCCTTTCCGCTGGTATTGCGGCAATACTGAAACAGGGCCAAGCCCGTACCAGTTTTGGGTGCCATCAGAAATTTTCACAGGAGAGAACGCAATATGCCCTATCACATGGCCATCCACTTCTGCGACCAACGACACCGTAAGGGCTTTGGCGGCACGTAGCGCCTCGATGATAAACTGTTCCGTGTGGTTGCTGATCTCCAAGGTCTCAAACGCTGCAACGGTGACTTCGGTTATCGCGCCAATATCGGCATCCGTCTCGCTCCTGATAACGATCCTCGTATTCATCTATCTATTGCTCCTCTTACTCGCTGGCTAATGGCGAGTTGACCGGAGTTTTTTCGGGTATAACGGGCCGGGAACCGGACTGGTTATGCCTGAAAAAAGTTCCGGTCGAACGTTTGGTTCGAGCCGCGAAGCGGTGCGGGCCAAACGGGCGAACGGAGCCTTGCTCCTCTTACTCGCTGTTAGCCGCAATTGTTTCACGGCCATCAAATTGCTATCTGCGTCTCCAACCGCTCCAAACTGGAAAACCGCTTGTATCTCGAAGCACCAACACGTCGTCGCCCTTCTTTACCTGTGCAGCGATCAGGGCGGGTTTGTCCTCAAATGTGATTCGTGAACCTTTAACTTCGATCTTGTCCTTGGGCGCTATTTTCACGTCCTGGTTTTCAATATACCAACCAGGACCAAGATGCACAGAGATCGTTTCTTTGTCTGTCTTAAGGACAAGATGCACACCGTAGCACATGCCTTTCATAGGCGTGATCTTATCAACTGAAACAACCTCGCCGCTGATCGTCTCAACGGTCTGTGGGTTGTACATCCTGCCGTAGGGTGTTCCTGCTCCCCAACCCCCACTGCCTTTCTGTGCCATTCCTCGTTGTGCCAATGCTTCGGTGGTAAAAATGAAGCCTAGCACAGTCACCACAGCCATTAACGTAATGAATTTTTTCATGTCTTGCCCTCCTTTTTCGTTGTTGGCGGCATAACGGCACGCCTCACAGGCCGCGAGGTACGAGCGGTCCTTGTGCAGGCGCTTGTTCGCTCTAGCGATAAACGTCTTTTCGGTGACCAACCTTCACGACCCAAACAGTAAGTTCATCATCTTGGATTGAATAAACAATCCGGTATCGTCCCTGTCGCAGGCGATACCTTTCTTGTCCAGTCAATTTTTCACAGCCTGCCGGGCGGGGATTTTCTTCAAGCGTCTTAATGCGACTGAGGATTCTTTTCAGATCCCTTTTCGGAATGCAGGCAAAATCCTTTTCCACGGATCTTTTGAAAAAGACCCTATAACCGGCCATCTCTTTTCAGCCTCTTCACCATTGCATCATAACTTAGCAGCGGTTCGTTTGCCCTATCTTCGAACGCAGCCAGATCATCGGCATCCTCGGCAAGGGCTTCTCTGACGGCCTCATTAACAAGATCCGATACGGATCGAGATGTTTCAACTGCCTTTAATTTCAGGGCTTTATGAACGACCGGGTCTAGATAGATTGTGGCACGTTTAGCGGGTGTTGCCATAATGTCACCTCCCATGAATAG
>Ga0315536_1001323_pt1 | contig 12512 bp, 9 predicted proteins | sample SalMarSW160230MG_FD_203093 | JGI IMG/M metagenome (GOLD analysis project Ga0315536, IMG submission 203093) | Salt marsh sediment microbial communities from the Plum Island Ecosystem LTER, Massachusetts, United States - Salt Marsh Sediment SW1602-30 ... | reverse complement strand
CGTTAATTTACGGGGCATTGATACGCTAAGCTCCGGATCAAGCACTGCGATTGTCGGCATGAGGAAGGGAGAAAATATAATTGTTTTCTTATTCGTGCTTTTAATGGTTATCACACTGCTTCTCCCGACCTCGCTTCCGGTTCCAGCGGTAGTTGGTATTGCATAGAATGGCGGCATATTATTTTTTATATATTTGTCGCCACCCTTCATATCATCATATTTTTCAAGCGGACCATCATGTGTGGCAAGACACTTGATGGTTTTTGCCGTGTCAAGTGGTGAACCACCGCCAAGACCCAAAATGAATTCAGATTTTGATTCTTTGTACACTTTCGTACCATCATAAACATTATCATCTGTAGGGTTGGCTTTCACAGCGCTAAACGTTGTAATTTCAATTCCTGCCGTCTTGAAGCGGTTACTTATCTTCTGCGGACTCCCGGCTTTTACAATCCCTTCATCCGTCACCAGAATTCCTTTTTTATAACCTGCCTGTTGTACGATTGTCACAAGGTCGCTGACGGCTCCGGGGCCGTATTCAATTTGTGTCGGGTACGAATAGGTATGTCTTTTTGTAGGCATAAGGATACTCCTTCATAGATTTAAAGCGATTACCAATTCCAAAGGGAATAATAACGCTTTCGTGCTTCGTTAAAATCTTTTTCGCTAATTTTGGCACCTTTTGATGGGCCTAAGGGAATTTCATTTTCCAGATAGCTTAAAAATTCTTCATCCTTTCCACCAAATTGAACATAAAGCTTTCGTTGAAGCTGAAGACATTTTTCGCCGATTTTCATTAAATCTTTGAAAGTAAACTTCAACCCGGTTGCTGCGTTAACCATGTCGGTCATTTCCCCGAAAGAATAGATATTTCCCGGGCCAAAGACAAACATGCACAAACTCATGCAATCGACCATTGAATAGTAAATTTGAGTCATACGGGCGATTTCGACTTTATTATTATCGAGGGCATCTGGTTCGGATTGAATATCCAGGCCAAGACTCTGCAAACCGGCTTCATCGCTGGCGATCCAGTCATGCTCAAGCTTCATATGATCGCCGGGATTGGGGCCATGAAGATAACCAAAGCCCACAGCCGGTTTTTTTCGCGGCATATGTGCAGGCAGGCCGATTCCTCTCGAAGCCCGCAAATAGGCCTTGGTTCCATTTCCCAGTTCAGATATTGCCTTTAAAACACCGTCAGCAAGTAGATTGCCCATTTTGGTCCTTCTCAGGGCAATATCTTCGATGAGTCCACAGGCCTTCTTACCATCGCCGAATTTGATGGAAAAGCCGAATTTATCCGCGGAAAGGATATCCTTATCATAACAATCCATGAGCCAGGCGATAATCGCACCGGTTGATATGGTATCCAGACCGAGCCGGTTGCACATTTCACAGGCGTTGAGACCATCAGTCAGCTCTTCCAAACCGATATTCGGCCCAAGCATCGCGATGCTTTCATACTCTGCAAGTGAAGTCTTATCCGCATGAGCTGAGTCCTTTTTGTATTGCTTTTTACAGCCGACATAGCAGGCCTGGCAGGGAACGGTTTTTCCGACAAAAGTCTCCTGGATGTTCGGGTGGCTGATTTCTCCATTAAATTTAGCTGAATCAACATGTGCCTCATTGAAGTTCCGGGTTGGCAAATTACCGGCGGCCTGATTGAGTGCAAGCAGACCCAATGTACCCAAATTCTTGAGCACACCCATAAAACCGCCTGGTGTTACATCTTTAAATCGGGTAGCGCCGTTTTTATTAATTTCCAGCAGCCTCTTGCGGTCTTTGAATTCAGGTTTTTTATCCCCCTTCACACAGATCGCCTTGAGATTTTTAGACCCCATCACCGCACCGAGACCACCTCTGCCCGCGTAATGGTCCTTCTCGAACATGATGTTGGCCCAGGCGACCCGGTTTTCGCCGGCAGGTCCGATGGATGCCATCCGGTATTTGGCGCCAAGCTCATTGTTCAGAATACCATTCGCCTTGACTCTTTCCATACCCCAGATATGATCGGCCTCAATAAATTCAATGGTACAGCGATTTCCCAGTGTCGTGATCTTCAGATAAACAGGAGACTCTGATTTTCCCTTAACAACAAGCGCATCATACCCTGCTCTTTTGATTTCAGGACCAAATTCACCGCCTGCTTGAGTTAGATATGTTCCCGTTGTTTCCGGAGATATGGAAAAAATATTCACACGGGTTGCCCCACAGACATTTCCCCCGGCGAAAAGTCCGGTTGCAAAAACCAGCGGATTATCCGGTGAAAAGGCATCGGCATCAACGTTGAGGTTTTCCTCAAAGAGCCTTGCGCATAAAAAGGAGCCCCCTAAATAGTTTCTGTAGAAAGTTTCGTCTTTCGAAATTTCCTGAAAAGTTTTCATGGTAAGATCAATTACGAGTATTTTCCCCATAAAACCATACATTATGAAAGCTCCATAACCTATTCATCCAGTGTTTTCGGCAAGGCGTTCCACTTGGGGATCAGCACTATTGTTGCCAGGGTTGTCGTAATCCCAAGGATGATAAAAAGTGGCTCCCAGCCCCACCTTGTTGCAATAACACCAGGAAGTGCACCCCCAAGTATTGCCCCTACTGCGCCCGTTCCATTTATAAAACCACTGGCAGTTGAAGCCCCCTCTTTTGTACCAAAATCAACAGCGGCCGCACCACTCAAAAGTGAATCGGGCCCGTAAAGAAGAAAACCAATTGCAAAAAGCAGACATGCCACCAAAAGGGTATTTTGATATGCCGCTAAATGATTAAATGAAAAGAGTAGTATTGAAAGTCCGATGAGACAAATGATACTTATCGGCATACGCCGCGACCCAAATACTCTATCCGAAATATATCCGGCGGAAAGGATACCCAGTGGCCCACCGAGCTCAAAACAAACGCTTACAACGGCAGATCTGGTCATTCCTGTACCAAGTTTTTCGCTTATATAGAGTGGGCCCCAAAACAGGATTGCATAACGTGCCGGTTTTAGAAAAAAGTAAAATGCACCCAAGATTAAAACCATTGGGGTTTTAATGACAACCAAAGCGGACTTCAAAGAGCCTTCTTTGACAGCACCGTTATCGTCAGATAAAATAGCCTGTTTCACCTTATGATACGCTTCTATTGATTCTAAACCTACATCCTCGGGTTTATCCTCTTGCAGCACAAGAACCAGGGCCCAAATTACAAAAAGTGCTGTAGCAGGCCCGAAAAAACCATAGCGCCAGTTTGTAAAATAATCGGCACATAACCCGGCAAATGGAGATGCTACAAAACCACCAATCGCATAATTTGTGGCCCACCAACCCATGATCGTTCCACGCTCCTCTTGTGAGAACCAGTAGCTCATATTTTTTACAAGAGGCGCCCAACCTGTAGATTGGCAGAGACCTTGAATACAAAAGAGCACCCCAAAAAGAATGACCGTTGACGATAAACCCATGACAACAGCAACCAGCACTGAACACAGCAGACCGGTTAGTAGAATTTTTCTTGGGCCAAATTTATCTCCGAATATTCCCCAAACAAATTGTCCAAACGCATAAGCGATCAGATAAGCGGCTTCAATCTGACTCATTTGTATCTTGGTAAGGAGTATATCCGGGTCCTTTGCCATCCCTATTTTGGCAACTGAAAAGCTTTTTCTGGTCAAATAAAAGCCGAAATAACTGACCCACGTTATAAAGAATATTCGATAGCGCCAGAATTCATATCTTTTATCTTTAGTTTTTATACCTTGATTCATTTGGGTCCTCAAATTCACAGACTATGTTACCGATTTGTTTCGATCAGGCGTTTTTCAGCCAGTTTCCCGGAAACCTCATATAATATCAATTCAAGAATCGCGAGCTGTGAAATACGAGATTGACATGAATAGGAGCCTAATAAGTTATCAGGAATACCTGTAATCAGGGAAACTTCAACATTTTCGACTAAGGGAGAAGGGGAAAAATTCGTTATGCCCACCGTGAACATGCCCTGCTCTCTTGCCTGTTTTGCTGTGAAAACGATCTCCTCTGTCTCGCCGGAGTGTGAAATACAGACCAAAACATCATTATCGTGATGCATCGAAACTAAATTCAGCATCATCGTCGTATCCTGTGGACATGTGCTAAAGACACCAATACTGCCGAGTGAGTCACTGAATATATGTGCCACACCGGCTGAACCTCCCAGACCGGCAATGAGTGTTTTTTCTGACTGCGAAATACGAGTGGCAACTTCTTCCACTTGATCATAGTCGCAATTTCTCATTGTTGATTTTAGTTGTTGCTGAAAGTTTTGTAGAAACTGAGACTTTTTATCTTTGCAGTCCAAATTCGGATCTACTTCGAGATAGGAAGTGTGCTCATTTCTAATAAGCTGGGGTACCAATGATGCCTTAAAATCAGAAAAGCCATAAAAGCCGAGTGAGCGGCAAAAGCGAAGAACGGTGGCATCGCTGGTTGAGCATTTGTTAGCCAGACTTTGAAGGGATAATAAGACAACTTCTTCCACATGATTTTGTATGAATCCGGCAACGCGCTTTTCTGATTTGCGAAGAGAGTTGTATCGTTCGTTTATTAAATCAATTGGACGTTTCATGAGGGCCTTGTCCTTAACCTTGAACGTTGAACCCTGAACCTGTGAACGGTTATCAAATAAGATGGCAAGGTTGATATGGCAACACGGAAAACGAAAACGTGTTGTATTTGCTACATAATAGGATATAACAATCTTTGTCAAGAGAAAAATCAAATTATTGAAAGGTGAGATGGAAGATCAATAGATTGAGAGTGAGGTTTTAGCGTCAAAGATGTGCAAATGTTCCAGGTTCAAGGCCAGTTTCATCTTTTCGCCAACATTAATAATCCTCCTACCCTCACTTTTGGCTATGAATTTTGTTCCTTGGAGATCTATATGCATATTGGTTTCACCGCCCAGAGGTTCGACGACTTCAACAACGCCATCCACATTCCACTCTTCCGGAAATCTCTTGTCACCCTTATCTACCGTCAGATCTTCCGTGCGCAGACCCATGACAACCTCCATCCCATCCTGAATTTTGGCATCTGGTTTTTCCGGTATGGGGATCTGTAATGTTCCACGAAAATTCAGCTTCAGCCCGGTGTCGGAATTAACGATTCCGGCCTTAACCAGATTCATGGGTGGGCTGCCAATAAATCCGGCCACAAAGGTATTATCAGGTTTCTGAAACAGCTCGATGGGTTTACCGATCTGTTCAATGTATCCGTCACGCATGACGACAATCCGATCGGCCAGCGTCATGGCCTCCACCTGGTCATGGGTCACATAAATAATGGTGGTTTGAACTTTTTGATGCAGCAGCTTCATTTCCGTGCGCATCTGCGTGCGCAGCTTGGCGTCCAGGTTGGAAAGTGGCTCATCAAACAGGAAGATGGACGGCTTCCGAACCATGGCTCTTCCCATGGCAACCCTTTGACGCTGACCACCTGATAATTGGTACGGTTTCCGTTTGAGAAGGTCACTCAGTTCCAGAATATCTGCAACCTCATTGACGCGCCTTTGGATTTCTGTCTTAGGTGTCTTACTCAGCCTTAACCCGAAGCTCATATTGCCGAATACGTCCATGTGCGGATATAATGCATAGTTTTGAAATACCATAGCCGCACCCCGGTCCTTTGGCGCAATATCATTAACAATACGGCCATCAATAAGGATATCCCCCTTTGTAATTTTCTCTAAACCGGCAATCAGACGCAATACCGTGGATTTACCGCATCCTGAAGGACCTACAAGGACCATAAATTCCCGGTCACTGATATCAAGATTAACCCCATGAATAACTTCTGTCTTGCCAAATCTTTTTACAATATTCTTTAAGGTTACGCCTGCCATTATAATGACCTATGTTGTCTTTTTGTGTAGAAATCAGCCTGCTGTGTCATGAATTTGCTTTTTTTTAGCCCAAAGTCGCAACCAAAGTCCAGCCTTAACGTATCAATGGTTGAGATTTGCATGGAACTTCGAACCTCTGAACCCTTGAACGGTTACAACCATTTTTTGTATAATAAAGTCAAGAATTCTTTATGAATCTCCAATTTTTGACCTCTTGTCCCGGCTTTTTATGTAGCGCTAATCGTATCACCCTAAACAATGCCCCATGTACTTGAAATATAAGCATTTGCTTTTTTTGACAACGCAGAGTTTTTTTAAGAATTTAATTCTTGACTCATCTGTAAATTGACCCTAATCTTGTACCCCGTTAACATCGCAAGATTAACCCTATTAAATAGAGAGGGATATAGTCATGAAAATGCGTAGATTTTTAATGGTTGGTGTAGTTGGCATAGCATTGATATTTTTGGCCGGCCAGGCCTTGGCAGAGCCCATTACTATTAACTGGTGGCACGCCATGAAAGGGGCCCGAGGCGAAGTTGTCGCAAAGATGATCAAGGCATTTAATGATTCACAGTCTGACTATGTGGTTGTCGGTACCTATAAGGGGAATTATGACGAAACGATCAATGCCGGTGTTGCAGCGTATCGTGCAAAGAAACAGCCACACTTACTTCAGGCCTTTGAAGTGGGCACACAGACCATGATGCTTTCCGGGGCCATAAACCCCGTGTTCAAGCTCATGAAAGATGAAGGATATAATATTGACTGGTCCGGTTATCTTCAACCGGTTCTGTCCTACTACATGAACGCAGACGGCAATCTGATGTCCATGCCCTTTAACTCATCCACACCGGTGATGTATTATAACGTGGATCTGTTTAAAAAGGCGGGAATCCCCGTACCGCTTTCAAAGACAAAACCCATAACCTGGGACGAACTCGGCGAAATAACCGCCAAACTGGTTAAATCCGGCGTGGCCGGCGGTATGGTAACCGGATGGCAGTCCTGGACCCAGGTTGAAAACTACAGCGCCATCCATAATATCCCTTTTGCCACCAGGGCCAATGGGTACGAAGGTCTTGATTGTGAACTGGTCATCAATAATCCAAAGGTAACTCATCATGTTGCCCGGCTAAAAAAATGGGCTGACGACAAACGTTTTGTTTATGCAGGTCAGAAATTTCAAGGGCCGAAAGCCGAGTTTATTGCTCAAAAGGCCGGGGTTTACATCGATTCCATCAGTGCCATCGCCAAGTTGCAAAAGGCCGTGAAAGATTTCACCTGGGATGTTGCACCACTCCCGGTTGAATCCTGGATGAAAGAACCCCAGAACAGCATTATTGGGGGTGCCTCCCTGTGGGTATTCAATGGACACAGCAAAAAAGAATATAAAGGGGTTGCCGCATTCTTAGAACACCTTTCCAGCCCTGAAATGCAAATGTACTGGCATAAGGAAACGGGTTATTTCCCCATCACGTTAAAAGCCTATGAAACACTTAAGAAACAGGGATATTATAAGGAAAACCCACTCAAGGAAGTCGGTATCAAACAGTTGACCCGCCGGAATCCCACAAAGATTTCCCGCGGTCTTCGTCTGGGATATTTTATCCAGATTAGAAATATCATCAATGAGGAATTGGAACTGGTCTGGAACGGCACCAAGACACCAAAGCAAGGTCTTGATAACGCAGTAAAACGGAGTAATAAAAAATTGCGTGAGTTTGAAAAAATATACAAGAGATAATGAATATCCAAAACACATTCGTGTATGATAAAAAGATCATTCTTTACATCTAAACTCCTTCCATATTTTCTAATACTGCCCCAATTTCTGGTTACGGCAACCTTTTTTTACTGGCCGGCATTGCAGGGTCTGGTGCAGTCCGTTATGCGCAGTGACCCTTTTGGGCAGCACAGTACGTTTATCTGGCTGGATAATTTTATCGCGCTTTTTACCGATCCGCTCTATCTCAAATCCATCGGGACTACGTTATTTTTCAGCGCATCCGTGGCTGCCGTTTCTATCTCCATCGGGCTTTTTATCGCCACCATGGCCAATCGTGCCTTAAAAGCAAGGGCATTGGTTCGTACAATGCTGGTCTGGCCCTATGCGGTTGCACCGGCCATCTCCGGTATTCTATGGCTTTTTCTGCTGCACCCGTCTTACGGTGTGGTCGCCATTGCCATTAAACGATGGCTCGGGCTTGACTGGAATCCGGTACTGGACGGAAAAGATGCCTTATTTATGGTTATTATGGCCAGCTCCTGGAAACAGATCAGCTATAATTTTGTCTTTTTTATTGCCGGGATGCAGGCAATCCCCGGGTCCCTGATCGAAGCCGCTGCCATGGATGGCGCAAGTCCATTTAGAAGGTTCTGGAAAATCACCCTTCCCCTGCTCTCACCAACACTCTTTTTTGTTACGGTCATGAATATTATCTATTCTTTTTTTGAGACCTTTGGGGTGATTCATATGATGACTCAGGGAGGACCGGGAGGTGCGACCAATATTTTGGTTTACAAGGTATACCAGGATGGATTTATCGGTCTGGACCTTGGTTCTTCGGCAGCCCAGTCCATCGTGTTGATGACCCTGATCATCGTCATAACTGTTTTGCAATTTAAATATGTGGAGAGAAAGGTTCAATACGCGGGATAGGCAATAATGGTTGAGAAAACACCTATTTTAGATACATTAACCTATATACTTCTAATGCTGGGAATTGTTGTTGTGGGGTTTCCCATAATATACTCCATTATTGCCGCCACCCTCCCCATAGAAGCGGTGTCCAAAGTTCCAATGCCCCTGATACCGGGGGATCAATTCTGGGTGAACATCCAGACCGCCTGGGAAAAGGGGAATCTGGGAACCAACCTGGTCAACTCTTTCATCATGGCCGCCGGAATCACTTTTGGCAAAATCGTGGTATCCATGCTCGGTGCATTTTCTATCGTGTATTTTGATTACCGTCTTCGAACAGTGGCATTTATAACCGTGTTCTGTACATTGATGCTCCCCGTAGAGGTAAGAATCCTTCCAACCTATGAGATGGCCGCCAATTTACTCGGCCCGCTTCAGTCAATATGGGATCTGCTTCACCTCAATGGTCTGGTTAGCTGGTTTGCCGGGCATGAGATCGAGGTTACGCTGGAATGGGGTCTCTTAGACAGTTACCCTGGATTAATACTGCCTCTGGTGGCATCGGCAACCTGCACCTTTCTTTTTCGTCAGTTTTTTCTGACCATTCCCGAAGAACTCTGTGAAGCGGCCAAAATGGACGGGGCCAGCCCAATGGTTTTTTTCAGGAAAATTCTGTTCCCCCTTTCCAAGACCAATATTGCGGCCCTGATTGTCATAGAGTTCGTATATGGCTGGAACCAGTATCTGTGGCCCTTGCTCATCACCACCAATCCCAAAATGTTGACCGCGGTTATCGGGCTTCAGAATCTGATACCGGCGGCTGATGACCTCCCATACTGGAATGTCGCACTTGCAGGCACATTGATTGTCATGCTGCCGCCTGTTTTAGTCGTACTTTTAATGCAACGCTGGTTTGTGAAGGGGTTGGTAGATCCAGAAAAATAATTTCATACTACGATGAACACCTAAATGTGTGTACATAATGAATCGAAAATGCGCCCGCTAAAAGAATTTCCAAACAAAAATCTGGCACAAATCAAGTATGTCTTAACTGATATCGACGATACGCTTACAATTGATGGACAATTACCCGCCATTGCCTATGATGCGCTTGAGAGGCTTCACAATACCGAAATAAAAGTCGTACCCATCACAGGTCGTCCAGCCGGGTGGTGTGATCATATCGCACGCATGTGGCCCGTAGACGGCATCGTCGGGGAGAATGGCGCATTTTATTTCCATTATCAGCGTAAAAAGCGCAAAATGGTTCGCCGATATTGGCAATCCGCACAAAAGCGCCTGCAAGATCGTATCCGGTTGGACAAACTTCGGGATCGGATATTAAAAGAAGTTCCGGGCGCGTTGGTCGCTTCTGATCAGGCATACCGGGAAGCAGACCTTGCAATAGATTTCTGTGAAGATGTCCCTGCTTTGCCAATGGCTGAAGTGGAGAAAATAGCAGCGATTTTAAGGGAAGCTGGAGCAAATGCCAAAATTAGCTCGATTCACGTGAATGCCTGGTTTGGAAATTATAATAAATTGAGTATGACCCGAGTTATGTTCCGTGAAATTTTCGAAATGGATCTGGAGGCTATCAAAGAGATGGTTATATTCTGCGGTGATTCCCCCAATGATGCGCCAATGTTTGATTATTTCCCCAATGCGGTAGGTGTAGCAAACATTTCCCAATTCAAAGACAGACTCTCTTCGAAACCTGCGTGGATAACAAGTAAGCCGGCTGGTTATGGCTTTGCGGAACTGGTGGAGATGCTCTTGATCCCTTAGCCGTCATTATGCGCTTTTCCCAGGCCGGCAGAACATTTTGACAAATACGATCACAACTGCGAAAATATTTTGTAAAATTTCGGCAAAAGTGCCTCATTTTAGTTTCCGGACCCTAAGAATTTCTTCAACTGTTTCTCGTAGTAGCCCCTGTTCTCGGTTGCGGTGGCGATTGCCTCCTGAATGGTCTTGATCGCCTCATCTACAAGCCCCTTTGCAAAGCAGGCCTCTGCCAATGTATCGAGAAACCCCGGTGACCTATCCAATGCCACCGCCCTCCTGGCAAGATAAACCGCCCGGTCAGGGTCCCTCAACCTTTCATCGGGAGTCGTAACCAGGACCCAGGCCAGGTTATTCAGCACAACGGCCCGCCTGGGGTCCAGACCGATAATGCGTTCATAGGTATCGATTGTCTCCCGATCTTTCCCCATCCGCTGGTAAATCATTGCCAGGTGCTGGTACAGATCAAGGTTATTTGGCTCTTTCAGGATCTCCTGGTTAAGCGCCCTTTCTATTATCATGTACCTCATGTGTTTCTTCACAGGACCAAAATTCAGGAGATAGCCCAATGAGCAGATACAGACGAGATAGACCAGAAATGATTTCAAAACAAAGCGATTATGTCTCTGTATCACTCCCGGTTCCCGGTACGCCCTTAAGAGATAATCGACCCTTTGCTTGATGCTGAAATGGTGCCAGTTAGGGATCTCCCTGCTCTTCCCGCTAAGGAAGGCAATCTTTTCTAAAGAGCTGATCGTAAGCATTGGGGTTCCCATGGCTACAGCAGAGTAAAGATCTGCCTGACGTTCAAAGTTGCGCATGAAAAAGCCCATGATATACCTGAAGTATACCAACAGGGTTACCAGCATCGGAACAGACATAATCAGGTACAAAAGACTTATGGAACGGGAGTCATTGCCCGAAATCAGGTCGATAATGTTAGGTTGCAGGAAAGCCAGGGAAACAAATAGATCGCTCAGCCCGAAGGAGAGGACCATGAAGCCGACAAAAAAGAGGATATAGAAGAGGAGGTGACGGTACTTGGCGTGCCCTATTTCATGGGCAAGCACCGCCTTGAGTTCGTCCAAAGAGAGGGTTTCCAAAAGGGAATCGGTAACAAGGATATATCTGTAACGGGAGACAATCCCCATGATGCCTGCCGTCAACATCCGTCCTTCGAAAATCGGCCATGTAAGGAGGGTGCGGTACTTGAATTTCATCTCCTTGAGGAAGAGATCTAATTGCTGCCCCTTTTCTGATGACACAAGCGGCCTACAGCCCCACCAGTACTGGATAAATTTGGGCATAACGACCATTAACAGGGTGATAAAAATAGCGAAAAAGAGGATCTGCCCATATAGGCTGTTCAGGAAGGAGTTGGGGCCGGCCCATGGACTCAGGGCAAGGAGGTCATAAACGAGGGAAAGGGCTAACCACGGGAACAGGATGGGAAGATTGAACCTGAAGTTAGACCGGATGAACGATCGTCTTGTGATGGCCACCCGGAAAATGGCCCTATAAACGGGATAGCCAAGATACCAGATCGTACACAGATAAAAGAAAAAGAGGGCGAGGGCGAGGACCCCTTGCAGTACGGAGAAACTCCCGAAACCCGGAATCAGACTAAGCCACTGTTTCAGGTTAAAGAAATATACTGCCAAGGCGAACAGGGTTATGGCCAAAACAGAAAGCCTTACATTTACCCGCTGGTACTGGTCGGTCAGGATTCCGTCGTCCCCGCCTCTCTCCCTGAATCGCTTGAGCAGGGAAGCAAAGACCCTGGAGCTGTAGATGGCAAAAAGCGCCCAGCTCAAAAAAAGCGGGATAAGGGTAGAAAATAAAAAATCGTCTGGTGGAGAGTCAGAATAGCTGATGTTGAATATTAGGAGAACTACAATGAAGTAGATGATGTTGTTGAACATGATTAGTACCAGTTCGCGGAGGTCAGGGGTCAGGAGCCATAAACGCTAACTTGTTTTTGCGCCGCCTGGATTGCGGAAGGTTTACTGAAAAAAGTGAACGTCACAACTTAGCTCTTATGGCGTCACAGTTCAGGGCTTGTGAATCGGATTTCAGTTATGATCTTCCTTGAGGAACTCTAAACTGCCGTTTCCGGGCGGTATGGTAGGGTCGGCCTGAAGATTGATTCCTACCCCGTAACGAGACTCTAACTCGGCCAGATCCCTCCTCTTCTTGTTCAGGATATAGGTCGCTACCTCCATTG
>Ga0315536_1001322_pt1 | contig 12515 bp, 10 predicted proteins | sample SalMarSW160230MG_FD_203093 | JGI IMG/M metagenome (GOLD analysis project Ga0315536, IMG submission 203093) | Salt marsh sediment microbial communities from the Plum Island Ecosystem LTER, Massachusetts, United States - Salt Marsh Sediment SW1602-30 ... | reverse complement strand
TCCATGCACTCCCCAATACCTTCGTCTCCTCCCCGTCCTTCCACATATCCCTTATGTCTATCACCGGCTTGATCCCATACTCATCCCAAAGCTTCTTGATCAGCTTCCCATCATCATACCCCCGGTCACCAAGCCCATACTCACATCGCTTCACAATATCAGGATGTTTCTCCTTAATCTTCTTAAATAGATCATGCGCCACTGGTATCTCCGCCACCGATGCCTTCGTTACACAAAAACTTACAGGAAGTTCATACGTCGCATCCGCTACCAAATGAAGCTTGTACCCAAACCAGCTTCGCACCTTCTCCCAGGCTGTCCCGTCTTCTCTCACACCACGGTACACCTTCTTCCCCCAATCAGCATCAATATCACGCCTACCATCAGCCCTTTTCTCCTCCTCCATACCCCTCTTCTTCCCTTTCGCATGCGTCTCTATCGCCTTCCCATCAATAGCCAGATATTCCCCAAAATCCGGCAACTCCTCCTTAACCCTCTCCACCAAATCCTCAAATATCCCTTCTATCTCTTCTTCATGTTTCATCAGATTCTTTAGAAACCTGCTGTACACCCAACTCCCCGGTACTGCATTTACCCCTTTCTCAACTTCAAACCCGCATAGCTCCCTCAGCTGCCCATTGCGCTCCAATTCCCTCCTCAAACTCTGTACCGATTTGTGCTCATACACCACACCTGCCAATATCGAGTTCCATACCGCCCGCACCGGATACTCATCTCGCCCCTTGTCCCGCTCCTTCTCCAATGCTACCATCAACTTCTCATCAGATAGATTCTTCAACACCAGATTTAATCTCTCCAAATCCCCTAAATCACCAATTTCTTTCCACCCAAAAAGCTTTTTTTGTGCTATATTAGCCATGAGGTGACTTCCTCCTTCTTGTTTTTTTTCTCACCGTCATTATAGACGGAAAACAAGGGAATGTCACCTCTTTTTTTGTCTAATTCAATGTATATCATAAAGATATACTGTTTGGGGTCAATTTTAACTGCTTACCCAAAAAAAGCCTGTAATGTGTCAATATTAGCCGCTTTTTGGGGTAAATCATTTTTCTCCGTCCCTCTATCTTATTGTCAGAATTTATCTTGTAAACATCGCAGATGGCTTCCATTAGATTTATTTAGACCTTCGAGAATTAAATACTTTTCCACTTGCCAAAAATTACATATGTCATCCAGATGAAATTGCACTTCTCATCAAATGAGATGCTTTCAGAAAAATTCTATTAAAAAATCATTGATGTATTTGCCGATATATGATATCGTTTGCACAATCGTTTATATATAATTAAACAATTGGGGTATCTACTTGACTCCCTCTAATTCTATGCAATACATTGTCACAAAAGGCTTTATTTGGTTTTTGACCAAGTAGACTGAGCGAATGCCATGGCTGAGACCTAAATGGTTGCTATAAAACATGATACGCTGAATAAACACACTGGATTAGGGGACACATGTTCATACGCCTATTAAACAAATAGCAGGCAGGCAAACAATCTCATGCCTTCAATGAAGGATGTGGCGCGTTTAGCGGGTGTTTCTGTCTCTACCGCTTCAAGAGTGATAAATCAATCTGTTCTTGTTGATAAAGCTACAAAATTAAAAGTAGAGAAAGCAGTAAAAGAATTAAACTTTAAACCAAACCTGCTTGCAAATGGACTTCGGTTAAAAAGTGGTAATCTTATTGGATTAGTTGTGCCTGAATTTGAGCATAATCAGGCATTGGTCAGATTTGTCAGTTGTGCTGAGCAAAGTGCTGTTCAGCATGGGTTTAATCTTATTCTGGGGAATAATCATAATAATCAGGATGATGAAGAAAAATTTATTGATAGCTTGATCCGGAGGCATGTAGATGGAATAGTTTTTTCAAGAGTTTCAGATGAAAGTCGTGTCTTAAAAATAATCGATAGTACAAACATTCCAATTGTTGCTATTGATCGTGTTCTTGACAATGAGGATATACCGCGTATTGTAATGGATAATTGACAAGGTTCAGCAAAAGTTTACACTTTTTGGCTCAGCAAACGTTAACACTTTTAAGTACATTAAACGATCTTTGACAATCTAATATAAAATTGACCTTAAAGCTAATATGAAAGGGGTCAATTTTATGAGTGAGAAACGAACAAAAGCCTTACGCTTGGAAGCAGTCCGGCGCTATCAAGCAGGAGAATCAGCAACCGATATATGCCGCTCCTTGGGCAAGAGTCGTGTGTGGCTCTATAAATGGCTCAAGCGGAAAGAAGAACTTGAGCAAGATCCTACCCCCCCACGGGCTCACAACCGAACACCGGTTGAAATTGAAAAAGCGGTAACGGAAGCTCGAAAAAAACTCCAGAAAACCAAATATACTCAAATCGGAGTGAACGCCATTAACAGGGAACTGTATCTCCAAGGCATAGCTCCTCTGCCTGCTTCAACAATCAAACGTATCTTGAAACGAGAAGGTTTTATTCGGAAAAAGGCACGTCGCGTCCCTAAAGGAAAAGCCTATCCCAAACTGGAAGCTATCTACACCAACCATGTTCACCAGGCAGATCTTGTTGGTCCTCGGTTCATCAAAGGGGATGGTCTCTTCTATTGCCTTAACGTTATGGATATAGCTACCCACAGGGTGAAGCTCAACCCCTCTCGTCGTAAGGATGACGAGAGTATAGCAAAAGGCTTAATACAAACTTGTAAGAAATTAGGGCTTCCTGATTTCCTCCAGATGGATAACGAATTATCCTTCAGGGGCAGCAATCGTTATCCCCATTCCCTGGGGCTAGTACTCAGGCTCTCTCTGTTGCTGAAAATCCAGCCTGTGTTCATCCCCCAAGGAGAACCTTGGAGAAACGGGGAAATTGAGAGCTTCCAGGATACCTTTGACAAAGCCTTTTTTCGTTCCCAAATGTTTCTTTCTTTCAAAGATCTATGTGATGAAGCACCAATATTTGAAGACTATCACAATGAGCATTATATCTATAGCTGTTTAAAGGGCAAAACCCCGAACCAAGTGTGTAAGGAAGATTCACTTGGGGTTACCCTTTTACCAGCATCGTTTCGATTACCCAAAGAGCGAATACTCATTGAAGATGGGTATATTCACTTTTATCGCTTCATTCGAAGCGATAGACAATTGGTTATCTTTGGCGAAAAGTTTACGGTTCCCAATGATCTCGTGTACAAATATGTCATAGCAACAATTTGTACTGACATACATACGCTTCAGGTTCGGCATGATGATCAATTGGTAGAGGCATTTGAATACCCTTTACCACCCGACTAAAGTGTAAACGTTTGCTGAACCAAATTAGGATTAAGCGCCCCCATGGGGGCGTAACACCAAGTATTAACGTTTGGTGGACCTTCTTAATGTCCTAAACCAGTGTTAACGCTTGGTGGACTTTGTGAGAAAATTATAAAGCCGGAGAGATAGCAGCAAAGTATTTGATTGACTTGGGACACAGGAATATTGCATGCATCACCGGGCCCCTGAACATCTCTCTTTGCAGGGAGAGACTGAAAGGTTTCAATGATATTTTAAAGAAGCACAATGTAAAGTTAGATAATAAACTGGTTTTTGAGGGTGATTTCAAATTTAATTCAGGAAAAAATGCTATCAATCATTTCCTTAACAGCGGCCTTAATATAACAGCTCTTTGGGCTCAAAACGATTTAATGGCAATCGGAGCTATGAACGTTTTAATAAGAAAAAAAATAGGCATCCCTCAAGATATTTCAGTTATTGGAATGGATAATATAGATGCTGCGAAAATGTTGGTGCCTTCATTGACAACAATTGCACAGCCGTATAGAGAAATGTGTGAAAAAGCAGTAGAATCAGTCATATCACAAAAGGAGGGGAAAATCACTAACAAAAATATTGTACTACAACCGGAGTTAATTGTAAGAGAAACAACCAAAAAATTAGACTAAAGTTATATTCAGGTATATATAATCCTGTTTTAAATTTTATGTATTTTTAATTTATTGGGTTGAAAAAAGAATGGTTTCTAATCTTTTTTATAACCTGTTTATAATAAAGGGTTATAGATTTCATAAAAAATTTATTTCTCCAAGAAGGGAGGTGAATTATTTTTAGCGATCTAACTCTAGATCAGATTTTTATTTGAAAAATATTTTAGGAGGAGAAAAAATGAAAAAGCTGAAATTAGTTTGTATTTTGTGTTTGACTGCAGTTTTTACCCTTAGTTCACTATTCCTTTTTGCTGGTGGGGGCGGCAAAGAACAACCGGCCCAGGAGAAAGAAGCGAAGCCCGCACCTGAAAAGAAAGAACAGCCCGCACCGGAAAAAAAGGACCTCAGGGGTGTGCAATTGCACGTCTCGATGATTGATGAAGAACGTGAATGGGCTTTTAGAGACCTTCTGCCTGAGTTCGAAGCAAAAACTGGCATTAAGGTAACTATCGATACTTACGGGTTTGAAGATCTTTTTAAGAAAAACTTAACTGCTGCTGCTGCGCATACCGGAGAGTACGATGTTATCCAGATGCACTTTCCCGACATGGCCCTTTTTGACGCACGCGGTTATTGCCGTGACATAACCGACTGGGTAATGCGGGATAAGGATGAGATCAAGCTTGATGATATCCATCCCAGCCTTCAGGAATCACATATGAAGTATAAGGGACGATATTATGGTGTGCCTACACATGTTGGATCAATGACTTTTTACTATCGAAAAGACATCTTCGAAGAACAGGGGTATCAAGTACCGACAACGTGGGAAGATGTACTGAAAATAGCAAAGGATGTTGATCAGAAATATGGGCCTGATACCCGTGGTTTTGCTTTTATGGGCAGGGCCGATATTCAGGGGGCGGCAACATACCTAAATTTCATGGGAGCATATGGCGGCGAATTCTATGATCCTAACTCATATCGACCTATGTTTGACACACCTGCGGCTTTAAAAGCAATGCAAACATTGAACGATTTGGTTAAATACTCTGTAGAAGGTTCTCCGAGTTATGGTTTTGACGAGGCCCATGTAGCTTTTCAGCAGGGTAGGGCGGCAATGCTTCCATTTTGGGATTCTGGTGATGGCTTTTTCTCAGACCCAAAACAATCCGATATAATAGGAAAATGGTGGGTAGCCCCGATGCCCGGCGGCAGGGCAACAAATGGGGGATGGTCTGTACAGATATCGGCTGATTCAGCAAATCCCGAAGCAGCCTGGGAATTCCTGAAATGGATTATTTCTCCTGAAATGGAGAGAAGGCTTGTACCTATGAAACCGAGCTGTCGTATATCCATTTTAACAGATCCTGAGTTTAAAAAATACCCTTCATATCAAGGTTTCTATAACGTGCTTGCGGGAAATCCATTCCCATTCCCGAAGATTTTACCGAACTGGCAGATGTTACAGCTCTTAGGACAGGCAGAAAATCAGGTTGTAACTGGCCAGAAGTCACCAAAAGAAGCGCTTGACTGGCTTCAGGGTCAATACGAAGTTATTATGCTTCGGTATAACCTGTGGACGCCTAAAAAATAATTAGGTAAAATGAAAGACAATCTTGGTTAGGCAAATTTAATCACGTGCCTAGCCAAGATTCTGATTTTTTAGTTTTTGGAGACCTATAATATGGTGAAAGAATTGCAGTATGGACAAATGTCTATATTTACTGTTAAAAAACCACAGTTGCGAAAAGTTACAGCAAAAGTAAAAACATATTTATTTATCCTTCCCGCAATGGTGATACTTTTAGCACTTATTATTTATCCTCTTATATTCTCCCTGTCAAAGAGTTTAACGGATTTTACCCTTGGGATGCCTGGTGAGAAGTTCATTGGATTTCAAAACTATATTACGGCTTTTAAAGATCAAACATTTCACCAGAGTTTAGGGTTCAGTATTTTATTTTCTGTATGTGTTACAAGTGTAGAACTTTTGCTGGGATTTGTAACAGCACTTTTACTTCAACGAAAGTTTATTGGTAAAAGATTGATAACTATTTTATTGATACTTCCTATGATGGTAACACCGGTGGTTGTAGGAATTATCTGGCTGCTTATGTTTCAGCCTGATTTTAGTGTAATAAATGGACTGTTATCTACCATAGGCATAAAGGGCCCTATATGGCTGCAACACAAATGGACTGCACGCTTCGCAGTTATGGTTGCAGATATATGGCAATGGACTCCATTTTTTGCATTAATCCTGCTTGGCGGGCTGCTAAATCTACCTATTGAAGTTATTGAGTCTGCAAAAGTTGACGGTGCGTCGAATTTGCAAATTTTACGCTATATTAAAATACCTATAATGATGCCTTTAATTTTAGTGGTTATTCTAATCAGGTTGATTGATTCTTTTAAAACTTTTGACTCCATTTTCATCATGACGAATGGAGGGCCTGGAAATGTAACGGAAGTGTTAAGTTTATATATTTATCGATCAGGCTTACCATTTATGAATGTAAGCTATGCAGCAGCAATGAGTTACCTGTTTCTTATAATACTAATCATTGCGACAACATTATTAATTAGACGACTGCAAAGGATTTAACCATATGTAATTTATAAAGGGGTCATGTAAATGGATTTATTAGATGAAAAACGTTTCATTTTTAAAACAGTTTTTATTGTTATATTAATAATACTGCTTATATTTGCTCTTTTTCCTTTAATATGGATTATGTTAACCAGTATCAAATCTCAGAGAGATCTGTTTGCTATTCCACCGTTATTAATTTTTAAACCGACGCTAATCCACTGGCATAAGGTATTACTTGAAAGTGAATTCCTGCGATATTATAAAAATAGCCTTATTATTGCTGTAAGTACTTTGGTGGTTGTAATGATCGTTGCAACGATGGCCGCGTATGGTTTAGTGCGTGGTCAGTATAACAGGAAAGTCGGAGAAAACATTGCTTTTTTCATCCTTTCCCAGAGAATGATGCCCCCAGTAGCCATTGTGCTGCCTATTTATATATTATTCAGCAGAATTCGGATGCTGGACCGTTTAGAAACATTAATATTTATGAATATGGCTTTTAATTTACCTCTTTCTGTTTGGATGATTAGAGGCTTTATAGAAGGTCTATCAGTTGAAATAGAGGAAGCAGCAATTGTAGATGGGTGTTCACCATTCGGTTCATTCCTTCGTATTGGTTTGCCCCAAATTTTACCGGGCCTGCTGAGTACCGCATTATTGGTTTTTATCTATACTATTAATGAATTCTTTTTTGCACTTATTCTTTCGGGTACTCATGCCCGGCCTGTTTCAGTCGCAGTTCAATTATTTTTACCTACGGGCGTTCGGGGTACACTTTTTGGTGAAGCTGCAGTCGCATCGATTTTAATAATGCTTCCCAGTATTTTATTTGCTGTTTTCATGCAGCGTTATCTGGTAGAAGGGATATCCCTTGGTGCATTAAAAGGTTAACCGCTACTCTTATCAAATCTCCAAACAAATGAAAACATTAGAGAAAATTATGAAGAAAATAGGATAAAAAATTGGAAATAAAACCATATTAAATAAGATTATCCGATATTATATGGAGACCGTGATGACATTAAAAGAACAGATGCTGGCGGTATATCAGAGAAGAAATCATGGGAAAATACCATGGGCGGCATATGGCGGATTTCTTCTCCCGTCAGGGAGTAATGAAAGAGAAATAAGGAATAAGGGGTGCGGGTGGATACAGTGGGCGCCAGTATGCACCTGGCAACCTCCGGGGATGAGCCATATGAACGGCTGGATGTATGAATCCGAGATAAAAAATGTTGAAATGTCTGTAAAGATTGTATGGAAAGGTAAAGAGAGAGTTTATATAAGGACATATGAAACCCCGGTTGGCACTGTTCATGAAGAATTACGCCAGGAACCTGGTTATCATAGCTTGTGGGTTAAAAAGTTTTTTGTTAATTGCCCGGAAGACTATAAAATTATCAGTTATATTGTTGAAAACACAGCCTTTCGTGAAACCTATGGTGATTTCCTCGAAACCCGGGATAATCTTGGTAATGATGGTGTACAGTTGGCGGTTATTGATCGATCGCCGTTTCAGAAAATGTTGATAGAAATATGCGGTACAGAGCGCATTGCTTTTGATCTCATGGATCGTCCCGAGATAGTTGAAGATTTATTGGATGTTATTGAACACAAACAGGACGAAGAGTTTCAAATAATAGCTCAGTCTCCGGCAGATGTTGTATGGATGGTGGATAATATCACTGGAGATTTAACTACACCAAAATTATTTGAAAAATATTGCCTTGAGTTTTGGAATAAGCAGGCCAAGCTCCTGCATAACCATAATAAATTTCTTGCTGTTCATTGCGATGGCAAGCTTAATTCTATCAAATATTTAATACAGAAAACAGATATAGATGTAGTTGAGTCTTTTACTCTTCCTGAAATGGGAGGAGATTTGCCCATTGAAGAGGCGAGCCAAATCTGGAAAGATAAATCTATTATTGCCAATATTCCTGCTTTTCTTTGCTATAAACAAGAAGATTATATACGAACATATTTGCATGAACTGTTTGTAAAATTAGGGGATAGAAAAAATTTCATGCTCGAATTGAGCGAGAACTTCCCACAAAAGTATTTAAAAACAACGTTGCCTGTTGTCGCTGATTTTATGATGCACCAGTAGTAACTTTTTTTATAGCTTACTAATCAAGTTGTTTATTCCTCAATATACATCTAACTGGGTTAAAAACTTTACTATAGACCAGTTTAACTGAGATAAAAAATGACAGCAAAGAAAATATTTGCAATTGATTTGGGGAATTCAGGGGGGAAGTGCTTTCTCGGTATCATAGGTGACGGCTCCTTTGAGATACACGAGATACATCGCTTTGAGAATGAAAGTGTTTCATTTTATTTTGAGAGCTCAAAAAAAGAGAGTTTCGAACATATATACTGGGATGATACATTACTCTATCACAACATTATTAAAAGCCTTCAAAAATATTACAGGGAATATTCAAATCACCTAGACTCCATCGGAATTGATACATGGGGACCTGATGGTCAATTCATTACTAAGGACGGAGAATTAATAGGAAGAGTATATTCATACAGAGATCATCGTCTGGATGCGATGATAGATGTATTAAAATCAAGGATCGATTCTTTTCGTATTTATACTATTACAGGTATCCAATTTCAACGATTTAATATCAGCAACCAACTACTATGGTTTATACTTAATCGGAATTATCTTCTGCGCGATGTTCATATTTTTCTCCCAATGCCCACATTATTTTATTACTATCTTGGAAATGTCAAAAAGATTGACACAACCTGGGCAAGTGTAACTCAGCTTATGGATGCCCGAACAAAAAAATGGAGTATCGAAATACTTCAAAAACTTGGGATGCCAAAAGGAATTCTACCAGAAATAGTACAACCGGGTACTTTGATAGGAAGGCTCTCTGAACCACTTGCGAAAGCTATAGGGTTGAACCGGGTCAATCTTTATTCTGTTGCTGCACATGATACTGCAAGTGCGTTTGCTGCAGCCCCGGTTGAAGATTCTGACGATGCACTTATAATCAGCTCAGGTACATGGTCCCTCATAGGGAAATTAATCCCAGAACCTATTACAACAAAAGAGGCAATGAATGCGAATATTAGCAATGAAGGTGGAATCGGCAATATTCGTTGTTTAAAAAATTGTATGGGACTCTGGATTGTACAGGAACTCAAACGCATGTGGGATATTACTGATGGGCGGAAAATGGGTTGGGATGAAGTTTTGAGTCTGGTAGATAATGCACTTTCATTTTCTTCATTTATTGATCCAGATCACAGCGCATTTTATAATCCAAACAATATGCAAGATGCAATTGTATATTTTTGCAAACGGACTGGTCAGAAAGTGCCAAAAAACCGTGGTACTTTTTTAAGAGTTGTTTATGAAAGTCTTGCATTAAAATATCGATTAATAGCTCAAGAAATAGACCGGATTACAAAGATAAATAGTAAAAGAGTACAAATAGTTGGTGGAGGTTGTAATAATAAAATATTGAATCAGTTTACTGCAAATGCCTTCGGGTTACCAGTTTATACGGGCCCTGCTGATGCAACTGTAATCGGAAATATTATTGTTCAAGCTATGGGAATGGGAATTATTAATGGGATCAACGAAGCAATATGTTTAATCAAAGATTCATTTACAATCAATAAGTATTCGCCAATGAATACCGCTGAATGGAACGGTGCATTTGAACGGTTTAAAACCATTTGTTTGAATAAGTTTTAAGTAAATGTTATCCGGACGTTTCGCGTCCGGATAATGCCGCCGGTACTGGTGCCTGTAGTACAAACACCTGGATTTGTTATACCTTTCAGAATGCAGTTGCACTGCAGTACAGAAAAAATACTAATCTCATTCTTACAGGGGGATATTATCACAGGGATTCAAACATTTTTCACAGTTATAAGGGCTGTGAACTGATACAAAATATTCGGGCCGATAAAGCATTTATATCCACGGCAGGATTAGATGAAAATCTCGGTCTCACCACGTATTTCTATTATGAAGCTGATATTAAAAAAGCGATGATACATTCGACAAAACATATCGTTCTCGTTGCAGATTCCATTAAATTCGGAAAGGTAAGTATTTCCTACTTTGCAGGGATTGATGAAGTACATACTGTAATAACTGATGATGGAATAGATGAGAACTACCGTGAAATTTTGAAGCAATATGATATTGAGCTGATTATTGCGAAGTAAAATCCCGCGATAGGAGTTTTGTGATGAATTTTGATTTCTCAGGTAAAACGGTGCTTGTAACCGGCGGAGCGAAGGGAATCGGGGCCGCTGTCAGTAAGCTTTTTTCTGATGCAGATGCCTCTGTTATGATCGACTATCTGCCAGTTGAAAGGGATATTAACGGACTTAAAGATCTTGAAACAATGCTAAAAAAAAGTGGGGGAAACTACGCAACATTCCCAGGGGATATAACATCAATTGAGGATATGAAACAGCTATGCGAAGAAACTATCAAACGCTTCGGTAGCCTTGATATACTGGTGAACTGTGCCGGGTTTACAGCACCAGCAAGCATTGAAAGACTCACGCCGGAAATGTGGAGACAGGGCATAGAGATTAATCTTTCAGGAGCTTTTTACGTCACCCATTTTGCATCGAAATATATGATCTCACAAGAAAATGGCAGGATTATATACATAGGATCCGCCGGGTCCATAACCGGAGGTGGGGGTTCTGCAGCATACTCTTCCTCGAAGGCAGGTATTAACGGGCTGGTTCGGGCACTTTCGAAAGAACTTGCGCCGATTGGGATAACAGTGAATGCAGTACTGCCTGCGCTTATCGAAACGGATTTATTAAAAGATAAAGAACCGGATCCGGTCAAAAGAAAGGAGTATATAAAGCGAATACCTGCGGGGAGATTTGGTGAACCGGAGGATGTGGCATATGCTGTTATGTTTCTGGCATCTGATTATGCAGGATATATCACCGGACAGAATATCATTGTTGATGGGGGGGCCACTTTTACATAAGCATAATTTTATAAAAAAAATTTTTGGAGGGGTTGCATGGAAAAAGCAGAAATGATGCAGAAAGTATTTAATCTTGGATTCAAGGCTGAGCAGGATTTTAGGGGGTGTGCTCAGTGCACGATTTCCGCAATGCAGGATGTTCTCGGCATAAGAAATGATTTTGTGTACAAAGCGGGAAGCGGTCTTGCCGGGGGTGCAGGGGAATGTACGGATGGACTGTGTGGAGGTTATTCCGGAGCTATTATGATGATGAGTCTCTTTTTTGGAAGAACAAGGCAACAAGAGGCGACTAAATTCGGAAGAAAAGAAAAGTATGATTCATTTTATATGGCGGCCGACCTTCATGATAAGTTTCTGGAAAAATATGGGACCGTGATCTGTTCAGCAATACATAAAAAGGTTTTCGGTAGATCCTTCGACCTCAGGGATGATAAAGAAAAAGAGGAGTTCAGGGCGAGTGGAGCCCATGAGGATGATGACAAATGCTGTGCCGTGGTTGGCGATGGCGCCCGTTGGGGAGTAGAGCTTATTCTGGATGAAATAAAAAAACGCGACCTGTTACTTGATGATTTTAAGCACCTTGAGCATATTGCTGAAAAATAGTAAACTTGTAAATCATAAAACACAACTTCTACAGTAGAGAGTAATATTAGTAAGCTCTTGTATTAATATATAAGGAGTTAGAGCAATATCAATAGCTATTTCAGCACTAATGTAGTGCCAATAGTATTAAATTATAAATAATTTAATTATTGACATATAAAGTATTATACGATATCATAGTAGTGATTATAAGAAGGTCACTGCTATGTTTGTTAGAGTAAAGGGTGCAGGCAAATATAAATACCTGCAGATTGTAGAGAACCAGCGTGTACAATCCAAGATCAAGCAAAGGGTCCTGGTCACTCTGGGTAGGATGGACCATCTGATAGAGTCAGGAAGGCTTGACAGTTTAGCGCGATCTCTGCTGAGGTTCAGCGACAAGCTCAAAGTGGTGGAGGCTC
>Ga0315536_1001321_pt1 | contig 12516 bp, 11 predicted proteins | sample SalMarSW160230MG_FD_203093 | JGI IMG/M metagenome (GOLD analysis project Ga0315536, IMG submission 203093) | Salt marsh sediment microbial communities from the Plum Island Ecosystem LTER, Massachusetts, United States - Salt Marsh Sediment SW1602-30 ... | reverse complement strand
ATATTCAAGAAGGAGTCGGGATAGAACAAATGTTAAATATTTTTAATCAGGCAGTTCAAAGTTTCAATAATATCGAATTATTATTGGTTGGAAAAGTCCACCCAAATTATCAATTGAAATTTACCAATTTATTTAAAAATACAAAAAAGAATATAAAAATTATTGGCCAGGTTAAATATACTGAAATAAAAAAATACTATCAAAAAATTGATATCTTATTTATACTTTATTCACAAGAGAACCAGTATAAATATAATACACCGACAAAAATGTACGAAGCAATGGCTCATAAAATTCCCGTTTTTATTTCAAATATTGGAGATGTTAAAAACATAATAGATAAAAGCCAATGTGGCTATATTGTCAATCCGGATAACATTGATGATGTGATCGATAAATTATCCTATTTATTAAAAAATCCAAAAGTAAGATACAAAATGGGAATAAGTGGATATGAATATGCAAGACTAAAATTCAACTGGGAATTGATGGAGTCCAGACTAATATCTGTTTATAAAAGAATGATTTAAAAAATCCTGGGATTTCGTATATTACATATACAGGAGAAGAATACTTTATGTCTAAATTAAAAATTGCTTTAATAGGTTGTGGTCATGTCGGTAAAAGACATTTAGAGCACATTGATAGATTAGGACAGTTAGTTGCTGTATGTGACCTAAAGATAAAATTGGCAAGAGAATTCGCCAAACAATATAAATGTCATTTTTATGAAAAATTATGTCAACTGTTAGAAAACGAAAGTGAAGCTGAACTGATTTCAATTTGTACACCAAACGGACTTCATGCTGAACATTCGATAGAGAGTCTGAGAGCAGGAAAACATGTTTTATGTGAAAAACCAATGGCTACTTCAGTTAAAGATTGTGAGAGAATGATTACAGAAGCGGAAAGAGCAAATAAAAGACTCTTTATTGTAAAACAAAATCGCTTCAATCCTCCTATCGTTGCTTTGAAAAAAGCTGTTTCCGGTGGGAAATTGGGTAAAATATTGAGTGCCCAGGTGAATTGTTTTTGGAACAGAGATGCAAAATATTATCTCTCTTCAGATTGGAAAGGTTCTCAATCTCTTGATGGAGGAGTACTATTTACACAATTCAGTCACTTTATTGATTTATTATACTGGATAGTGGGCGATGTAGAAGAAGTTTTTGCAATGAGAGAAAATTTTATCCACAGAGATATTATCGAATTTGAAGATACCGGAGTTATCATATTGAAATTTGATAATGGTGCATTAGGAACAATACATTATACAATCAATAGTTACCAAAAAAACATGGAAGGCTCTATTACCTTATTTTGTGAAAAAGGTACTGTTAAAGTTGGAGGTCAGTATCTAAATATCCTTGAATATCAATGCAATCAAGACATTCCTATTCAAGTATCGGAGGAATCAAAGCCGCCAAACGATTATGGATATTATCAGGGATCTATGTCCAATCATGATAAAGTATATGAAAACGTAATAGATGTTTTAAAAAATGATGGTAAAATCTCAACGAATGCCCTGGAAGGCCTTAAAACAGTACAAATTATTGAGAAAATATATAAGCGTGCAAAAATCACTTTATAATGAATAAACCAGTTATTAAAAAAATTCAAATCAAAGATGTTAAATTTGGCAAGCATGTCGTCGTTGTCGAACCTGTAAACCTTTACGAATGTGAGATCGGAGATTACTGCTTTATTGGTCCTTTTGTAGAAATACAAAAAAATGTAAAAATGGGGCATTATTGTCGAATCCAGTCACATGCTTTTATATGTGAACTGGTAGAAATAGGGAATTACTGCTTTATTTCTCATGGAGCCATGTTTATTAATGATACTTTTTCAGCTGGAAAACCTGCTGGCGGCAACAGAGAACTTTGGAAAGAAACAATTATTGGGAACAACGTATCGATAGGAACAAATGCTACCATATTACCCGTCACAATATGCGATCAGGTAGTCATAGGCGCAGGAGCGGTTGTGACTCAAAATATCGATAAGCCGGGAATATATGCGGGGAACCCGGCAAAGAAACTCAGAGATATTTAATGTGATATCTTTATGAAGATACCTTTTGTTGATTTAAAAAGACAATATCAAAATATAAAAAAAGAAATTGATGATGCTGTTCACTCTGTCATTAATGAAACAGCATTTATAAAAGGCAAATATGTTCAACAATTCGAAAATGAATTCTCAAAGAAAATGGGAATCAAACATTGTATCGGCGTCGGGAACGGCACGGACGCTATTTATATTACACTGAAATGTCTGGGTATAGGAATTGGAGATGAAGTTATAACGGTAGCAAACAGCTGGATCTCAACATCCGAATCCATTACCCAAACAGGAGCAAAACCAGTTTTCGTTGATATTGAAACCGATTATTATACAATTGATCCAGATAAAATCGAGGAAAAAATTACCCCAAAAACCAAAGCTGTTATCCCTGTACATTTATATGGTCAATCGGCAAAAATAGATACAATCAAAAATATTTGTAAAAAACACAATCTCCATCTTATTGAAGATTGTGCTCAGGCTCACTTTGCAGAATACAATAATAAAAAAGTGGGCACTTTTGGTATCGCAAGTACCTTTAGCTTCTATCCAAGTAAGAATTTAGGTGCATATGGCGATGCCGGAGCCATAATTACAAACAGTGATGTGCTTGCCCAAAAAATCCGGATGTATGCAAATCATGGCTCATTAAAGAAACATCAACATACATTTGAAGGAATAAATAGCCGATTGGATGGTTTACAGGCGGCTATATTATCTGTAAAATTGAGACATATCGATAAGTGGAATAAAGATCGATTTGATAATGCAATGAATTATAATAGTCTATTAAAGAAATTCAATTTTGTACAAATTCCAAAAGTAAGAAAAAAAGTAAGACACATCTTTCATTTATATGTAATACAAATTGATGATAGAGATGGTTTAATTGAATTTCTAAAGAAAAACGAGATAGGAGTGGCCATTCATTATCCGACAGCACTGCCTTTTTTAAAAGCTTATCAATACTTAAATCATAAAAAAAATGATTTCCCAATTGCCTTTGAATATCAAAACAAGATTTTATCACTGCCAATGTTTCCCGAACTTAAAAAAGATGAAATCGAATTTATTGCTGGAGTAATCCAACAATATTTTAATAAATAAAATAATGAATACATTTAAAAAAAGGAAATTATAATGAATACCGCTGTTATCGGATTGGGATACTGGGGACCAAATTTAGTAAGGAATCTTTATGAAAAAAGATTGTGCGATCAGATAATCGCTTGTGATTTGAAACAGACAAATTTGGAAAAAATAAAAAATCGATATCCATCAATTGAGACTGATAAAAATATTAATGTGATTTTAAAACGAAAGGATGTGGACGCGGTTCTCATTGCAACACCCGTTTCCACCCATTTTAAATTGGGTCTCGAAAGTCTGAAAGCAGGAAAGCACGTATTTATCGAGAAACCGTTTACTTTCACCAGTGAAGAGAGCAGGCAATTAATACAAATTGCCGAAGAAAAAAAACTAACCTTGATGGTAGGCCATACTTTCGAATATAGTCCACCCATTATTAAGATAAAAGATATTATCGATAAAGGTGAGCTTGGAGAAATTTATTATATTAGTACTTCCAGAGTCAATCTTGGCCTTCATCAAAAAGATGTAAGTGTCATATGGGACCTGGCACCACACGATTTTTCAATGCTATTTCATTGGCTGAATGAGGAACCGATCCGTATATCGGCAATGGGGAAAGACTATGTGCAAAAAAATATTCCGGATGTGGCTTTCATTAATATGGAATTTGCCTCGGGCATTGTAGCACATGTCCAAGTAAGCTGGCTTGCCCCGAGTAAATTAAGGAGAACATCCATTATCGGAAGTGAAAAAATGCTTGTGTATGATGACACAGAAAATATCGAAAAGGTGAAAATATACGATAAGGGAGTCGATTACAAAGATCCCGAGACTTTTGGAGAATATCAATTAAGCTATCGGGCAGGAGATGTTGTCAGTCCGCGACTTGACACTTACGAACCACTTCACATGGAAATTAAACATTTTATCGAATGCTGCAATGACAATAAAATACCAAAAACCGATGGATATAATGGGTTGCGGGTAGTCAAAGCACTCGAAGCAGCAGAAAAATCCTTACGTCATAATAGTACTGTTGTGGAGATAAAAGAATGAAAAACGGTTATCATGCAGAAGACTCTTGTAAGATTTTTAATAACGTAGACATTGGCAACAATACAATTATAGAGGGTCCTTCAATCCTGGGCAAAGCTCCCCGAGGCCATCAACCGGGAGAATTAAAATTGACAATAGGCAATGATTCAATTGTTCGTCCATTTACAACCATATATGCCGGGTCTCAGATTGGTCATCATTTTCAAACTGGTCAGGGAGCATCCATCAGGGAAGATAATATTATCGGGGACCATGTCAGTGTCGGAACCAATGCCGTCTTGGAATTCGGAAACCGTGTTGGTAATCGAGTTCGAATTCATTCATGCTGCTTTCTGGAAATGGTCACCATTGAGGATGATGTGTTTATCGGACCGAATGTTGTATTTACGGATGACCCCCATCCCATGAATTGCCCAAAATATAAAGAATGTCTTGGAGGTGTTACTGTAAAAAAACTGGTTCGTATTGGAGCAAATTGTACTTTACTGCCTGGTGTTGTAGTCGGAGAAAATTCTTTAATTGGAGCAGGCTCTGTTGTGGTCAGAGATATTCCTCCTAACAGTGTTGCAGCAGGTTCTCCTGCCAAAGTGATCAAGAATATAAACGAATTGAAATGCGAACCCGGATTCTTTAAAAAACCTTATGATTGGCCGCCTTACCAATGAAAGCTTTTATTAATATGAAAAGATTAAGAATCCATTTGTTCGTTTTTTTAGTTCTAATTTTCGTTTTTTTGAATTGTACCAAAAAAATGACTCCCATTGACTATGAATATAATTTTGGAAATGGTAATATTACATCTGTAAGATTGTTATTCACAGGAGATTCACTAGAAATTGATTACGACTATAAAGGAACTAATGAAACAGATGCAGAATTTAAATGGCTCACAAGTATCGGAACTATTCGCGGTTCAGGCAGACATGTTACCTACTATGCTCCTTCTGAAGAAGGATGGATCACCATAAAGGTAATTATATTCGACGGTATCAGTATGATTTCCGATTCAGTGGATATACTCATTTATAAACAGATTATTATATTGAAAGCCGATGATTTGGAAGATAATTCATCCGGTATAATCCCAATTAGATGGGAAAAATTTATTTCTTATTGTCAGGCAAATGATATCAAAGCCAATATGGGTTTAATTGGCAATTCTCTCAATAATGCCAATCCTTCTTTTGTCTCTTATTTAAAATCGATAATGCAATGCGAATTATTCGAAATCTGGAACCATGGTTATGATCATATTGTAGGCCAGACTAATAGTTATGGAGAAACATACAGTGAGTTCCAAAATACTTCCTATGAGTATCAAAAAAATCAACTATTAAAAACACAGAATTTGGCAAAAAAAATGCTCGGAATAAAACTCCGGGCATTCGGAGCGCCTGGTAATAAAATTGATGAAAATACATCCAAAGCTCTGGATGAAATTGACGAAATCAAAATATGGTTTTTTGGTCTAGAAAATTCAAAAAAATTAATTCTTAAACATTTTCTTGACATTGAGTTTCCAACACATCATCCGGTATTCGAAAAATTTTTGGAAAAATATGATTCCAAGATTAAGTGTATTGTCTTTCAAATCCATCCAAATTCCTGGGGTGAGCAAGACTTTGAAGAATTTACAAAAATCATTGATTATTTGACCGAACAGGAAGTAACATTCCTAAAAGTATATGAATATTATATCATGCTAAATTACAATAATATAGGAAGGTAGGCTATTGAAAGTACCATTTGTCGATCTCAAATTACAGCATCGGCGTATCAAAGATGAAATCATGCACCTTGTCGAAGAAGTTATCGACAACACACAATTTGTAGGAGGACAAAAAGTATCTCTTTTTGAAGAAACATTTTCACGATACTGTGGAACCCGCTATGCTGTTGGTGTAAACAGCGGTACAGATGCATTAAGATTTGCATTGTTGGCTTCAGGTTTAAAACCGGGAGACGAAGTTATTACAACACCAAATACTTTTATTGCCACTACCGAAGCCATTTCTCAAGCCGGCGGTAAAATTATTTTTGTGGACATCAATGAATCGAATGCTTCTATAGATATCGAACTTCTTGAAAATGAAATAAAAAACAGAATAAATAATGGACATCCTGTGAAAGCGATTGTCCCTGTCCATCTTTACGGATTTGTTTCAGATATGGATGCAATATTAAATATTGCCAGAAAATACAACCTAATCGTAATTGAAGATGCATGTCAGGCTCACGGTGCTCAATACATAGGAAACAATGATTCGTTAAAAAATAAAAAGGCTGGCTCCATGGGTCTGGCAGGCTGTTTCAGCTTTTATCCTGGGAAAAATCTGGGTTCCTGTGGTGAGGGAGGCGCCGTAACAACTAACGATGATAATTTGGCAAAAACAATTAAAATGATCAGAGATCACGGCCAAAGCCAAAAATATTATCACGACATGGAGGGATATAATGGGAGACTCCATGCCATACAGGCTGGTATTTTAACCATTAAATTAAAATACCTGGATGAATGGAACGATAAAAGACGGCATCATGCTGAATTCTATGACAGACATTTCGCAAATATTCCAGAAGTCAATGTTGTTAAAGATCCTCCATGGTCAAAAGGGGTTTATCATCTTTATATCATAAAAGTAAAAAACCGAGACCGACTTCAAAAATGGCTAAATGAAAAAGAGATTGGAACCGGTTTGCATTATCCGGTTCCTCTTCATCTGCAAAAGGCGTATCAACATCTTGGCTATAAAGAAGGCGACTTCCCAATATCCGAAAACCATGCAAAACAGATTCTATCCTTGCCCATGTTCCCTGAATTGACAGAAGAACAAATTTTTTATGTTGTAACAATGATTAAAGATTTTATCAAAGACAATAAACTGTCTTAATTCGGAGAGATATTTGATAAGTAACAATAGATTTAAAAAAATTCCTCTGGTATCTGTTGTAATACCCATGTACAATGAAATACATTCTATTGAAAGATGCCTTCAATCTGTTCTAAAACAAAATTATCCTCAGGATAAAATTGAAATCCTTGTTGTGGATGGATTGTCTACTGATGGTTCGCGAAAAATAGTATTAGGGCTTTTAAAAACACATAAAAATATTCATCTATTAGAAAATCCAAAACGAAGGACACCCATTTCTTTAAATATTGGTATAAAAAATTCAACCGGAGATGTGATTATTATCCTTGGTGCACATACAAAATTACATGAGAGTTTTATTCAACTAAATATAAAATATATGCAAGAAAAAGACGTTAAATGCACCGGAGGCACCCAAATCAATATTGGCGATACCTATATTCAGAAAGCAATTGGTTATGCAATGGGCAGTCCTTTTGGCATCCCGAGTGCACCATATCGATTCAGGAAAAAAGAACAGTTCGTGGATACTGTGGTATATGCAGCTTACAAAAAAGAACTTTTTAATGAAATAGGTCTATTTGATGAAAACCTGATTATTTCCGAAGATGCAGAATTTAATTGGAGAATTCGGCAAGCCGGATATAAAATATTTTATTCACCAAAAATCAAAACTTACTACTATCCAAGGGAAAATATATTGAAATTGATTAAACAATTATTTCATTATGGTATCCTTAGAGTCAATGTGATAAAAAAACATATCGATGCAATCAAATTGATACATTTATTGCCGATGCTTTTCATTTTATTATCTTTCTCTTTAATTATAATGGGCATTTCCCACTCAATCTATCTTAAGGTTTTAGCCATTATATGGTTACTCTATTTATCATGTATCATAATTGTGTCGTTTATTACAGGATTTAAAGTACATATCAAATATTTTCCCTTACTGCCAATTATCTTTTTATCTATTCACATTAGCTGGGGAATTGGATTTCTGGCAGGAATATTTAAAACTCAATATAATTATAATAAAGAATTACAAAAATAATCTCCAGGATTCCGGAAAAAGAATACAGATGGTTATTTATCATCAATAACTTAAAAATGAATATGAATACTTTTACAGCTCTTTTCATTTTAATAGAATGAATTAATTCTTAATAATAAAACTGGACATGCCAAAGCCGCTTGAAAAATTTCTTCTCATCATCACCGATCTCGTTATGATCCATCTGACCTTTTTCATCTGGTGCCGTTTACGGCATTCGATCGGTCTTTTTTCACAGACCTCATTCTGGGAAGTGGCGCAAACCTCTTTGATTCTGTATGTTTTCTGGTACTTGCTATTCGCTTTGTACGGCAATTATCATATCTGGTATACCCGTTCGAGAATCGACGAATTCATTACCGTTGTTAAAACTATTTCCATTGGTGTCTTTTTTATTTTCATCATGACATCCGATGTCAAGGGCGATCTCTCCCATCCCTTCCGGCCAAGCCGTTTGTTGATTCTCTCGTACTGGGCGCTCTTGATTTTCTTTGTAGGCTCCGGACGTATTCTTCTGAGAACACTGCACCGCAAGTTACTTGTTATGGGAATAGGCCATCGAAAGACAGTCATCGTTGGCTGGGGGAAAAAAGCCTGGGAGTTGTTTGATAAAGTTAAAAATGCGCCCGCTATGGGTTACAACATCAATGGTTTTATAACTACGTCGGATCAATCCAGGAAGGGGAAGTATAAAAACGTTCCGGTACTGGGTAAACTGGATCAACTCCATGAATTCATTCAAAAAATGAATATACAGGAAATTCTGATTGCGCTGCCAAGGAGATCCGAACGCATGCTTGAACAGGTTATTGCCGAATGCAACGGCACCCCTGTGGGATTGAAGATTGTTCCCGATCTGTACGATGTCATTATCGGACAGGTTCGAACCAACCAGATCTACGGATTTCCCCTCATTGAAATCCTCCCCCAGCTTATGGAACCCTGGGAAAAAACCGCCAAACGTATCATAGACATTATATTTTCTTTAATCATTCTCGTGTGTTTTTTCCCTGTCGGATTGATCATCAGTGCTCTGATTCGGATTGAAACCAGGGGTCCGATTTTTTATACACAGGAGAGGGTCGGAAAAGACGGGAAGCTTTTCAAGATCATCAAATTTCGTTCCATGGTTGTTGGCGCTGAAAAAATGACCGGACCGGTATGGGCATCGGTTAATGATTCACGTGTTACAAAAGTCGGAAGAATTTTAAGAAAACTGCGTCTGGATGAGGTCCCCCAGTTGATTAATGTTCTGGACGGAAACATGTCTCTTATCGGTCCCCGGCCGGAACGCCCGTTCTTCGTCGAAAAACTGAGGAAAGTCTTTCCGCTCTATACGAGAAGACTTCGGATTCAACCGGGAATTACCGGATGGGCTCAGGTCAAAGGAGAATACGACCAGTCCCTGGAACATGTCAAACAGAAATTGGAGTATGATCTTTTTTATCTGGAAAATATGTCTCTTCGAATGGACATGAAAATCATTATCAATACACTCTATGTGATATTAATCGGTAAGGGGCAATAACATTTTATTTTTATAACACAATCAATCAGGAAAGGAAACCACCGTGAATATACCAATGGTCGATCTGGTAAATCAGTATCAAAACATTCGAAAAGAAATGGATAAAGCGATTAAAAGTGTTCTGGAAAGCGGCACTTTTATTATGGGGCCGGAAGTTGAAGCTTTCGAACAGGAAATGGCCGATTTTACCGGCGTTAAATTCGGTATCGGTTGCGCTTCCGGTACAGAAGCGCTTCAAATCGCACTGATGACAATCGGCATCCAGCCCGGCGATGAGGTGATTACCACACCTTTTACCTTCGTTGCCACTGCCGAAGTGATCGTTTTATTCGGTGCAAAACCGGTTTTCGTGGATATCGATCCATTGACCTACTGCATCGATGTCGAAAAGATTGAAAAGGCCGTATCTAAAAGAACCAAAGCAATCATTCCGGTGCACCTCTACGGCCAGACAGCGGATATGGATCCGATCAATGTTATTGCAAAAAAACACGGCCTCCCGGTGATAGAAGATGCCGCCCAGGCTGTGGGAGCAAAGTACAAAGAAAAGCCGGCATGCGGACTCGGTGATATGGGCTGCCTCTCCTTTTTTCCCTCAAAAAATCTGGGAGCGTACGGGGATGGCGGCATGGTCCTGACATCCAATGCAAAATATGCAGAACAGCTCCGAATAATACGGAATCACGGCTCTTCGAAACGGTATCACCATACCCTTCTCGGACTCAACAGCCGCCTCGATGCAATTCAGGCAGCCATTCTTCGGGTAAAACTGAGCCATCTTGCTGAATGGAACAATGCCAGAAAAGACCGGGCAGCGCTCTATTCAGAACTGCTGAAAAACGCCAACGTGATTACACCCGTCACTGCGGATACCAACGAGCATGTTTTCCACCAGTATACGATATTGTCCGAAGATCGGGACGGGCTCAGGGATCATCTTGATAAAGCCGGAATCGCCAATGCCATCCACTACCCTATTCCCCTGCATTTGCAGCCGGCTTACAAGCATTTGGGACATCAAAAAGGGGACTTTCCGACAGCGGAAAAAATTTCCGAAAAAGTCATTTCACTCCCCATGTATCCCGAACTCAAAGAAGAAGATATTCATTATATTGCCAATAAAATTGTTGAATATAAGAACTCATAGGAGATCGAAAAACTATGCTGGATCACCATTTTATTCGTGAAAATCCCGAAATTGTCAAAGAAGCGCTCAGGAAAAAGAACAGCCGTGTCGATATCGATGCATTGCTAACGCTGGATGAAAAACGACGGGAAAACATCAAACGGGCCGACCAGCTGAAAGCGGAACGCAACCGGGTCTCCGAAGAGATCGGGAATCTCAAGAAAAAAGGAGAGGATACATCGGCCATTATAAAAAAGATGGGAAAAGTCTCCGATGAAATCAAACAGCTGGACGGAGAGATAAAAAAGATCGAATCGGACATGCATCAGATTGCCATTACCATTCCGAATATCCCGCACGCATCCGTCCCTTTGGGATCCGACGCCAGTTACAATAAAATTGTAAGAGAATGGGGAAAACCGGCCAAATTTGATTTTTCGCCCAAGGCCCATTGGGATATCGGTTCGGCTCTCGGTATTCTGGATTTCGAACGGGGAAGCCGGCTTTCCGGATCCAATTTCATTGCGATGAGTGGAATCGGTGCCAGGCTGGAACGGGCGCTGATTAATTTTATGATCGACCTGCATGTGGAAAAGCACGGATATACCGAGGTATCGGTTCCTTTTATCGTTATGAGGGAAATGATGTTCGGAACCGGCCAGTTGCCCAAACTCGAAGAGGACATGTATCTCATTGAACAGGACGATCTGTTTCTCATTCCCACGGCCGAAGTTCCCGTAACCAATCTGCACCGGGAGGAAATTCTCAGGGAAAATCAATTGCCCATCTGTTATACGGCTTACACGCCCTGCTTCAGGCGGGAGGCCGGATCGTACGGAGCCGACACCCGGGGCCTGATGCGAATTCATCAGTTCGATAAAGTGGAAATGGTCAAATTCGTCAAACCGGATACCTCATACGAGGAACTGGAAATACTTCTCGGAAATGCCGAGGAAGTCCTCCAGCTTCTCGAACTTCCTTATCGTGTCGTAGCCCTGGCCACAGGCGACCTCTCTTTTGCTGCGGCAAAATGTTACGACCTGGAAGCGTATGCCCCCGGCATCGATCGCTGGCTCGAAGTCTCTTCCTGTTCCAATTTCGAGGATTTTCAGGCACGACGGATGAATATCCGGTACCGACGGGAAAAAGGACAAAAGCCGGAATACGTGCACACTCTTAATGGTTCCGGACTGGCGCTTCCGAGAACCGTGATCGCTATTCTGGAAAATTACCAGACCGACGAAGGCACGGTTGTCGTTCCGAAAGTTTTAAGAAAATATATGAATATGGATGTAATTAAATAACCAGTGGTTAGCACACTTGTCATCTCGAAGGATCCTGCATCAGCAGGAGACTGAGAGATCTTGTAGCAATCAGGATGATAAGATTTCTCTCCCGATATTCTATAAAATTATTAATATTGAAATCGGCATCGAAATGACAATCAGAGTCAAAGGAGGACATAAACATGATCGTTACAACCACACCCACAATCGAAGGAAAACCTGTCAAAGAGTATAAAGGTATCGTGGCCGGAGAGGCCATCATGGGCGCAAATGTCATCCGGGATATTTTTGCATCGATCACCGATATTGTCGGCGGACGTGCCGGTGCTTACGAAGAGAAATTGATCGACGCGAGAGAAATATCCATCCAGGAAATGACCGACCATGCCAAGAAACTTGGCGCCAATGCCGTGGTCGGTGTGGACATC
>Ga0315536_1001320_pt1 | contig 12516 bp, 5 predicted proteins | sample SalMarSW160230MG_FD_203093 | JGI IMG/M metagenome (GOLD analysis project Ga0315536, IMG submission 203093) | Salt marsh sediment microbial communities from the Plum Island Ecosystem LTER, Massachusetts, United States - Salt Marsh Sediment SW1602-30 ... | reverse complement strand
TAGACCAGGAAAAAGTGCGTTTATTTGTAATAATTAAGATTTGTCAGGTAATATCTACTTATTATACAGTATAATTTTGCCCTGTGAGGAAAGTTGTGCTTTTCTTAATCTAATAGATATGCAAAGAATAAATAAGATTGTAGTTTAAAGACATTTACTCTATTAATCAATTTTCGGAAAAGGAACAGGCTAAAGATTGATAATCAAATACTTGGGAATGCTAAAAATTCTTTAGTATGAGCATATTTTTGTTGTGCAGTTTAAACTGGACTAGATAGCAGCCGATAAGAATAACCAAAAAAAATATACTTTATTATTTGATTAATACCATCTTCTTAGTTTCAATTGATGAAGAAGTGTTAAGCGTATAAAAATATATCCCCGATGGAAGCTCTTTGCCATCAAATTGAATATTGTATTCACCCGGCTGTTGTACTTTCTCTACCAATGTCTCAATTTTTTTACTAAGAGAATCATATATTTTAACTGAAACAAAGTCACGTTCGTCTATTGTGTATCGAATTTTTGTTACAGGATTAAAAGGATTTGGATAATTCTGCTTTAAGTTAAATCCTTCCGGTTTTGAATTTTCACCTTCAACATTTACAGGAACATCCTGGTAGACTCTCACATAATCTACTTCCATTCTTTGTGGAAAGACGGTTGAGGCATCAGGAGAACCGGGCCAGTTTCCACCAACTGCTACGTTAAGAAGAATAAAAAAATTATTGTGAAATTCACTTAATCCGGAAGGAGTAATATCTATTGTGTTGTAGAGATGATCATCAACATACCATTTGATGTACAGTTCAGACCAGGTTATTGTAAACTTGTGAAAATCATCCGCAAAAATACCCGAAGATAAAGAATAAGAATTACCATACTGTGCGTGTTGTCCATTATTGTCCCAATGTGCTGTCCCATATACTTTATTTTCTTCAGCTGCTCCGCCTATTTTTTCCATTATATCAATTTCACCACACTTTGGCCAGCCAACCGAAGAAATGTTTTGTCCAAGTGTCCAGAATGCCGGCCAAACTCCTTGTCCGTATGGAAGCTTGATGCTTGCTTCAATCTTCCCGTATTTAAAGAGTTTTTTACTCTGTGTTTTTAATCTTGCAGAAGTGTAGCTACGATTACTGTAATTTTCTTCAAGAGCCTGAATAACAAGATGCCCGTTCTCAATAAAAGCGTTTGTATCCCTGTTTGTATAATACTCAAGTTCGTTGTTGCCCCAACCGTTTCCGCCGGTTTCTCTTGTCCAGTTTAAAGGATTGATCGAAGTGCTGTCAAATTCATCCGACCATACAAGCTGCCAGTTTTGTGCAAAACAGTTAAAATTAAAAATTATCGCCGCCAGCAATGAAGCGAATTGAATTTTAGATATGTATTTCACTGAACTTCCTTAATAATTTATAATAATTTGAATCCCGCTTTTAAGCTATCTACATAAATCTCGAAATCACCCGGTTCTATTATTCTCTTGTTGTTTCTTCCTATAAAAGATAATTGTTCAGGTTTAATTGTAAATTTTACTTCTTTTAACTCACCCGGTTTTAACTCAATTTTTTCAAATCCTTTTAATTGTTTCACTGGTCTCGATACAGAGCCATAAAGATCATGAACATATAGTTGGACAACTTCCTTCCCTTTTCTGCTTCCTGTATTTTTTACTTTGACTGAAACCGTTAAGTCCTCGTCTTTTTTCAGTTCCGTTTTATCAATTTTCAAATCGGAATATTCAAATGTGGTATAACTCAATCCGTAACCGAATGCCCATTGTGGATCATAATTATTGCTACCAAAATCTTCTATCGGTTTGTAATCATAACAGGTAAATCCATTTGGAAATTTCGGATAAGTTACTGAAAGTTTTCCGGAAGGATTAACATTACTGAAAATTATATCTGCTATTGCATCACCACCTTGTAAGCCCGGAAGAAACCCAATGAGAACTGAATTGACTTTATCAACAATACTATTAATTAAGCGCGGACGCCCCTCCAGCATAACCAAAACAATTGGTTTTCCAGTTTGTGAAAGTTCATCAACTAATTCAAGTTGTGCTGAATCCAGTGTAAGATCATTTATGTTACCAATACTTTCACAGTAAGCAGCTTCCCCTAGACATGCAACTATGACATCAATTCCTTCCGCAGCATCTTTCAGATTATCGATATCAACAAGTTCATCAAAAGTTGAACCCGGAAAATATTCTACATTCTCTTTTCCAACATTGTTTTGAATAGCTTCGAGCAATGTATTTTCTGATTGTGGATAAATTCTTTCCTCATTTCCCTGCCAGGTAAACGTCCAGCCACCATTCATAACAGATAGCAAATTTGCAGTTGGTCCCGTTACCAGTATCTTACTTTTATTCGAAAGGGGTAAAAAATTATTTTCATTTTTTGTCAGCACAACTGATTCAACCGCTGCTTCATAATTAATTTTATTGTAGCTATCATTATTAAATTCCGCTTCATAGTTATTTATTGGCATCGGATCTTCAAATAATCCGAGTTTCATTTTAACGGTTAAAATTCTTCTAACTGCATCATCAATTCTTGAAACAGGTACCTCACCATCATTTACAAGCTCAAGCAAGTAATTATAGAAACTGAAATCTTTGGGAACCATACTCATATCAACACCAGCCATAACTGCCATTTTAACTGCTTCTTTAGGACTGGAAGCTACTTTATCCCTGTTATAGAGATTCTTTATATCTTCCCAATCGGAAACAACAAATCCATCAAATTTTAATTCGTTTTTTAAAACTTCGGTTAGGAGATGATAATTTGAATGAGTCGGTATCCCGTTTATTTCCGAAGAGTTCACCATGACAGTTGGGGAACCTGATTTTATGCCGGCTTCAAATGTTGGAAGAAAATATTCCCGCAAGGTCATTTCGGAAATCCATGCAGGAGTTCTGTCTCTTCCATTTAAAGGATAGCTGTAACCGACATAATGTTTAAGACACGTAGCAAGTTTACCGGGATTACTTATATCATCACCCTGAGCACCATGAATATAACTTTCGCCAAGCTCCGAAGCTAAATAAACATCCTCGCCGTAAGTCTCCCAGAGTCTCGGCCACAAAGGTTGTCTTCCGATATCAAGAACTGGATAAAAATTCCATGAAATCCCACAAGCCCGGACCTGCTTTGATGTGATCTCTCCTTCTTTCTCCAGCAGATTCCTGTTCCATGTAGCTGCCATATTAATGGCTTGTGGAAAAATTGTTGAGCCCAGAGTATATGTTGCTCCGTGTATAGCATCGATACCGTAAATTACAGGAATGCTCAGCCGGGTTTTATTAATAGCTATATCCTGAATTTCCTTTATTATTTCATGCCACCGGTCAACAGTGATTGCCACATCATAGACATTTAATATCGAACCAACATGATATTTAGTGATTGCTTCTTCAAGTTTGTCGTAATCAATTTCGTTAGGTTGATCAACTGTTCCTTTAGTTTTTGATACAGCTTCAATCGTAATTTGAGTCATTTGCCCCACTTTTTCTTCAAGGGTCATTTCATTAAGAAGATTCTGAACTCTTTGTGCAATCAGATCAGATTTTTCCCGGGTATCATCCGGTTTAAGTGCAGTGAATAAGAATAAAACTAATAATAGGAAAAAACTTTTTGATGATAGATTCATGGATATTCCCGGTAAATATTCGGTTTATAAAAAACTATTTTGTTTATAATTATTTTAATTGAAACTATTAATGAAGGAATTTCAGTAATCCTTCTACTGCTTGTTAAGAATAATATGATCAATAAAATTTCTTTCATAGTGTGTGTTAATTGAGTAAGACCAGCTTACGGATAACTTTTCTGTTAGATATTGAAAAAACGTAAAAGTAAATTCCGGTTGATAGTGGGGAATTTAATATAGAAGAAGTGTCTAGAAAAAATTGATGAGATCCTCTTGATTTGAAACCCAAATCCTCCGAAAAAACCTTTTCACCAAGAACGTTATAAAGTTGAAATTTAACATTATCTGATTTCGATAACGAATAATTAATAATTGTCTCACCGTTAAAAGGATTCGGATAATTCTGTTCAATTTTAAAATTATTCGGTTCATTATTTCTATCATCGATTAAGCCAGTTGTTCGCAAAGTTATTACAATACCGTTAATCAGAGATTCATCCACCTCCTCGGCAAATTGAATATCAAGAACCTCATCATTAACTTGTACATTTGTAATTTCCTTAACCAGAGCAGCATTTTTTCCAACTTCATTGTAGATATCAAGAAACTCAATAACGCGTTTGTGTTCGAGGTATACATCAAAAACTCTGGAGCCGGAATTATCAAAATAATTTTCCGCAAACATTAACTTAATATCGTAATTACCATTTGGAATCCTAACTTTATAACCTACAGATCCATATTTTTCAGATTGATAGATAACATCCTCCTCGGTTCCACTAATTTGCAAGCCGGAATTATAAATGCTTTCATCACCATCCATCGAACCATATTCTGTGTTTTCATTCCAATTTTTATCCGGCAAATAATCTAAAGCTACATTTCCAGCACAATTGATTTTTATTGGAAAATCAAGCGGTTCTGATATAATTACTGATCTCACCACCAGTGCCGAAGTATTCGGGACGTTTGCTTTATCTTTTATCGGGTAAATAACTAAATTGTATGAACTTTTTAAGTCAATGCTATCAACATCAAGATCAATGCTTTTTAAATCTGGTCTAAGCGTTGCATTATTTACAGAAACTCCCCCTGTCGTAACAAAATAATTGGAATTGTTTTCAGCATCCGTCTGATCAACTGCCTCAGAAAACATTACAGTAATTATATTTGGTGAATTTGCGCGTGCCCACAAAACAGAAGGCGGTGCAATATCCGTATAACCAAGGTTAAGGGAGTCCGTCAGACATAAAATCAAATTGCCATCCTGAAACACAGCATTTTCATGGATAAAGTCGCAACCATTTCCGTAAAAGGTGTGAGCTGCCTTTTCCCAGCGGTCAGTATCCCAGGAACCAAAATCATCTTTCCAGCTGAAAGTAAAATTATTTCCCGAACCATAATCTCCCGAATCCGGTGTGAACTTGTAATAACTTACCCAATCATAATATGCAAATGCAGGAAGTGATTCCGGATGAAGTTCTCCCGCCCAATTAGGGAAAAGAGGATACCATACATTCATCATTATCTTCTGAGGTCTGGTTATTGTTGAGATATGATCTCCTGTTTGTCGCAGCACTTCAATCCCATCAACAAACCAGGCTACATATTGTGGAGTCCACTCAAATGCGTAGGTATGATAATTAAGCTGTGGAGAAGTACTCATTGGAAAATGACTTACGTGATTCGTCTGTCCGGGCGTAATAGTATTGAACTGAATATCATCATCATACCTCCCCAGAATTTCAAGATCGACCTCATTCCATTTAGAAACATCCCACGGATCTGAGGGAGTACCATCAAAATAAGTAAAGAAAGAAGAAAGCATTCCTTCAACGTCTGCAGGTCTCATACTTACTTCAAATCTTCCATACAAATACAAATCTTTTGTTCTATACTCTGCACCTTTATATGGATTTGCTACTGATATTAATTGAAAACCGGAATACAAAAACAGAAGCACAAAAAAGAATATGTAATTTTTAGCTTTCATCAGATTACAGGTTCCGGAAATTAGAGATGCTCTCTCCTGTTACAAAAGAAGAGAGCATTTCAGTTTAAAAATTAATTGCAAAAGAGAATTTCTGAATATCAGACAACCGTCCGAAATCCTGATACGAATAATCAAATGCCAGAGTAACATTGCCGAGCATTTGTTTTTGTATTCCAAAACCAAGTGCAAAAGATTCCTCGGATGAATCAAGGAATAGCGACTTATAACCACCGCGAACCGAGAAGGTATTCAAAAAAGTATACTCTGCACCTGCGTTTATACTTTCATAATTATCACTCGGATGCAGGGCATCAAGTGCCAGTGTAATACGATGATCCTCGGTATTAACCGGCTGATACGAAACTCCTACTCTGAAATTCAGAGGCAAATCCCATTCATCAGTTTGAAGATATGCAGGTATATGACCATTATTTCCTGTACTATTAGGATCGGGATCATAAATAATTAGTGCGGAATTTCCTTCAAGCTTCATCCTGGTTCCGAAGTTGGATATCGACATCGCCAGCACCATTCCATCGAAGGGAGTTACATATTGAACACCCATATCAATTGCCACAGCTGTTGCAGACATTTTCCAGATACCTTGGTAAATGAACTTTGGATTAAATCCGATAGCAAATTCATCCGTTAACTGTATAGCCCAGGCAAGACTAAATGCTGCATCAGTAACTCCAAATGTTTCTCCTGTACCTTCGGGATTTACAACAGTTGTAACATTCATTTCATCGATATCAGATATAGTAAAACTCATGCCTATAACACCAAAATTGTCTAAGTTATAAGTAAGAGCCATAAAGTTATAATTTATATCGGCAATCCATTTTGTATGATCTACCATGAAGCCGAAATTTTGTGTTTTAGTTATCCCTGCAGGATTCCAGAAAATTGCGCTTGCATCATCGGAAACACCTACGAATGCACTCCCCATGCCAATAGCTCTAGCACCTTGACCAATTGATAAAAACGGAGCAGCAGTAGTTGCACGCTTAGAGACATCTGATAGAAAACCCTGGCTCAATAAAGACGTCGTAGATGCTAAAACAATTATTGTAAAAAGTATACGTTTCATTTTTGTTCTCCGTCTTTATTTTATTATTGCAAATTTGCCTATCTTATCACCGATACCAGGCGCCTCAACATGATATACATACAATCCGTAAGCCACATCCATACCATCTTCGGAAACCAAATTCCATGATATCGACCCATCAGTAGGCGAGGAGTTTTTATATAAAGTTTTTACCAATGCTCCTGTAACTGTATAAATTCTTATGGTGCAGGCAGCAGGCAGGTGAATAAAATCTATTCTCCTTTCTCCTCTGCCTGTAAGACTAATAGTTCTCTCTTCCCATATATTAGTTGATATATAAGGATTAGGAACAACATTAATGTTATCAAGTTCATTTTTAGCTAATGAATTATCTACATTCGCTGTTACGGATGTGAATGTAAAATAATCACCACTCTTAAATGGTTTAGTTGTTGTGATAACATATTTATCTCCAGCTACCGGATAAATGGGTTCGGTCCCAGGTATCAATGGAGGACTAAAGGAAACATTCCAGGATATTCGTGAATTCGAAACGTTATGTGGATCCTTTATGTATTCAATTATTTGAATTGTATCCATAGAGGTTAACGATTTTGAATCATCAATATCCTTTAACTCCATATCTACCTGCTGCCCACTTGTTGTGTTAATTATTTTAAGCGGTACCGGTATTTTTGTGAAAACGGTCGTATCAAGTGGGACCGAAGTATCAGAAAATTGCAATTCGTAATCCGCCGGCCAGGTAAGAGATTTAGATGTAATATCTTTAGATGGTAATAGTAAAAAATTACTTTCACCAACTAACCAGCCGGTTTGATCTGCAATTACATTTATCAGTGTATCATTCGAGATAGATAATATTATACCGTCAAAAGGAGCAGTAAATTTATCGGCACCAATGGTTGATGCATCGATACTTTGTTCAATAGTATCAGTCTGTGAATTATACGTTCTTATTATCTGGAATGAAGTGGTTTCATATATAGGATAATCATCAGTTGAATTGAAACCGATTTTGTATTCTGCACCGTTTTTTAATTCATCGGGATTTATAACCTGCGTAGAATATACTCCTGTTCCAGAACCAACTCTTTCCCCGCTTTCAATTTCAGCAGGTACATATCCGGCAACAGGTGCATTGGGAACTACAACAGCACAATTTAAATCAATGAATTGAATATTACCTGCAACATCCTGTGAAATAATCTTAGTACACTCAGACGGAATTAATCCAAGAGTGCCACGATTTGGATCACCCTGATCATAGGAGACACAAGCGTAGTAATAAGTCTTTCCGTTCACAACATTATTATCTATAAATGAATGCTGAAGTCCGGTATTGTTTCCTCTCCAGAAGTGAGCGCCGTTTATACCAATCGGATCCGGTCCTTTTATGGTATCAATCAAATCAAACTGAACAATTGGCTTCCAGTATTTAGCGTCTCCCTTTGAATCGGTAATAACTTTAATATCATTGAATTCCGGTTCCTCACTTCTATATATAAGATAACCTTCAAAATCTTTTTTATAACCCAAACCTGGATCGGGAATTCCCTGGTCATTTAATTCATAACCTAAAAAACGGTCCCTCGAATCTTCTGCTCTGCTATTCCAATAAAGAAAAATCTTTTCATTACCTGCAACAGCAGTTAGTGCGGGTTTGTCCGGAGGTTTAGCAAAATTATAATTAGCGTTATAGATTTGTTGAACTGTTTCTTTGTTAAATGTAAGATCTTCCAGATCATTACCGAAAACTAAAGCGACCGAAAACCGCTCCCGCCTGTTTTTATCCAGAGGAAACGGACCGGAACCAAAAAGTATTTGGATATTTGAGTTTTGAATTGTAGTATCAAAACTATAATAATTCATATGTTCCCAGATAACATCATCGTTCTTTGGCCATATTGCCGTTGGACCTTTGTTGGCCAGTCTCTCGATACCAAGACTCGTCAGCCCTATTTGATCTGATTCATCTTTATCAGTTTTATCAAAATTAGGTTCGCCATCAGTAGGACGACCATCACCTTCACCTTCATCGGGACCAAAATATTGTTCATCCAAAGGACCAACTCCGTCTCTGCCAAGATCATCATTCAATGGTTCATTTTCCTCAGCATCCCATTTACCATTTCCATTTAAATCCGCATAGGATAACCAATCGCCGTCATTATCTATCCCATCATCCCTTCTTTCATCTACTAAACCATCTTCATCATCGTCAATATTATTTTCACCATTACCCGGACTTTCCAAGAAAGCATATCCAAGATACCCGGTTTTCCAATTATCAGGAGGTACCACACCATCATTATCATATGCATACACCAGATCAAGCTTGGTATCATAAGATGCATTATCATCGCCATTATCAGTTGTTCCTCCAACACCCGTATCACAATAAAACCCAAAAAATGTCGAGTCATAATCGAAGTCGGAAATATTTACGATATCATAGTGCCAGAAAACTATATCTTCTGCAAGAACATGAGACCACTGGAAACCCCTTACTTCAATTCTTAAACCTAAACCCCCTCTGTTCGAATCAGAAAGAACAGGATAATAATAATAAGGTTGTCTGGTAAATTCTTTGTCTTGAGAATCATCCAAGACAAAAAATGTTTCAAACTGAGCGTTCTGTACACCTCTGCCAAAGTAGCCGTACCAGTAGCCATTCCACTCTGACGTCAGGTTTAATGCATCAGGCCATTCTGCAGGCCAGGTATTAGATTTAGTACTTATAGCCGGTTCTTCAGAACCTGAATTTGCATAACCCGGCACAGGTTGAGTTACCCATTTTATATTAGGATTTAACGGATCTTCATCTATTTCTTCCCTGTAAGAAGTTTCAACCGGATGAATAATTTGACCATTTCCCGGTGCTACTACTCGAGAAACAACTAAAGGAGTGCAGCCATCTATATAATTGTGTTGTGTCCCTTTTGGCCATTCTCCAGAAGGTCCCGGGTATCCAGTTGAAACCCAGGTTCCAACCTGTCCGTCATTAAAAAAGGTGGTTCTTACCAGGTTACCATCCAGAATACCTTTCTTTCTATATATCGGATCTCCATAAGGATCTTCTCTATACTTTTCAGTTTCTGCTGTAGGTTGTGCATAGGTAAGAATCACAGTACTAAGTGTAAAAAATATCAACAGTATTTTTTTCATTATTGACTCCATAAAATTAAAACCCGATACCAAATCCAAACCTGATCTCTCTCGGTGATGAGTAATCAGTTGGATTTATTAAGTATTCGTCAATCGTATTTAAGCCATATATAGTTCCGGTATATTGTTCTGCCGTAAGGTCAATACCTGCACGACCAGTTGTAGCACTTACATTGTATTCATTCTTGATGTCGAATAAATTATAGACAATTAAATATGTATTTATATCCAGATCAAAAACTTTGAATGTCTTGGTTCCCTTTAAATCTAAATTCATCGTGGAAGGTTTTCTTCCGTGATTTTCCAGTCTTATATTTTGTGTATATCGTGCATCCTCTGTATATGGGGAACCGGAACCATAGCTCCAGATAATTCCCACTGACCAATCAGCAAGATCACCGACGGTGAGGGAAACATTTAATGTTGAGGTTTGATCCCAATTTAATGGAACAAATTTCTTTGTTGTTTCAATTGGCGGGAACGACTGGTTGTTGTAAAATACCTGGGTAGGATCGGAAGCGTTACCCTGGGCTATTTGATAAGTGTAATCTACTTTAGCACTAAAATAGTCAGAATGCCTTTTTTCTATTGTGACTATTAATCCTTTCACGTTTCCATAATCCCTATTAATGAACCTGGCAAAAGTGTAACCTTCGTATGTTTCCAGTATTTCCATTCCTAACAGATTTCTTATATCGCTATAATAAATTGACATATCTGCAGAGATATTCGGAAACAACACTTGTTGCAATCCCAACTCATATTTAATTGTCTTTTGTGCTTTTAATTCCGGATTGCCTACCATTGAGCTTAACGTTGTTGTCTGATCTATGTTATAGGTATTATTATTATAAAGATTTTCAAAAGTGGGTATCTGGAAAAAGTGACCATACGAAAAGTGAATGGCTCCTTCATCTGATATTGGAAAAGAAACACCTAACCTCGGACTAATTTGTGTTTCAGATCTGGCTTTTCTCGTTTGACCTGCGCCCGGGAACAATGGATTATTTAAGGGATTCCTGATATCTACCGGCAAGGTTGTATTAGAATTGAAATAATCAAATCTTACGCCGGCATTTATAATCATAATATCGTATTCCATTTTATCCTGAATGTATGTCGAGAATTCATATGGATGTTCCGTATATTCCACGTGATATTTAGTACCCGGGATACTATAACCAGGAGTCCATATGGGATTCCCAAAATCATCAAGCTGACCCTCGGTTAAGTTTCTCAAATCTTTCCATTGATTATAAATTTCATGATAACGACCCTCAACTCCAAACTTAATTTTATGTTCTTTACTAACCTGAGATTCTACAGAGATAAGTGCGATATTGGACCAAGTATGCCGGTTATATCGATCAGTTTCATTTCCACCATGACGAAAAGTATAGTCCGAAATAGGAGTTGAAAGATTAGGATCAACATACTGTGGGTCAAGTTCATCTGGATAAAGATATCCCCAATATTTATTCAGATTAGATGAAAGCTTCAGAGTAGCGAAAGTACTTTGAGAGGGGAAAAAAGAAATTTGGATATTATTAATCTGGTTGGTTTTATAATAATTTTTTGTCCCATCAGGAGCTAATCTGAATGCATGATTATAATATTTATTCCATGTATGATCCCAGAAGAAGCTATAACTGAATTTCCAGTTTTCCAGATTATAAGTCAGTTTACCATTGAAAGACTTTCGTTCTTCAGGATTCATTGGCACGTAAGCGCCATCACCTGTATTATGATTTATATATATATTGGGTGTACTCTCATCGGGTATTGTCGGTGTGGTATCCCAGGTATTATAAACTCTTTTCCCATAGATATAACCGTCGGATTTAAAATATCTACCTGTAATAAAAAAGGTTATATCATCTACAATCTTTGTAGGTCCGCTGAAACTAAATTGAAAATCTTTAGGACCATCAGCGTTAACACGATCTAAATTCCAGAATACATCATCACGATTGGTAAAAAAGTTGCCCAGATACGCAGATGCTGTTCCTTCAAATTTCTGAGTGCCATCTTTGGTAACAATATTTACCACACCTGATAAAGCCTGTCCATATTCTGCATTAAAAGTTCCGCTGATTACTTCAAGTTGTCTAACTGAATTATTTTCTACTTCCAATGAATAACTACCATTAAAAACATCAGTAACCGGAATACCATCGACCAAATATGCTACTTCACCACTTCTTCCACCTCTGAAATGTCCGTTAACAACTCCAGCTTGAAGGTTTATTATCTGGTTGATGTTCTCAACGGGCATCACCTTTAAATCTTCAGCAGAAACTATAGCCGAAGTAGATGTTAGATCTTTGGTAATCAGAGGTTGTTCTGCCTGAACAACAACTTCACCCATCTGCACTGCTTCTGATATCAGCTCCATATCCACATTAGTAGTAAGATCAATTTTTACCACAACATTTTCTACTCTAACTTTATTATATCCAATCGCACTGATAATAAGATTGTACGTTCCCGGGGGGATATTATTAATGTAATAATCACCCTCATCATCGGCTGCAGCACCGAAGTAAGTACCTTCTATTACAATATTCGCCCCGAAGATAGGTTCATTAGTATCCTTGTCTGTGATTTTACCTTTTATTTTTCC
>Ga0315536_1001319_pt1 | contig 12519 bp, 12 predicted proteins | sample SalMarSW160230MG_FD_203093 | JGI IMG/M metagenome (GOLD analysis project Ga0315536, IMG submission 203093) | Salt marsh sediment microbial communities from the Plum Island Ecosystem LTER, Massachusetts, United States - Salt Marsh Sediment SW1602-30 ... | reverse complement strand
GATGGCCGGGCCCAGGGTGGGAAGCGTGACGTGACGGAAGGCCCGCCATCGGCTAGCGCCAAGGGTTCGGGCCGCCACGGTGGCGCCCGGGCCGAGAGCCGCCCACGTTCCCCCGACGATCCGCGAGACGACGGAAACGTTGAAGAAGACGAGCGCGCCGACGATGGGGATGAGGCCCTGATCCGCGCCCAGGAAGCCCAGCAATCCGGAGGGGCGAAGTAGCGCACCGAAGGCGGCGGCCACCACGACGGGGGGAAGGACGAACGGCACGGTGACGAGCGCCCTTGCCCACGACTGCCCTGGCCACCGGATACGGTAGAGCGCCCACGCCGCCCCCATCCCTAGCATGACCGAGCCGATGGTTCCCGCGGTTGCGAGGCCGAGCGTCGTCCCCAGGGCCCGCCAGGTCCGCCCCGACGATAGTGCCTCCCCGGCCCCGCCCTCGCCGATCCCGCGGCCCAGAAGCGATATCGAGGGCCAGAAAAAGAAGACGCCGAGGAAGACCGCGGGCAGGATGAGCAGCAAGGACCGCGGCACCCGACGTCGAGAGGCCGTGAACGCGGGGCGGACGGTCATCGACTCAACCCAAGACGACGGAGGTCCACTGCTCGATGTACTCGTTTCGATGCGCGGCGATATCGGCGGGGGCGAGCGACCACGGGTGGCTGGAGAGGGGTGCGTAGGTCGCCCACGAGTCGGGGACCGTGACCGCGCTCGACACGGGGTAAACGTACATCGAGTCGGGAAGGGCGGACTGGAACGCGTCGGAGAGCATCCAGTCCACCACCGCTTGAGCGCCGGTGGGGTTGTCGGTACCCGCGAGGACGCCCACGTACTCCACCTGCCGGAAGCAGGTGTCGAGCAACGCACCCGTCGGGGCGACGCCGTCGTCCCCGACTTCGAACGGAGGCGACGACGCGTAACTGAGCACGAGCGGATAGTCGCCGCCGCTCGACGGGCCCGAGAAGTCCGTGAAGTAGGCGTCGGACCACGACGCGACCACGCGAACGTCATTCGCCCGCAGCTGGGCCCAATACTCCGGCCACTGGTCGCCGTACGCGGCGACCGTCGCGAGGAGGAACGCTAACCCGGGGGAGGATGTCGCGGGGTTGGTGACGCTCAGGAGGCCGCGGTACTGGGGGTCGGTCAGATCGTCGAGCGTGACGGGTTCAGGGATATCGCGATCGGCGAACCAGCGATGGTCCACGTTGATGCATACGTCGGAGTAGTCGACGGCGGTGAGGGCCGCACTGCCGGGGACGGCGAAGGCTGCGGCGTCGGCTGAGGCGGGTGCGGGCGAGGTGTAATCCTCCAGGATCCCCGCGTCAATCGCCCGCGACGCGAACGTGTTGTCGATCCCGTAGACGACGTCTCCCAGGGGGTGATCCTTCGTCAGGATCAACTCGTTGACGAGGGCCCCCGCATCACCCGGGGCGACGAAGGTGACCGTGAGGCCCGATTGTTCCTCGAAAGTGGCGAGGATATCGTCCGGGACGGCGAAACTGTCGTGAGTGATGACGGTGACCGTCGTAGGGTCCGAAACCCCGGAGGTGCAACCCCCCAACCCCGTCGCGATACCCAGGAGCATGGTGTACCGTGCCACAATTCCCATTCGCATGCTTCAGCCTCCTTATTAGGAGGGGCGAGACTCGACTCCCTACGCCGGTGCGAGCCGGATCAGGTTCGAGGGTCTGCGGGTGTCCGCACTCTCAGCGCTTCTCCGGCTTAACCCGGAAGGCGCTCCCCTGTCGTGTGACGTCAGTGTACGTCGGAGAAGCCGCCTAAGCGAGACGCGTCCCCATGGCTCGCCTGCGCGTCGAGTGCTAACCATCAGAGCGCGGTTCATCGCGCCCGTCGTCTTCCCGCTCCATCTCCAGCAGCGCGACCTTCTCGGCGAGAATCCGGGTCTTCGACTCAAGCGCCGTGAGTTCCGCCGCGTGCTGCAGGTTGACGACAAAGAGAATGATGATCGAGGTGAAGAACACCAGATTGAGCGGTACTTCGATGCCGAGGAAATCGGCGATCGCCGTGACGGTTCCGGGGAAGATTCCCGCAACGAGCGCGAGGACACCGGCAAGCATCCACCAGATAGCGTGACGTTCGCGCAAGCGACGCCGACGAAGCATTTGAAGGACGACCGCAAGCAGGAAGATCGCTGCGGCGATGGTGAAGATGTAGCTGCGAAGGGTCATTGAGGAGCCGAGATTCGGTAGAGGGACGAGGGTTGCATGAGGGCGACGAGAAGCGCAAGGGTCGCGCGCCCAAGGTAGATCGCGGCGCGGAAGGGGTGGTGGGAAGGAACGCCGCCCGTACGCGAACGCATCGCGACGGGGACCTGGCGCACGACGAGGCCAGCGCGCGACGCGATGACAAGCGACTCGACGGTGTCGCCGAGGTACTCAGCGGGGTAGTACTCGGCAAACAGGGCGATCGCCCGTGGACCAGAGGCGCGAAAGCCCGATGTCGTGTCGGTAAGCCGAGTGTGCGCCGCCCGGCTCAAGGTTGTAGCGAGCAGACGCATCGCCCATCGGCGCGGTCCGCGGATCCGATACTCGCCCGTCCCGGCGAAACGCGCCCCCAGGACCAGGTCCGAGTCTTCAAGGGCGCGGAGAAGGTCGGGAACACCACGAGGATCGTGCTGGCCATCGGCATCAATCTGAACCACGACCGAGAAGCCTCGGCGAAGCGCGTATCCAAAACCTACGCGCATCGCACCGCCGACGCCGAGGTTGAAGGGAAGACGTGCGACGAGCGCCCCCGCCTCTTTCGCGATCCGTGCGGTCTCATCCGTTGAGCCGTCGTCGACCACGAGGATGGTGGCGCCGGGAAGGCACACCCTCACCTCCCGAACAACGACGCCCACCGTCGACTCCTCGTTGAGCGCGGGCACCACGATCAGCGTCTGGTCGGGGTCGTAAGGCATGCGCCGATCGTACCAATGTGGGAGAAAGGAGCGAGGACTCCTCCGGGCCTTACAACAACTCAGGAGGGCGAGGATCGTCCCGCCCGCAGACGCTCGGCTTCCCCCACGACGAGAGCGGCAATCGCGTCGAGAGAGTGATGGGTCGCGGTCCAAGAGGCGATGCTGCGTCGCTCGCTCTCGCTCAGCGGATGGTTTGCGGCCCAAAGCAGAGCCTCGGCTACGGCTTCAGCGTCGTAGGCTACCGCCTGCCCGACTGGCCGATGTCGGCGGGCATCTTCGATGAAGTCCCGCGTAGGGCCAACCCCGGAGAAGACGATTGGGCAGCCAGACGAGAGAGAGGCAAAGACCTTCGTGGTGAACGCGTAGTCATATCCGCAGCCAGGTCGAAGGCTCGCGAGCGATGCGGTTGCATCGCTCAGCAAGGGGCAAAGTTCAGTAGCCGGAACCGCCTCGCGGAACTCGACAGTGGTGAGGTCAAGTTCCGCGGCTCTCGCAGCAAGCTTCAGGCGCTCAGAGCCGTTGCCGACAAATACGAGGCCGTATTCGGGGTGCTTGAGCGAAAACGCCGCAAAGCCCTCAATGAAGATCCCGGCTCCGTGCCACTCCGAGTGCGTGCCCGCGTAGATGAAGTATGGGCGCTTCGCTGGCGTGGCTCTCGGACGGAACCGGAAGACCTTCGCGTCGATTCCCCACCCAGTGACGGTTGTCGGAGCCGCGGAGCCCAGTTCCCGTGCTCTTGCGGCCACTTCTGGCGAAGTGGCGAAGAGGTGTTTCGCGCCTCGAAGAGCGAAGCGCTCTACTCGTCGCAGTAACCGCACAACAGTACGGGAGTCGGTCGCCATTCCTGCGGCATCGGACCAGATATCGGCTGCGCGATAGAAGTAAGGTCGGCGGAGTAGGACGGTGACGACGCGCACTACAGCTCCGGTGGTAGGTGGGGGCTCGACGAAGTAGACGTCGGCGCGAGGGCGAAGCAGAAGTCTGAAGGCAAGCGGTAGGTCGAAACTGAGGTACGGAAGGTATCCACGAACGTAGCCTTGGCTATCTCGCAGAACCCTTGCGCGCTTGACCGAGACACCCCCTGGATCGACAGCCACCATCTGGCGGGGCGGGCGGACGGTGAGAACGGTGACGCGATGTCCGGCGTCCCGGAACGCCTCTGAAATCGAGGTCAAGATCATGGAGGCAGCGGACGCCTCCGGGGCGAACACCCTGCTCACAATCACAACGCGCATGGTGGACTCTGACTCCGTTGGTTGCACACGAGACGGAACGCAGCGGTGCGGATAGCTGCGCGCGCCAACCTACCACCCCTGGGTGGTGGCGTGCCGTCGCCGTTCCCGGGAAAGACTAAGGTCACCCGCACCCTCAAGACCCTTGGAGTAGTGTCGGCGCATGACCATCAGGATCGCAGATAGTGCCGATGTCGACCCGCGTGCCGTCATCGGAGAGGGCAGTTCTATCTGGCACCTCGCCCAGGTGCGGGAGGACGCCGTCCTGGGGATGAACTGCATCGTCGGTCGCGGCGCCTACGTTGGCACGGGGGTGACGATCGGCGACAACTGTAAGATCCAGAATTACGCCCTCGTCTACGAACCCGCCGTGCTAGCTGCAGGAGTATTCATCGGGCCAGCGGCCGTGCTCACCAATGACGAGTTTCCCCGCGCGGTGAACCCCGATGGCACCTCAAAGTCCGCTTCCGATTGGGAACACGTGGGTGTAACCATCGGCGAGGGCGCATCGATCGGCGCGCGAGCCGTCTGCGTCGCCCCCGTGAGCATCGGTCGATGGGCAACTGTTGCGGCTGGCGCCGTTGTTACGCGAGACGTGCCGGACTACGCCCTTGTCGTTGGCGTGCCCGCACGGCGGATTGGCTGGGTCGGCGAGTCCGGATTACGCCTGGTTGTCGAGTCGCCCGGTGTATGGCGCTGTCCGCAAACGGGATCGATATTCGATGAGTCCGAAGGCGCCTTGACGCCGCGATAGGAATACCCACGGGAGCATGAGGAAAGGGAAGTACATGGACCAACACGTTATTCCAGCAGCGAAACCCATTATCGGCGACGATGAGCGGGCGGCAGTGGACCGCGTTCTCCGCTCGGGCATGATTGCCCAGGGGCCCGAGGTTGCGGCCTTCGAGAAGGAATTCGCCGACGAACTGGTCGGCGGTCGTACATGTGTCGCGGTGTCGTCCGGCACGGCCGGATTGCATCTCGGCTTGTTAGCTGCCGGAATCAAGCCAGGCGATGAGGTGCTCGTTCCCTCCTTCACGTTCGCCGCGACGGCCAACTCGGTTGCGCTTTGTGGTGCGACCCCAATCTTCATAGACATTGAGCCAGCGACGTTCTGCATGGATCCGGACGCGGCAGAGGCGGCGATCACCCCTCGCACTCGGGGGGCAATGCCCGTCCACCTGTACGGCCACCCCGCGAACATGGATCGCTATAGGGATCTGTGCGACCGCAACGGGATCCTGCTCTTCGAAGACGCCGCTCAGGCACATGGCGCCACCTGGGGAGGATCGCCGGTCGGCTCGTTCGGGAGTTTCGCGATGTTCAGTCTCTACCCCACCAAAAACATGATGTCGGGCGAAGGGGGCATGGTCAGTTGCGCCACTCCCGAGATCGCGCGAATGATCAGGCTCCTCCGGAACCAGGGCATGGAGCGTCGCTACGAGAACGAGGTCGTCGGGTTCAACGTCAGGATGACCGACATTCATGCGGCGATTGGTCGCGTCCAACTGGGGAGACTTCCCGCCTGGACCACACGCCGCCGGGAAATCGCAGATGTCTTCAACTCTCGCCTTGAGGGCGTGGTGGTTCCTCCGGTCGATCCGAAAGCTACACACGTCTACCACCAGTACACCATTCGAGTGGCGGAGGACCGGGATGGCTTCGCGAAGGCTCTGATGGAGGAGCATGGTGTCGGAACTGGAGTCTACTACCCGATCCCGAATCACGAACTCCCGTCATTCAGTGTTCCGCTCGACCTTCCCGTTACGCGAGTCGCGACCCAGGAGGTTCTCTCCCTCCCGGTCCATCCCGCGCTCTCGGACGAGGACGTCGAGCGAATCGTGACCGCAGTGAATGCCCTAGCGAAGGCAGGTGCGTGATGGCGAACCTTCGTGCGGGTCTCATTGGTCTGGGGAGCATGGGTAGGCATCACGCGCGGGTTCTCCGCGGGCTCGAAGGTGTCGACCTCGTCGCCGTTGCGGATCCCGGGGGCGACCGGCACAACGTCTCCGGGAGTCTCGACGTTCTTGCTGGAGTCGACGAACTCATCAGGGTCGGAGTCGACTACGTAACCGTCGCTGTCCCAACGGGGCTTCATGAGGAAGTCGCGCTAAAGCTCGCTGCGGCTGGGGTGCACGCCCTCGTCGAGAAGCCCCTCGGGCCGGATGTGGAGTCAGCCCAGCGCATCGCCGACGCATTCGACGAAGCGAAACTAGTCGGTGGGGTCGGTCACATCGAGCGTTACAACCCCGCTGTGCAGAGCCTCCGCCAGCGACTCGAGAATGGTGACTTAGGCGAGATCTACCAGATCGCCACCCGTCGCCAAGGCCCCTTCCCTGCCCGGATTGCTGACGCGGGCGTGGTGCGAGACCTTGCTCCCCACGATATTGACCTCGCAGCTTGGGTGACACGTTCGACCTATACGGTGGTCGCCGCTCAAGTCGCTCACCGGAGCGGGCGGGAACACGAGGACCTCGTCTCGATCACGGGACGTTTCGCGAACGACGTTGTTGCGAATCATCTGGTGAACTGGCTTTCTCCCATGAAGGAGCGAGTAACGGTCGTGACTGGCGAGCGGGGTACCTTCGTTGCCGATACTCTGACGGCCGACCTCACGTTCTATGCGAATGGCACCATTGCGACGACATGGGATGCCATCGCTGGCTTCCGCGGCGTCAGCGAGGGTGACGTCGTCCGGTTCGCCATCGCCAAGCCCGAACCCCTGCAGAGGGAACACGAAGCATTCCGCGACGCGGTCCTGGGGAAGACGAGCGACTTCGTCACGATGCGCGAAGGCCTCGACACCGTCCGGGTTGTGGTAGCCGCGCTAGACTCCGCCCGCACCGGTGAGATGGTCAGCCTTTAGGGCGCGGACGGAGTCGAGCGCGGCTTTCCGTGCGACCGCGACCGCGGCGACTCCTAGAATCGCTCACATGACGTCGCGACCGCGTGTCCTGTCCATCTCGTTCTCTGACCTCCGACACGATGCGCGTGTTCTGCGTCAGTTGGCGATTCTTCGCGAGTTCGCCGACGTGACAACCATTGGTTACGGGAGTCCACCGGACGGAGTGGGCGAGCACCTAGAGATACCAGAAGCGCTGCCTTCGCTCCCGCAGACCGGGTTGGGGGTTCTCCTCTTGGCGACTCGGCAGTACCGGACCGTTCGGTTGCGCGCGCCCGCGATTGTCGCCGCGCGCAGACTTCTAGCCGACCGGAGATTCGATGCCGTCGTTGCGAACGAGGCTAGAGCGCTGCCGCTCGCGCACGCGGTGGCCACTGGCGCTCCGGTTTGGGGAGACATGCACGAATGGGCGCCGGGGGAGAGGACGCACGTGTTGGCGTGGAGACTTCTTGTCGCGCCGTACATGCGATGGGTCTGTTCCACGTACTTGCCTAAGACCACCATCGTCAGCGCGGTCAATGCCTCCATCGCGGAGCTCTACGACCAGGAGTTCGGGCTGTCCACGTACGTCGTACGCAATGCGAGGGCGTACTTGGACCTGAAGCCAAGCGCAATGGAGCCGGGGCGCATCAGGCTTGCCCACAGCGGCACCGCCGTGCCGGGCCGCAACATCGAGACCCTTATTTTGGCAACTCTAAGTCTCGACGACCGGTTCACTCTTGACCTCTACCTGATGCGCGCCAGGGATCACGGCAGATATTGGCAGAAACTGTACGATCTCGCCGCTGGCTCGCCGCGCATCGTGTTTCACGATGCGGTCCCGCCCGATGAACTGCCGGTACATCTCAACGAGTCTGATATCGGGGTATTTGTGCTTCCGCCACGCACCACAAACCATCGGCTCATGTTGCCGAACAAGTTCTTTGATTTCGTTCAAGCACGCCTCGTGCTTGTATTTAGCCCGGCCGTGGAGACGGACCTTCTCATCCGCGAACATGACCTCGGGCGTATCACGGCTGGCTTCTCGATCAACGACTTGGTCAAGACCCTTAGTACGCTCACTCCAGATCTCGTGACGCGCTACAAGGCGAACACCAACGCAGCTGCGATGGCCCTCAGTTCGCAACAGGACGAGGATGTTCAACGATCCATCATCCGGGATCTACTCGCCTTACCACGCCGGTGACCTTCTAGGCAAGTCCCGCGAGAGTTGCTTGCCGAGCGAAGTCCGGGACAGACGCGACGAGTTCTTGGAACGAGCCCTGGGCAACTAGGCGTCCCTCGCGCATGAAGAAGATTCGATCGGAGTCCATGACGGTCGAGAGTCGGTGGGCGACGACGATCATGGTGCTGTGCCCCCGTAGACCCTTGATGGCTTGCGTGACCTCCTTCTCCGTCTCGGTGTCGAGAGCGCTCGTCGCTTCATCCATCACAAGGACGAGGGGATCGGCGTATAGGGCGCGAGCGATTCCCAGCCGTTGTCTCTGACCACCGGAGAGGGCAATTCCCCGCTCGCCAATGCGTCCATCGATACCGCCCTCGCGAGCCTCGAACGTGGCGAGCAACTGCGCCTGACGAAGAGCTATCGTGACACGTTCGCGATCCACCTCGCCCTCCCAGCACAGTGCGACGTTCTCCGCGACTGTGGCATCGAAAAGCGCGACGTCCTGTGGTACGTACCCCACGCGCGCTCGCCATGAGTGCGTTACCTCCGTCAGCGACAATCCATCGATGAAGATATCGCCTTTGGTGGGTTCAATGAGCCCCAGGATCAGATCGATGAGCGTCGACTTGCCCGAGCCGGACGCGCCGACCACGGCGATCGAACTCCCGAAGGGAATGGTAAGGGAGACGTCATCGACCGCGTTGGTCGTCCGATCCGCGTAGCGGAACGTTACCCCCCGCAGTTCGAGAGACTCTGGCGCATCGGGTAGGGGCAGGGCCGGGCGGCCCTCGCGCTGGGCGGATGCCCGCTCAGAGGCCCGAATCTCCTCGACGATGCGACTCGCTTGAGGTGCGCTTGAGGTCATGAATGACACCACCGCTTGAAGCCGGACAACCGACGGCGCCATCCGGAATCCTGCGAGCCCGAAGAGCGCGACGGCGGTCAATGCGCTCGGCACGCCGCCGGAGAGGTACCCCACGCCTCCGACGAGCACGAATCCCCCAATGATTCCCGACTCGAGTACATATCGAGGAACTTGGACAAGGAATTGGATGTTTGCATGTGCCCGAGTGGTGTGAGTGCGACTTTCGCGGACGGCGGCGGCAACCTCTGCGTTCTTGTTCCGTAGAGTGAGTTCCTTCATTGCCCCAACGATTTCGGTGATCAGGCGAGCGGTCTTGAGGGAGTAGGTGAGGTTGGCGCGTCCGGCGAGTCGCGTCCGACTCGCCACCCAAACGTAAAGAACCATACCGATGAGTCCGAGATAGACCGTTGTCACCAGAGCTAACAGGGGTTGAACGATTACTAGGACGGTTACAACGGCCACCAGGCTCATGATTTCACCGAGGATCGTCGAGCCGGGAAGAAGGAATGTACTGACCGACGCGTCGACGCTTGTGTCGGTGAGGCGCACCAGTTCCGCCGAGTTCTTCCTTAGGCGCTCGGTCCAAGGCGCCTTGATGTACGAATCGAAGAGCCGCGATCCGATTTCAAGCTCGTAGCGAGCGAATCGTCGAGTGCCCCACCACAGCAATAGAACAGAGAGGAGTCCTTTGGAGATCGTGAGAAGGCAGATGACGGCGATGGTGACGAGGACACCGGCGTCGCTGAGGGTACCGACGACCGGAAGGGTAACGTCCTTGCCAGCGCTCAAGGGGCTAACAACCAGGGCCAGCAGTCCAAGCGACGCCGCGTCGAGGAGGGCGAGCATGCTCAGCAGAACCGAGTAGGTGGAGATGAATCTCTTCGCTCCCGTTGGCAGCACGCCTAGCAAATCGCGGTATACGGCGAGAAGTGCTTTCACGCTGACAACCTCCGGGGCGTCGATCGGCTCAAGTGGGGATTCCGGGCGAATCGCTTGAGTCTACGTCTGACAGCCTATCTAGCATTCTCCGAGGTTCGCGTAGGGGACCGTCGTCTGCGTCTCTCGTCGAACGCCCGTGGTACCGCAGCGCGAAGGGCGATCGCCCCACGACCGGTATTGTGGAGTCTCTCTCGACTGCCGCGGAGTCCCTTCCGACTGGAATCAGACATCAGCATGCGGATCATCATTGTCAGCAGGATCTTCTCCCCCGAGCCGTCTGCGGCATCGCTCGTGTTGGAGGCGATTGTGATTCGATTCCGGGATACCGGACACGAGGTGACCGTCCTGACCACACGCCCACCGCGCCGGATGCCAGTTTCAACGATTCCCGGAATCACCGTCCGATGGGCAAAGGTTCTACGTGATCGGCACGGCTATGTTCGAGGTTATCTCCGGTACCTTAGTCTCGCCCTTGCGCTGTTTCTCCGATTGCTTTTCCGCCGTCGCGCGGGTCTCTACCTCGTGCAGCCACCACCCACGATGGGCGCCATCATGCGCGTCGCGATGTAGCTGACTCGACGTCCGTACGTCTACCGCGCCGCGGACCTTTGGTCGGACGCAGCACGGATGGCGACGTCGTCGAGATTCGTAGTCTCGATGCTCCGCCGGGTTGAGGTTTTCGCGATAGAGGGGCGCGCTACGCATTTGCCATTTCACTGGGGGCCATCGCCCGTATGCACGAGTTGGGTATCGCGACGTCCGCGATCTCGATCGGCAGTGGAAGTGCGACCGCTGCGTTCCGCCACCTCCCCGAAGCAAAGCCTCCCAAGGTTCCGTACTTCATCTACACGGGCTCCTTCTCAGAGTGGCACGGGGCGGACGTCTTCCTGGATGCGTTCATGGAGTTCTCTAGGAGGCGACCGGGTTATCGGCTCATCTTCGTCGGCAACGGGTCTGAACGCGACGCCCTTGAGAGCAAGAGTGACGCGCAGGATCTTCCAGACGTCGAGTTTCGAGATCCGATCGACCCCATCGAACTCAATGAGCTCTTTGCTGGCACCTTCGCCTCGCTAGCGAGCCTTGAGCCGGGCGCAGGGTACCACTACGCGTTCACGACCAAGGTGTACTCATCGATCGCCACGGGCCGTCCGGTTGTGTTCACTGGGACGGGGTCAACCACGGAATTTGTACACGACGCAAAGCGGGCCCGTCCCATCGGCGTCGCGGTTCCATACGAGGTGGGCGCTATAGCAGCCGCTTTCATCGGTACCGTTGATCATTTGCTGGTGCCCAGGGATCGGCAGGACCTGGGCGCGTGGGCTCGGGAGGAGTACTCCCTTGAGGCAAGCGCAGATACCGTTGTTCGGATCCCGGTAGACTTCGTGAGCGGCAATCGCCCCTGACTTCGGTTCAAAGATCGATGACCGCACACGCAACTTCTCCGTGAGAGGATGCTTCTGGCGGAGTCGTCGCCGGTTTCGCGCGGCTCTTACCCTCTCCGCTCGCTCCCAGGACCTACGCGAGTTCGGAACGGAGGTTGGTCGTATGGGGATGCCAGGGGTCGCGGTTCTCGGCAGCAAAGCGCTCTGTGTTGAACTCGTGCGTACACTCAAAGCGGTGGAGGAAGTCAGCCTTCTCGGGGTCGTGACGCTCAACGATGCCTTGGATTCGAGGTCATCCCTTGGTGAGTTGAGAGGACTTGCCGAACAGAATCAGTGGCCGCTCGCTGTCGCGGCGTCCGCCGCGGAAGCGTACCGTGCTCTCGCCGACCTAGGCCCAAGCGTTGTGTTCGTGGCAGGGTGGTACAGGATTATCCCGGCGGACGTGCTCGATAGAGTCCCCCAAGGTTTCTTCGGCATTCACTTCTCGGCGTTGCCTCGCTACCGGGGATCCGCACCGGTCGTGTGGGCGATGATCAACGGCGAGTCAAAGATCGGCTTCTCGGTATTCAAGATGAACGAGGGAATGGACGAAGGCCTCATTGCGTGTCAAGGATCGGTTGACGTGGACGAGACGATGTATATCGATGAAGTCATCGCCGAGCTCGTCACCGTGAGTACCCGCGAGATAGCGAAGATCGCTTCCGGCCTCGCACGCGGCGTCGCCCCCCTTGTTGCGCAGCCCGACACTCCTCCTTCCTACGGCGCGGTGAGGCACCCTGAGGATGGGCGAATCGACTGGACTCTTCCGGCCGACCAGGTCGCGCGCTTCGTGCGAGCGCAGTCTCGTCCTTATCCGGGGGCATTCGCCTTGTTCGGGGACATCGAAGTCACCATTTGGAGAGCGTCCGCCGACGCTTCGTGTCGGTACTTCGGAGCGCCGGGACAGGTGGTCCGCGTTCTTCCGGGAGGCCCGATCGTTGTCTGCGCGAACGGTACGGGTTTGCATATCCAGGAGTGTTCTGTCAGAGAAGGGGGCGGGGGAAGCCCTCTGAAGTTCGGCTTGGGATCCTCGCGATTCCACTAGCCCAGGCGTGATTTCTAGCGTCTAGCG
>Ga0315536_1001318_pt1 | contig 12521 bp, 9 predicted proteins | sample SalMarSW160230MG_FD_203093 | JGI IMG/M metagenome (GOLD analysis project Ga0315536, IMG submission 203093) | Salt marsh sediment microbial communities from the Plum Island Ecosystem LTER, Massachusetts, United States - Salt Marsh Sediment SW1602-30 ... | reverse complement strand
GATCTCATTCGGTCTTTTTCTTCCACTTCATGGATTCTCTTCATCACAAAATCAAAATTTTCGAGATGCTTTTTCACCCGCTTCGGATTGCCTGAAGTAATGTCTGCGCGGCAAAGCATCATGAGTTTATCAAGCTCTTCCCCCGCCTGGACGATTAACCGGCGGATGGCAGAATCGGTCACTTCTTCGCTGATAAGTTGTATAGGGCGCATATGAAGATGGGTCATCTTGCTGCTGAAATCATAATAGTCGTTCGAAAGCTTCATTTTTCTGCACACTTTTTTCAGTATGTGCACACCTGCCTGCTCATGACCATGAAACGTCCAGCCGGTTCCTTCTACAAACTGTTTCACACGAGGTTTGCCTATATCATGAACGAGGCCGGTAAAACGCAGTCTCAGATCATCCGTGACGACGGCCAGATTATCGACCACCTTCATTGTATGTTCGAAAACATCTTTGTGATGATACAAATCGATCTGTTCGACACCTGCTAATACGGCAAGCTCAGGAAAAACAATTTCCAGAACACCTGTCTCCAAAAGGATCCGGATCCCCGTGGATGGTTTCGGATGAGATAATATTTTAAAAAATTCGTCGCGTATCCGTTCCTGTGAAACAATCTTGAGCCGTTCCCGTTGCTTTTTCATGGCGGCCATCGTGGAGGAAGCGATATGAAAAGAGAGTTGGCTGGCAAACCGCGCCGCGCGCATGATGCGGAGAGGATCGTCGGAGAAAGTGCTTTCGGGCTCCAGAGGAGTGCGGATCAGTTTTTTTTTCAGATCGGCCTGTCCGTGGTAGAGATCGACAATTTCCCCGAACCGATCCTGATTCAAAGCCATTGCCAGTGTGTTGATCGTAAAATCCCGGCGGGAAAGATCTTTGGCCAGATCGCTTTTTTCAACAACCGGTTTCCTGGAATGCTTTTGGTAACTTTCTTTTCTTGCTGTGACGAATTCCAGTTTTAAATCTTTTACAAAAAAAGAAGCCGTTCCGAAACGTTCGAAAATGACCAGACCGCGGCCTTTGAGTTTTTTTTGGACTTTACCTGCAAAGACCGGCCCGTCTCCCTCGACTACAAAATCGATCTCGTTTGCTTCTTTTCCCAGAAAAGCATCCCGAACAAAACCGCCCACTGCATAAACCGGGACACAATTCTCGTCCGCCATTTTGCCGATACATTTTAAAACTTCCTGAATAGGAGAAGATACTTTTATTGACAATTTAAAATCCCATAATATAAATCACTAACAGCATATTAATCAGCTGACATTTTCAATACAATAATTATACGGCTATTTGATCTCGTCACTCTTCTCTTCGTACGACTTTTTTATACCATTCGGCTGTTTCCCGAATCATCTCAGAAATGTCTGTACAAGGTTGATACCCAAGCTCTCTTTTGGCTTTATCGACGCGGAAATGAAAGTCGCCCGTCATGTGCTTTACAACATACCTTGTCAAAAGAGGCCGGGATTGAATATGAAATAGACGATAGATAGACTCCAGAAGAACGGCAATTCCAAACGCCAGACAGCCGCTGATCGAATACCAGGGACGTCGCACTTCAATTGCCTCTGCAAGTTTCTCCAGATAGTCCTTCCAGGTCAGTTTGATCCCGTCTGTGATGAGATAGGCCTGACCGGCCGCTTCCGGTTTAATACCGGCTAAAATCAGACCATCCACCAGATTCTTCACATAAGTGAACGCCCCCAATGCCCGCCCGTGGTCAATCGTACCCATTCTTCCCTTTTCAAGAAGCGGCGCCATCTTCAACAGAGTGATGCGGTCCCCTGGTCCGTAAATGTCACCCGGCCTGATGATGACGGTTTGAATCAAACCACGACGATGATAATCCATAACCAAGGCTTCTGCTTCCCGCTTCGACCGGGCATACGGAAACGGTGTAGGAAGCTGCGGCGCATTTTCATCGAGGTCGCTGGCATCGATAAAACTATGAACAGCCACTGAACTGACATAGACAAAGCGGCTGACGCCCGCTTTTACCGAAGCCCCAATCAAATTTCGTGTCCCTTCCACATTGATGCGTCTGAAGCGTTTTAGCGTTCCCCAATCGGAAACAGCTGCCGCCAAATGATATACGATTTCAGTACCTCGAACCGACTCATCAAGTGAAGCCGGATCTTCCAGTGAACCAATAACCCGGCGGATAGATAGATTTTTCAATAAGGAAAGATCACTTGTTTTCCTGATAAGACCGGTAACTTTGTCTCCGCGTTCAATCAATTTGCGGCAGAGCATGGCGCCGACAAAGCCGTTCGCACCTGTCACCAGAACGCGCATGCCCTTTCCTAAACCATCCTCAATGTGACAAAGATGTCTGTTCCTATTCCAATGATCGCATGAAGAAGAAGCGGATAAAGAACCGATCGTGTCCGAATGGCAAGATAGCCGAAAACGAGGCCGGCGAAAATGGCGCCAAAACTCTCGCTGGCGGGCTTGCCAATATGAATGATTGCCGAAGGAATGGTCTGTATCAAAATCGCGGCAAGAGCCCCGTATCTCTTTTCAAGTCCGAAAAGCATGAAACCCCGGAAGAGAAATTCAAAACCAATATAATAGATCAGATAAAAGATTTCCACGATGATAAAAAGGTATAAATGGCCCATCGTGCTTTTTGATAGCGGATATTCATTCTGAATCACCACACCGGAAGATCCCGCATAAACGATCCAGAGAATATAGGGCGCCATAATCAATACAAAAATAAGCCCGTATCTGGCGTCCCCGAACCGGAACCCGAAATCTCTCAGCTTTTTTTTGAATACCATTTTAATGATAAAATAGGGCACCCAGAACATGAGCAGAAATGCCGTGAGGTACTCGTAAATCGCACTGAAAAAATCCTGATTCCACTTGCCCTGAAATCCTCTGAAAAGCTGATCAAAATCCGCCTGTTTCCCGTAGTAAACCCAAAATGTAAGAATAATGGGAACAATAAAAAGAATGAGCGTGGATTCCGAATCTCTCTGCTGAAAAAGTGTTTTAAAACCGATGATTGCGGTCTTCTTTGGATTTTTGGGAACCTTAACCTTTTGGGCACTCATTATCGACTCCTGTTTTTAGTGTATAACAGAATGTCTCAATGTTTTTACAAACCATTCTAATCTGTTTCGATTCGCAACAATTGAACCGGCAATCATGTATCCTGCAGAGCAATAACGTCCAGTGTTTTCGCCTGCAGGGTTCGAATGGCCTGAACAGCGGCCCACGAAGCCGAAAGTGTAGTCAAACAGGGGACACTATGAACTATAGCTGTACGGCCAATTACATACTCGTCATATCGTGAAATTTTTCCCAGCGGAGTATTGATAATTAACTGGATTTCCCTGTTAATAATTAAATCCAGGGCATTGGGCCTGCCCTGTTTGACCTTGTTGATCATTTTCGAGGGAACACCCGCCTTGCGGAAAGATTTGTATGTCCCCTCTGTGGCGTAAATGCCAAATCCAAGCTCATATAACTGTCTCGCTATGGCTGTCGCCATCTGTTTGTCATAATCATTCACGCTGATAAAAGCATTCCCCTTCACCGGAAGCCCGTTCATGGCCGCAAACTGGGCCTTCGCAAAAGCAGCTCCAAAAGAAGTATCGATTCCCATCACCTCTCCGGTCGAACGCATCTCGGGTCCGAGATAGGTCTGAACGTTGGGGAATTTGATAAATGGAAAAACCGGTGTTTTAACGGCAATCGTTTTTTTCCTCTTATTCTCCAGAACCCCAAGCTCTTTCAGGGTTTTTCCTACCATAATCTTGGCTGCGACTTTCGCCCATGGGATTCCCGTAGCCTTGCTGACAAAAGGAACGGTTCTTGAGGCCCGCGGATTCACTTCAAGCACATAGATGCTGCCGTCTTTCATCGCAAATTGGATGTTGATCAAACCGCGAACATTGAGCATTTTTGTAAGTATTTTGGTCTGGTCGATTATGATTTTTTGGTGCTCTTCACTGATCATGTACGGGGGAAGAACACACGAACTGTCACCGGAATGGATACCAGCTTCTTCGATATGCTGCATGAATCCGCAAATCACCGTGTCGTGTCCGTCGGATATGGCGTCGACATCGAACTCGAATGTATCTTCTAAAAATTTATCGACCAAAATCGGATGATCCGGAGAAACAGTAGCCGCTTCGGTAATATATTTTTCGAGAGACACTTTATCGTAGACGATTTCCATGGCTCTTCCGCCTAGTACATATGAGGGCCGAACCAGTACGGGATAGCCGATCTTCTCGGCGATCTTTTCCGCTTCCCGAAATGTGAAAGCCGTTCCCCATTCCGGCTGCTGGATCTCCGAGTTTTTAATCAAATCACCGAACCGCTGTCGGTCTTCTGCAAGATCGATGGATTCGGGTGAAGTCCCGAAAATCGGAACCCCGGCCGCTTCCAATCCCTTGGCGAGCTTAAGCGGTGTCTGCCCGCCGAACTGGACAATAACACCGTCCGGTTTTTCAATGTGAATTACGTTCAGCACATCTTCCAGGGTCAGCGGCTCGAAATAGAGTTTGTCCGCTGTATCATAATCGGTGGAAACAGTTTCCGGATTGTTGTTGACCATAATGGTTTCGTAATTCTCTTCCCGCAGGGCAAAAACCGCATGAACACAGCAGTAATCAAATTCGATCCCCTGCCCGATCCGGTTCGGACCGCTACCCAAAATGATCGCTTTGGGCCTGTCATTTCTTTTTGCTTCGTTTTCAGCTTCATATGTCCCGTAGAGATAGGAAGTCTCAGAAGCAAATTCGGCGGCACACGTATCGACAATCTTGTAGACCGGCCGGATATTCGCTTTCTCCCGAAGGTCTTTTATTTTTATTTCTTTCTGCCGTGTCAATTCAGCCAGGCGTCGGTCCGAAAAACCCATCTGCTTGGCAGACTGCAGCTTCTCCGTATTGTTCAGGCCTGTTGTTTTAATTTGTTCCTCAAAATCGATAATCTCTTTGATCTGGTAAAGAAACCAGGGATCGATTCGGCAGATTTCGAAAAGTTCATCGGCTTTCATGCCATGCCGGAATCCTTCTGCAATGTAAAAGAGACGCTTCGGAGAATTCTTTTTCAGTTCATTTCTCAGTGTTTCCGAATCGATGCCGCCGTTGCATTTCAAGCTGGCGCAGTCCGTTTCCAGAGACCGAAGGGCTTTCTGAAGCGCTTCTTTGAACGTCCTTCCGATGGCCATGGTCTCTCCGACCGATTTCATCTGTGTGCCTAAAATCGGTTCGGTTTGAGGAAATTTTTCAAAATCCCATCTGGGTATCTTCACCACGACATAATCGATGGTCGGCTCAAACGATGCCGGGGTTTTACTCGTAATATCGTTGGGAATTTCATCGAGAGTGAGTCCGACGGCAAGCTGTGCGGCAATTTTGGCGATGGGAAATCCCGTGGCTTTCGAGGCCAGGGCGGAACTTCTTGACACCCTGGGATTCATTTCGATTACGACCATACGGCCCGTATCCGGTTGAACGGCGAACTGGATGTTGGACCCGCCTGTCTCGACACCGATTTCCCGAATAATGGCTTTCGCGGCATCCCGCATGAGCTGATATTCCCGGTCCGTCAGCGTCTGAACCGGTGCCACCGTGATCGAATCTCCTGTGTGAATGCCCATGGGATCCAGATTCTCAATCGAACAGATAATGACCACATTGTCCTTCAAATCACGCATCACTTCGAGCTCGTACTCTTTCCAGCCAATGATCGACTCTTCGATCAGCACTTCACTGATTGGACTGCAGCTGAGGCCCCATTTCACCTGTTCCTGATATTCTTCGACATTATATGCGACACTCCCGCCCGTTCCTCCAAGCGTGTAGGCTGGCCTGATGATTGCCGGATATCCCACTTCCGGAATCAGTGCCAGGGCCTCATCAAGGTTCCTGGCAAATCCGCCTGCAGGAAGCTGGAGACCTATGTTAAGCATAGATTTTTTAAAGAGCTCGCGGTCTTCCGCCTTTTGAATGGCTTCCAATTTTGCTCCGATCAATTCCACACCGTACTTTTCCAGAATGCCCTTCTCGGCCAGTTCGACGGTAATATTGAGACTCGTCTGTCCTCCCATCGTGGGAAGAAGCGCATCCGGTTTTTCTTTTTTTATAATTTTTTCGACGGTGATCGCATTGAGCGGTTCCACGTATGTCCGGTCCGCCAGTTCGGGATCAGTCATGATTGTAGCCGGATTCGAATTGATCAGTATGGTTTTGTATCCAAGCTTTTTCAGCGCCTTAATTGCTTGTGTACCTGAATAATCGAATTCGCAGGCCTGCCCGATCACGATAGGTCCTGAACCGATCACCAGTATTTTCTTGATATCATTACGCTTTGGCATGTTCTTCCATCATTCTGTAAAATCGTTTAAACAAATAGAGCGAATCGTGCGGCCCGGGAGACGCTTCCGGATGGTACTGCACGGCAAATACGGGCAGTTCCCGATGCTGTATCCCTTCGACGGTTCCGTCATTGAGATTTCGATGCGTCAGGACGAATCCCGCTTTTTCGAGCGATTTGGTTTCGACGGCAAAGTTGTGATTTTGTGCGGTAATTTCAATAATTCCTGTTTCCAGATCCTTCACCGGATGGTTGCTGCCGTGATGTCCGAATTTAAGCTTGTACGTCTTGCCGCCAAAGGCGAGACCTAAAATCTGTATCCCCAGACAGATTCCGAACATGGGACGGTAATCAACCAGTTTTTTGACATTTTCAACGGCATAGGGAACTCCTTCCGGGTCGCCCGGGCCATTGGAAAGAAAAATACCGTCGGGTTCCATCTTCCTGACTTCCTCCGCGGAAGTGGCTGCCGGTATAAGAGTCACTTCGAGTCCAAGGGCCGTCATCAGTCTCAGGATATTCCATTTGATCCCGAAATCGTAGGCAACCACACGAAACATCTTCTCCCCAAGTGGTTTGATAAAATCGTAATACCACGATGCGTCTATCGAATTCTCCCACACTTCCTGTTTTTTCGTGGTAACATATTTGACCAGATCCCTTCCCTCTATTTTGGGATGTCTGAGAAGTTTTTCGTTGAGCTGGCTAAGGGGCATTTCATCGGTTGTCAAAATGCCCATCATGGCTCCCTTTTCCCGGATATGGCGAACCAGGGCCCGCGTATCAATCTGGTGAAATCCGATAATGTTGTTTCTTTCTAAATAGTGATCCAGGGTTTCTTTCGACCGATAATTGCTTGGTGCGGAACAATATTCGCGGACGATTAAGGCTTCCACATGGGGACGGCCGGATTCCATATCATCAGGATTAATGCCGGTGTTCCCGATATGGGGATAGGTCATCGTGACCATCTGGCCTTTATAGGAAGGATCTGTTAAAATTTCCTGATACCCTGTCATCCCCGTATTGAATACAACCTCTCCGACAGCTGTTCCCCCCGCACCAAAACTTTCACCATGAAATATTTTCCCGTCTTCTAAGAGTAGTCTGGCTTTCATGAATTTATCCTATAATCGTACCGGATGGGATGATGCTGTTCTTGGGAACGACAAGAATCCCCTCCCGAATCACAAAATTGGATGTTTCCATATCCTGATTCCGATTTTCATCCAATATCTGCACGCCTTCACCGATGCGCGCATTTTTATCAACAATCGCCCGTTGAATGATGCAATCCTTCCCGATGCCGGTATCGGGTCGACTTAACTGTATATTCTCATTCAGTTCTTCTTCGGTTTCGTAATAATCCCGGCCCATGATTACGGATTGCGTAATTTGAGCTCCTTTACGAATTCTTGAACGAATGCCGATCATTGAGTCCTCAATCCTGCACTCCTCCAAAATCGCCCCCTCATTGATGACGGAACGGCAGACATGGCAGCCTGTGATTTTAGCGCCGGGCAAATAGCGAGGGCGTGTATAGATGGGAAATTGCGCCTGATAAAAATTGAATTTGGGAACTGGAGCTACCAGATCCATCATGGCCCTGTAAAAAGTACCGATGGTTCCGACATCCTCCCAGTATCCATTGAACAGATATCCGAATACGCGTTTTGTACGAATGGCATGGGGAACGATTCCTTTACCGAAATCTGCATGATCTGTTTCGGTCAGCAGATCCGAAAGCACCTGCTTGTTAAAAAGATAGATCCCCATTGATCCGGTAAATATTTCTTCTTCAGATTCCATTCCCATATTTTTAAGCTGGTGTTTTGACAATCGGAACGGAGCAAGTTCTTCGTCCTTCTGGGGCTTCTCAAAAAAATCCAGAACTTGAGACTTTTCATTGAGCTTTAAAATTCCAAATCCGCCAACTTGTGATCGCTTAAAAGGCAAGACACCGATCGTTACATCCGCGCCTTTGTTGATATGAAATTCAAGAAGCTTCCGATAATTCATCGCATAGAGATGATCCCCGGCCAGAATCATATGGTAATCTATTCCCTTGGAAAGAAAATAACGGAGATTCTTTCTCACCGAATCGGCTGTTCCCTGATACCAGTCTTTATGTTCCATGGTCTGCTGCGCTGCAAGTATCTGCACAAACCCCTCGGAAAACGGAGCAAAAAAATAGGTCTGTGTGATGTGGCGGGTCAGGGAAGTCGAATTAAACTGTGTCAGTACAAAAATCTTTCTTATTCCCGAATTGATGCAATTGCTGATGGAAATATCAATCAAACGGAATTTCCCGGCAATCGGAACTGCCGGTTTTGCTCGATCCCGAGTCAAAGGCCAAAGGCGGCTTCCCGCTCCTCCGGCCATAATAATTCCCAATACATTATCAAGCATATTGAACTGCTCCCAGTTATACTGACTGTTGAATTCAATATATTAAAGTCGTTTCCCTTTTGCAAGAAAAACAGGGACTAAATCGAATTTATTATACTGATCCATAATTGTTCGATAAAAACCATTCTATCATTTATAAGTCTTCAAGTTTTTTATATTTTCCTCAAATGAAATCCCGTTCTTTTTTTTGTCTGAATTCAAGTAATAAGTGGCATATCAAAACCGGATACTGATGCTGCTAATCAATAAAAAACCCTCGTCCAAAAATAATTATTGGAAGAGGGTTTGATAAAAATATGCATAATTATCACCACTTCTCAGCTCCCCTCCTTCAGCTTTTCATCCCTTTCGACAGTCTGCAGTTTCTCAACGATTTCAACCAAATCTCCTGTCAGTATTTCCTGCAGCCGATAGAGCGTCAGGTTAATTCGGTGGTCTGTCACCCTTCCCTGCGGGAAATTGTAAGTTCGAATCTTCGCACTTCGATCACCTGACCCGATCATCGATTTCCGGCTTGCAGCTACTTTTGCCTGTTCCTCTTTTTGTTTGATATCGAAAATTCTTGCTCTGAGAACCTTCAAAGCTTTTGCCTTGTTCTTGTGCTGTGATTTCTCATCCTGACAGGTCACCACAATCCCGGTGGGAATATGGGTCATCCGAACTGCCGAATCTGTCGTATTCACACTCTGTCCGCCGGGTCCGGAGGAACGGTATACATCGACCCGAAGATCTTTCGGTTCGATTTGCACATCAACTTCTTCTGCTTCCGGAAGCACGACCACCGACGCGGCAGAAGTATGAATTCGTCCTCCGGTCTCTGTCAAAGGAACGCGCTGCACCCGGTGCACGCCGCTTTCAAATTTCATCTGGCCGTAAGCATGATCTCCATTCACGGCAAAAAATATTTCTTTAAATCCACCCAGCTCCGTGGGATTTGATGCCAGCACTTCGAGGTGCCATTTCTTTTTTTCAATGAATTTGGAATACATCCGGAAGAGATCGCCGGCGAAAAGGGCCGCTTCTTCGCCTCCCGTTCCCGCCCGAATTTCAACAATCGCGTTCTTTTTATCATTCGGGTCTTTGGGGATCAGCATAAGCTTGATTTCCTGCTCCAGTTCGATCCGCTTATTCGTGTTCTCTTCAAGCTCTTCTTTAGCGAGTTCCTTGAGTTCGGCATCGGTGGCATTTTGAATAAGCTCGGTGTCCTCGTCGATTTTCTTTAATATATCCCGGTAAATCTTTACTTTTCCGAATAGTATCTGATGCTGGCGGTGTTCTTTGGCCAGGGCGATCATTTTCTCATTATGAACCGAAGACTCTTCAAGAGCTTTCTCAAGTTCTTTCATTTTCGTTTCGACTTTTTCGATTTTATTTAAAAATATTTCGGTCGTATCCATCTTCAGTCCCAATTTCAGGAAGAAACAATCTCTATCTCGGGATCCACATTCTGATTTAAAGCGCTTTTAAGAGCAACCAGTGCCACATCGAGTTGGTCATCGTCTGGTTCTTTGGTTGTAATTCTCTGTAGCCAGAGCCCGGGAGCCACGAGTATGTGGCCTAATTTCGATCCGAATTTCGTTCCCGACAGCCGGATAATTTCATACGATATTCCGCCGATGACGGGAATAAAAAGAAACCGGATCAAACGATCTTGCCAATCCTCGGGTCTTCCAAGAAACATAAAAACGATAATGGACACAAGCATCACCACCAGCAGAAAACTCGTTCCGCAGCGGGGATGGTGTGTGGAAAATGATTTGACACCCTTCAGTGTCAAAGGCTGGCCCTGTTCATAGGCAAATATCGATTTATGTTCGGCGCCGTGATATTCGAATATCCGCCGGATCTCTTTCCACTGACTGATCAGTCCCAGATAGACCAGGAAAAACAGAAGGCGTATCACACCATCAATAATGTTGAATAAAATTCCACTTTGAACGCCGGTAATCTCGGTTAGGAGCAACGGCAGATAAAAGAAAATCAGAAGACCGAGTCCGAACGCAACTAACATCGTCAATACGATACTCATATTTGATTTAAAATTGGAAGACCGTTTCTTTTTGGATTTTTGTTTTCCTTTTTCGGTTTCGAGTTCCGACATGGCAATATCTGCGGAAAAATTAAGCGCATTGATTCCCAAAACGAGCGATTCGATAAGAATCACTCCTCCGCGAATCAGGGGCCATCCGAAAAATTTCATCCGTTTCGTAAACGAGATATATTTTTTCTTTTTGAGTGTAATCTTTCCATTGGGTTTGCGGACAGCCACAGTGACGAACTCCGGAGACCGCATCATCACCCCTTCGATGACGGCCTGACCGCCGACTTGAATTTTTTGTTTTTCATTCATATTTCACTATTTCATCCCATAAAAAAACGGAACACGAATCAAAAAATGTCCGCATTCCGTTGAATTTTTAACATGGATCGCTACGATGCCTTTTCTTCTTTCTCTTCTTTTTCAGATTTTTCAACATTTTTTGGTTGTTCTTTTATTTCCGGTTTCTCAACTGTTTCCGGTTTTGCTTTTGTCTCTATTTTTTCCTTTTTTTCTTCCTGCTTGCCTTTCAGTTTGTATTTTTTCATATACTTTTCGACACGGCCAGCAGTATCGATTAATTTCTGTTTCCCGGTAAAAAACGGATGGCAATTCGAACAAATTTCCACATGAATGTCCCCTGTTGTGGAACGGGTTTCGAACGTATTCCCGCAGGCACAAATGGCCTTGCACATTTTATATTCCGGATGAATCCCTTTTTTCAACGATGTACTCCTTTAATATTGCTCTTTAATTTGACATAAAAGGTAACAAATTAAACCGCATAAATCAAGCAAAATTTATTTATGCATTCATTGAATTGATCACACTTGGTTCGGCAGGATGTATAACGCGCACGCTATTTCCCTTATCCTTTATTTACACATACAAACAATAACTAGAAATAATAAACCATATCCCGGACAGGCATGAAGTCTTTCATTTTCCAGATGTATATTTTTTTCTTTTCGATAAGATACGATTTGTCCGGTGGATACGAAAACTTTTTCACTATCAAAGAATCAGGCACGACGAGTCTAAATTCAGCGCGGTCAATTGGCTGGCCCCAGCCTTGCGTGGTTTTTAATATGTATACTGCGCTGTCTCCCTTTAATTCCTGTCTGTATCCAACTTGAAACAAGACCGTATCAAAAGAAGCTATTGACAAATCAAATGAAATTCCATATTTGCTTTCCCGTTTAAATTCGGTTTCCCGTCCTGCAGAAAGATTGTAAAGTCGGATCGAGTCAATTTTCTCGCCCGAATAATTTGGAAACGGATAGAAAATATTACTGTGGACCGGTTTGCTCGAGTGATTCAAAAACCAGTAGTAACCTTCAACATTTAGAAAAAAACCATCAAGGCGGAAGGTAACATCTTCTCTGAAGAAATCGGCTCTCTGGCCAAAGGTAGGCAAACAGACAAAAAACAAAAGACAGACAATTTTTCTCATATCACTTTAACAAAATCATCGAGCCGGTTTTCATCCGCTGTTGTTCTATGGTGAGCTGGTAGTAAAATATTCCCGACGGCATTACATTGCCGTTCCTGTCTTTCCCATCCCAACGGACCGAGGCACCATTTTTAAATGGAATAGTTATGATCAACTCCCCTCTCATATTATAAATGCTGATGTCCCCTGCTTTCCTCTTCATCCCATCCGGCAATTGAACAAAGAAATTTGTCGAAGTGTTGAATGGATTCGGATAGTTTATCAATGTAAACG
>Ga0315536_1001316_pt1 | contig 12527 bp, 10 predicted proteins | sample SalMarSW160230MG_FD_203093 | JGI IMG/M metagenome (GOLD analysis project Ga0315536, IMG submission 203093) | Salt marsh sediment microbial communities from the Plum Island Ecosystem LTER, Massachusetts, United States - Salt Marsh Sediment SW1602-30 ... | reverse complement strand
CTGTGAGTCGCGGGGAGTGCGTGCCAGAGCTGAGAGAAGCCTCCGATCGCGGTAATCGCCACCGGCAGCAGGATCGCGAAGCCGCCGTACATCAGGACGAACTGCAGGGCATCGGTACGAACCACCGCCCGGAAACCGGACATGCTCACGTAGGCGATCGAGAAGCCCACTGCAACCACCGTCGCGAGCCATACCGGCCAGCCGGTCACCTGGCCGAGAAGGGTGACGAGCATCAGCACGTAGGCGGCCGGAATCGTCAGGGCGTACACCGCCATTCCGCCCGCGAGAGCGGCCCGGGGGCCGTATGACTTCCGCAGCAGATCCGGGATCGACGCGGCCTCCGAGCGTCGCAACCGTGGCGCGAGCAGGAAGGCGAACGCAACGGCTGCGATGTAGTAGGGAACCCCGAACACCAGCCAGGTCGAGATTCCGAAGCGCCATGCGTACTCGCCGACGCCGAGGATGCCGCCGTACCAGGTCGTGACCAGGGTGGCGACGAAAGCCGGCAGTGTCAGACGGCGGCCGTCGAGCAGGTACTGCAGGCCGTCACCGCCCTCACCGCGAGACAGCAGCAACAACGATGCCGCGTAGATACCGAGAAGAACCAAGACGAGCCAGGTCACGAGGTTCAGTGTAAGCAATTCGGAGCGATTCGCTGCGCGAATCGCTGGTAGTGAGAGAAGTGGGATGGCGCTCACGCGAGGTGAGTGGTAATCCATCATCCTTGTAGGCGCGTCCTTCAGGGCGCGCCCCCAGGCTGCTCCGGCGGGGCGATGTGTCACCGGGCTCGCCCGACGATGTTACTCGTCGCCTTCGGCGCCGGTGAACCTTTGGGAAGCGAGATGGCCGTATGGCCAGCCCCCGCCCTCTCTGACCCCCATGGCCACGACCATGAGCTCGCTTTCCTGCAGGGTTGGGGGCGGGCGCTGAAGCACCCGCCTACGGGAGCCCCAGCGGCGCGACCTTCCCCTGTGTCATCCTGATGAGCGAGCTTGCGAGCGAAGAAGGATCTGGGTGGGGGGTGGTGACGGGTCAGCTGTGGTAGGAGTCCCTGTGGTGCGGCGGTCTGGGGACGGTTCTCCGTGGATCCGGCGGCCGTCTGTGTGCTAGCGCACCCAGCCGTCTCGCAGCTCCGGCGGTCGCGAGGCCACGAGTGAGGACGAGCGATTCCGTGGCGACCGCCAGAGCCCGCTCAAGCCGCCTCATTCAATCGTGAGACGGATACTCCCATCGCCAAGGCCCGAGGGAGCCCCCCTTGAAGTTATTCGCGGACGCTTCACGCTCGTGTCGGCGCTTCAGAATAGCTCCAAGGACGGCACGCCCGTTTGAGCGCACCATTCTCTGAAATGCGCTACGGCCTGCTTCTCCGGTTGGGTGGGGGAACTTCTCGCGTCTTCCGTTTTCCGTTTCCTGTCTTCCGTCTTCCGGGTGGGTGGGTGGGACTTCCTCACCCTCTCACCTTCTCACCGGGAGGGTGGGTGGGGGGTTCTACCCCTCCCGCCGCCGCTGCCTCTTCATCGCATACATCCGGCGATCGGCCTCGTGGAGCGATTCCGCGGCCTCGTCGCGGCTGTTGCAGGAGGCCACGCCCCAGCTGGCGCGCAGTGGCTCGTCATAGGCGAAGTTGTCGGCGGCGTGGGTGAGGAGGCGGACCAGGTGCCCGAATCGGTTCATGGCAGTGTTCTCGCCGGTGGCGGTGAGGATAGCCACGAACTCGTCACCGCCCCAGCGCACCACCAGGTCGTCCGCGCGGACGGCCTCGCGCAGCACGCCTGCCACGAGCTGGAGCGCGATGTCACCGGCCGCGTGGCCGTGGCGGTCGTTGATGCGCTTGAGGTTGTCGACGTCCAGGACCATGATCGTGATCGGGCTTCTCTCGTCCCAGCGGTCCAACCAGGTTCGCAGGGCATGGCGGTTCGCACAGCCGGTGAGGGGGTCGACTTCGGCCAGCTGGGCGAGCTGGTGCTGCCGTGCAAGCAGGTTCTCCACCTCGGCGGCGAGCGAAACAATCCTCTCCTCGACGACGGTGGAGATGGCTCCGGTGCCCGCCAGAAGAAGGGCGATGCAGCGCAACGCAGGGGCGGCGGATACGACCGGGGATAGAGCGGCGACGGCAGCCAGCGGAAACAGAACCGTGGCGGCCGCCAGAACCGTGCGGCCGCGGGTCTGCACGGGCTTGCGAAACAGCTCGCGGGCGGCGGCGGCGGCGAAGGCGATCTGGACCGTCACGCTCAGCATGGCAAAAGGTCTCGCGGAGAGTACGAAGACGCCCGTTGCGGCGACGAGGAGAGGGACCGCCGCAGCGATCCTTACCTGGTTGATGGACCTTGGGGGGTCGGCCGATCCCACGATGGCGATGTAAAGCGCTGCCAGGATGGCGACGTCGAGCGCAGCGGTCCAGATGTCGAGACTGGCGGGCCGCCAGTGGATGACCACCGTGCGAAGGAGAGCTGCGAGCCCGTAGATCACGAAGGGCAGGAGCCAGAATGCCTTCCACCGGCGCGAGGTGATCCGGGCCGTGGCCCCGACCGCAATTGCCAGTGCGACGGCGATCGCGAGATCGCAGCCGATCCAAGGCGCGGTCGGCGAAACAATGCCCATCTTCTTGTGTTTCTCACGATACCATATGGGTGACCGTTGTTACACGAGTGAATACGGCCAGAGCAGCGGGCAGGCCCCGCAGCAGGGTGCACCTGCGGTAGTATTGTGCTGCAGACCCGTGTTGGCCACGTCTCGCGTTACAGGCGTCGAGTGGTGCACAGGCGCCGAGGACGAACGAGCGGCTCACGCGGCAACGCGGCGTGAAGAGGAGGTGCATCGGTGCACATCAATGACATCCTGAAGGTTGCTGCGGAGCGCAAGGCGTCCGACGTCCACCTCAAGGTGGGTGCGCACCCCATCCTGCGCATCGACGGCAAGCTGAATGTGATGACCGAGTTCAAGCGTCTGATGCAGGAGGACACGATCGCGATGGCGTTCTCGATCATGTCCTCGCGCCAGAAGGAGCGCTTCAAGCAGGACTTCGAGATCGACATCGCCTACTCGGTACCGGGGCTCGGCCGGTTCCGTTGCAACATCTTCCAGCAGCGAGGTTCGGTGGGGCTGGTGCTGCGGCTCATTCCCGCGCGCATCCAGACCTTCAAGGAGCTCCTGCTGCCGCCCGTGTTGGAACGAATCTGCCAAGAGCAGCGCGGGCTGGTGCTGGTCACCGGCACCACCGGGTCCGGGAAGTCGACCTCGCTGGCATCGATGATCGACTTCATCAACACGCGCCGGATCGAGCACATCATGACGATCGAGGACCCGATCGAGTTCCTTCACCGTGACAAGAAGTCGATCATCAACCAGCGCGAGGTCGATCTTGATACCAGGGGCTTCGCGACTTCCTTGCGGTCGGCCCTCCGCCAGGATCCGGACGTGATCCTGGTCGGCGAGATGCGTGACTACGAGACCATCGAGACGGCGCTTCTGGCCGCCGAAACCGGCCATCTCGTGCTGTCCACGCTCCACACCCTGGACGCGACCGAATCGATCAACCGCATCATCTCGGTGTTCCCGCCCCACCAACAGAAGCAGATTCGGATTCAGCTGGCAGCGGTGCTGAAGGCCATCATCTCGATGCGGTTGCTGCCGCGCGCCGACGGCCTGGGCCGGGTGCCGGCCGTCGAGGTCCTGATCTCGACGCCGTACATTCGAGACTGCGTGGAGAACAAGGAAAAGACCAAGCTCATCCGCGATTCGATCGCCCAGGGCACCAGCCAGTACGGGATGCAGACCTTCGACCAGTCGCTCTACCTGTTGTACAAGAACGGTCTGATCACGCTGGAAGAGGCCCTGCGCCGGGCCAGCAACCCGGACGAGTTCAGGCTCAAGATCCAGGGCATTCAGTCAACCTCCGACATGTCGCGCGAGGACATGGATCGGTCCCTGGAGCTCGAGGTGGAAAGCTCGATGGACCCGTTCTCGGAGGACTCGCCGTTCGAGTTCGGCAAGACCGACTAGCGACCGACAGCCGTGTCCGACCCGGCCTTTGCCGCCGCGCTCCGGATTCTCGCCCGGCGTGACCACTTCCGCTCGGAGCTGACCGAGAAGCTCAGACGCAAGGAGCTCTCGGACGACGAGGTCGAGGCCGCGGTGCGCCGTTGCGTTGAGGAAGGCTTTGTCGACGACGAGCGGGTCGCGAGAAGGTTCGTCGAACGTCGTGCGATCGCCAAGGGGTGGGGGCCGCGGCGCCTGAGGCTCGAGCTCGAGAAGCGCGGCGCGCCGGCGGAAGTGGCGGCCGCAGCCTCCGAGCTGGACGAGGAAAGCGAGGGAGAGGCTCTGGCCGTCGCCCTGGAGAAGGCAGAGCTGCGCGCGCGTGCCGGATGGTGGCGCCTTCACGGGGCACGGGGGCGGATGGTAAGCTCCCTCGTCAGCCGCGGCTTCGCTACCGGCGCAGCGGTGCGGGCCGTGGACCGGCTCGCGAGCGAGAGGGAGAGAACCGACGATGCGTCCGATGTCCAGCTTCGAGATCCGCAAGACGTTCCTTGAGTACTTCGCCGCCAACGGCCACCAGGTCGTGACGTCGTCGCCGCTGCTGCCTGCCGGCGACACCACCCTGCTGTTCACCAACGCGGGCATGAATCAGTTCAAGGATGTCTTTGCCGGTCGCGAGCAGCGCGCATACACCCGTGCTTGCTCATCTCAGAAGTGCGTGCGTGCCGGAGGCAAGCACAACGATCTCGAGAACGTCGGCTACACCGCTCGCCACCACACCTTCTTCGAGATGCTGGGCAACTTCTCGTTCGGAGACTACTTCAAGCAGGAGGCGGTCCGCTTCGCATGGGAGCTGCTGGTCGACGTCTACGAGCTGCCGGTGGAGCGTCTGTGGTTCACTGTCTTCACCGACGATGACGACGCCGCCGGGTTCTGGGAAGAGGTCGGCGCGCCTCGGGAACGGGTCCTTCGCTTCGGCGAGAAGGACAACTTCTGGTCGATGGGAGAGACCGGACCCTGTGGGCCGTGCTCCGAGATCCACTTCGACCGCGGACCGGACCCGCTGGCGCCCGGGCGCGGCACACTGGTGAACGGAGAGGGCGACGATATCGTCGAGATCTGGAACCTCGTCTTCATGCAGTTCGAGCGCGATGCCGAGGGTACGCTCCACCCTTTGCCAAGGCCCTCGATCGACACCGGCGCCGGGCTCGAGCGGATCGCGACCGTCATGCAAGGGGTGGACAGCAACTACGACACCGATCTCTTCACGCCGATTCTCGGGGCCGTCGGCGATCTCGCGGAGCGGCGTTACACCCCGGACAATGCGCTGGCGCCAGCCTTCCGCGTCATCGCCGACCACATCCGAGCCACTACCTTTCTGATGACCGACGGGGTCACGCCGTCCAACGAGGGTCGCGGCTATGTGCTCCGTCGTATCATCCGGCGCGCTCTCCGCTACGGGCGGCAGCTCGGCCTCGACGGGGCGTTTCTGTACACGCTGGTGCCCTCGGTCGTCGACCTGATGGGGGAGGTCTACCCCGACCTTCTCGAGCGGGGGGGGGTCGTGACCACTCAGCTGCGACAGGAGGAGGAGCGGTTCGCCCGGACCCTGAACATCGGCACCGACGTGGCTCAGAAGGAGCTCGAGCGGCTGAAGAGGAGCGGCGAAACGACCGTTCCCGGTGCGCTCGCCTTTGATCTCTACCAGACCCACGGAATCCCGTTCGAACTCCTCGAGGAGTTCGCTCAGGAGGAAGGTCTCACGGTTGACCGCGAGGGGTTCGAGGGCGCCCTCGACGAGGAGCGGCAGCGCGGCCAGGCGTCATGGAAGGGCGACGTGATGGCGCGCTTCCGCCCGGAGTATGAGGACCTGGCCGAGCGCGGGATCAGCAGCCGGTTCATCGGCTACGACGACCTCGAAGCGGATGGCAAGGTAATCGCCCTTCTCGGCAGCGGCGGCGAGGTCGACATCCTGGCGGCCGGAGACAGGGGTGAGGCGGTGCTGGACGTCACTCCGTTCTACGCGGAGAGCGGCGGCCAGGTTGGAGACAAGGGAGAGCTCACATGGCCCGACGGCCGGGCCCGGGTGACCGACACCCAGAAGCCGATCGAGGGCATGTTCGTCCATCACGTCGAGGTCGTAGAGGGAAGCCTGCACCGCGGCGCTCGGCTGCACGGTGCGGTCCTCGCCGGCGACCGGCTCGACACCCAGCGCAACCACACCGCCACCCACCTGCTGCACGCCGCCCTCCGAACCGTGCTCGGCCCCGCCGCGCAGCAGGCGGGCTCACTGGTTGCTCCGGACCGCCTGCGCTTCGACTTTACCTGGGGCGAGGCGGCAGTGTTCGAGCAGCTGGAGGAGATCGAGCGGCTGGTCAACGCGGAGGTCGTCCGCAACCAGGCGGTCGGCAAGCAGCAGATGGACATCGAGGAGGCTCGTGCCGCGGGTGCGATGGCGCTGTTCGGCGAGAAGTACGGTGACCGGGTGCGGGTGGTGAGCGTAGGTGACGGCAGCTTCTCGCGCGAGCTGTGCGGGGGATGCCACGTCGAGCGCACCGGCGACATCGGCCTTTTCAAGATCCTGTCCGAGCGCGGGGTTGCCGCCGGGGTTCGGCGCATCGAAGCCGTCACCGGCCGTGGTGCGGTGGCGCTCTTACAGCAGACGACGCGAGTCGCGCGTGACCTGGCCGGCCGCTATCAGACCTCGTTCGAGTCGCTGCCGCAGATCCTGGCCAGGCGTGACGAGCACCTCGAGGAGCTCCAAGACCAGGTGCGGGCTCTCAAGCTCAAGGTCGCAGCCGGGGCCGGGACGGCCGAGGAGGAGCAGTTCGAGGTCGAGGACATCCAGGTGGTCGCCCGGCGCGCGCCCGAAATGACGCCATCGGAGCTCCGTAACCTCGCCGATACGCTGCGTCAGCGGCTGGGATCCGGGGTCGTCGTGCTGGGCATGGAGTCCGGAGGCAAGGCGACGTTGCTGGTGACAGTGACCGATGATCTGGTCGACCGTCTCAAGGCGGGGGATGTCGTGAAGCCACTGGCCGCCATCGTGGGCGGCCGCGGCGGGGGACGCCCACACCTGGCGCAGGCCGGGGGACCGCAGGCCGACAAGCTCGGCGAGGCCCTTGCCGCAACGGGCGATGCGGTGCGAGAAGCGCTCGGATAAAGTCCCGGCCGGAAGTGTCACGGCCGGGAGGTTGTTGTCTGGTCTGGATTGGAGGTGCCGCCGTGAGCGATCCCAAGGTTGCCGATACCTCGCCCGCCGTCCTGGAGCTGGAGCCTGGCGTGTACTGGTGGTGTGCCTGCGGCTACTCGGAGAACCAGCCGTTCTGCGATGGCTCGCACAAGGAGCACGGCATGGCCCCGCAGAAGCTCGAGATCACCGACAGGAAGAAAGTCGCGCTGTGCCGGTGTAAGCACACCGGTAACGCGCCGTTCTGCGACGGGAGCCATTCGAGGCTGTAGAGGGGCCCCAGCTACGCTGTGGGTCGAGTGGTTGCAGGGGTTGGTCTGGTGGACGGGGAGAAGTGATTAAGTCACTAAGTAATTAAGTGATTAGGTTCACCCTCCCGCCCTGGAATGTGCAATCTTCGGTCTCTAGTGTGAGGTGGTGCCCCCACCCGCCCAGATCCTTCTTCACTCGCTGCGCTCGCTCATCAGGATGACACGGGGGGTGCCCGGTTCACCCACTCGGATGGGTTCAAGGGTGTCTTGCGGGCCTCCTGCCTTCTGAGGCCGATCCCTTCTATGTCAGCTTCAACAGCCCGCCCACGCGGTGTCATTCTGACGAGCCCCCCCCTGCTCCTGTGTCATCCTGACGAGCCATAGGCGAGGAAGGATCTGGGTGGCGGGGTGGGTCACGCGTCAGGTTTGGCGAAGAGCCCAGCCGCGGGGCGACATGGGGACGGTCCACTGTACCTCCGGCGGCCGTCTGGGGCTGACGCCCCCAGCCGTCTCGCAGCTCCTGCGGTCGCGAGGCCACGAGACCGGATCGGAGCCTTTGACGCGACCGCCGGAGAGCACTCGGGCCGCCTTCTCTCGATGCTGTAGCCAATCCTCTGGTCGCCCAGGGGCCTGGTTACTCGGCGCCTTCGGCGACGGTGAACCTGTGGAAAGCGAGATGGCCGTGAGGCCAGCCTGCCCCCTCTTCGACCCCCCCGGCCACGGCCATGAGCTCGCTTTCCTGCAGGGTTGTCCCCCCTTGACGTCTCTCGCCAGCGCGTACCGTTCGTGAACGCTCTCCAGAGAAACACCAAGGACGGTACGGCCGTTTGAGCGCACCGTGCTCTTGAGCGCCCTTCGCGCGTGTTTTGCGGTGTGGGCGGGGGAAACCTAATCACCTAGTAACTTAATCACTTAACCACCTGGTGGGGGGTCCCCGTCACTCCGTCCCTTCGTCACTCCGTCACCGGCTGGGTGGCCGGCGTCCTTCACCGGGAAGTGTGAGCCGCAGTAGCGGCACACCAGCAGACCCTTGCCGGCAGGCTCGAGCTGGCCCCCGCAGTGTGAGCATGCCTCGTGGACGCCAGCGAAAGGAGCTGTGATCTCACCGCGCTCCCAGTCAACGTTGCCCGCAAGCAGGTTGAGGCCGACCAACTGCTCCAGCGCACGCCGCAACACGGTCTCTTCAACCCCCCACTCCGTCGCCAGCTGACCGAGACGCACGACGCCGCGCGTACGAACTGCCTCGGCGATCCGTACCTCGAGATCGGCATCGGCCTCCTGGCCGCCCCGCCGCCGTGCGCGAATCAGGACCACCGCCGCGGCGACCCATGACACCGCTGTCGGCAGCAGCGCGAAGAGCAGGAGACCGAGCAGTGCCGCGGCGAGGTCGAGCCGGCCCTGGGCGTGCTGAGCCGCGACCCAGCCGCCCCACAGAAGCGCCCACACGGCGCCGGTCAGGATGAGGCCGATTCCGAGCGCGCGCAGCGCCCGGGCGCTCACCAGCCTCCTCCGCCCCCACCGCCGCCGCCGCCTCCTCCTCCACCGCCCCCGCCCCCGCCGCCCGAGCCACCGGGGGTCGACGAGAGCGTCGAGGACAGGCTCGACAGGGTCGATGACAGCGAAGTGGAGAGGGCCTGCAAGGAGACGCTGCCGGAACCGAGCCCGGTGCCGCTGCCCGAACCGCCGTAGGAGCCCGCGTGAGAGATGCTGTACCAGCTCGGCGCCGGCACCTCACCGAGAGGCTCGAGCTGCGAGAACAGGCTGCGATCGAGGCCGAGGGCGGTGGCGTAGGGAATGAGCGTTTCGAGGCGGTCGCGGGCCTCCTCGAGGGGCCCGAGGTCCTGCAGGTGCTTCAGGTAGCGCGAGAAGGCGCGGACCTTCTCGTACAGCTCCGCTCCCGCCGCTGTCCGCTGGGGCATGAACGGCGCGAAGAACAGGCCGACGATGAAGGCTGCGATCGCTGCCGCGATCGGCAGGAACGGCAGCCGGAGGCCCAGGAGGGCGCCGGGGTTGCCGCCGAGGCCCCAGAGCACGAGCAGGAACAGGGCCAGCAGGAGTGGGATCCCCCAGCTCCGGCCGGGCCCCGTAAGGACCTTTTTCGCGGCCAGCAGCAGGATCAGGATGAGGGGGACGAGGCCGATCAGTGCGATCACGGTGCCTGGTCCGAGGGGAACCTGCGGCAAGACGGCGACGAACATGGCGAACAGCCAGCAGAATGCCGTTCCGACCTGGCGCTGCCGTGCCTTGGTCGGGGAGATCTCGTACAAGCGCCGGCGCACCATCTCCTCCTGGACAGCATCGCGGAACTTGGGGATCGTGGTGTAGAAGCTGTTCTTCAGCTCATCGGTGGTGACCTCGGCGCCGGCGTGGGTGAGCTTCAGCCCGGAGAGCACCTTTTCCTCCCATGGCGTCAGACCTTCTCCCTGCTGTGGGCGGGAGATCGTCACCTTCTTGACCGTGAAGATGCCGATGATCTTCTGTGATGACTCGTCGATGTGGAGGATGCCGCGGCGGGCCAGGTCGAGGATCGTCCCGAGGACCTCCGGCATGCCGACAGCGCTGTCCAAGGCTCCGGCCAGCGCGGGGTCGATGCCTTCCGGGGCAGTTGTCAAGTAGGCGATGTGGTACGGCGAATCAGGATCGTGTCCGTGGCGAAGAAAGTGCACGGTGTGGATGCTGATGCCGGCGACGAGGAAGACGAGCGCCAGCCACACCACGCCAACCCGGTTCGACCATTGCTTGAGGTGGAAGCTGCGGGCGACGATCCCGGTGGGGAAGGACACCTGCAGCTGCATCGCGTCGCCGGGGCGGAGGTCGCGGGCCACGGCGTGGACGGAGCCGTCCGCCTGCACCTGAACGTCGGTAGAGGTGGAGAAGGAGGCGAGACGGGCGCGCACGCGGGCGGGATCGACCCCAGGCGGCAGGTGGAGCGTGGCCTCGGCGACTCCGATGTGGCTCGGACGGTCCGGGAACACGCAGTTCCACCGCAGGGTGTCGTAGGTGCGGCCGTACAGGACGACGCCGCGCGCGGTGTAGGAGAACGTGAATGCCACATGCGCATCGTTGTACGGCGGATCGCTGGGCCTGCGGGAGCGCCACTTGACCTGAACGTTGTTGACGTGAGGCTCGACGGTGAAGCCGCCGACGTTGCGCACGCTGCCCCGGTGGTACTCCCCGAAGCCCTCCTGGCTCAGCCTGATCCCGTCGTACCCTTCGACCATCGCCAGCGGCAGGTCGCGGTAGCCTCCGTTCCACGCCCCGTTGAAGACGTAGCCAAGGTGCTCGACGACCTGCAGGTCACCTTGCTGGGTCAACGTCAAATCGACGCCGATCTTGTCCCAGTGCAGCTCCCTCGCCGAGGTCACAGCGGCAGCCAGGAGACAGAATGCCAGAACGAGCGCTCTTCGGGTCATGTTCTCCTCCGGTGAAGCTCGGCACCATTGTAACCGTGCCCCCACCCACCCCGGAGGTGAGAAGGTGATGAAGTGAGAAGGTGAGGAGGTCCCGCCCGCCCGGGAGACGGAAGACGGAAAACGGAAAACCCCGCCCACCCCAGAGAAGGCGGGTGAAGCGCGCTCCAGAGAACGGTGCGCTGCACCGGGCGTGCCGTCCTTGATGTTTCTCTGGAGAGCGTTGACGAGCCGCACGCGCTGGCGAGAAACGTCAAGGGGGGCTCCCACGGTCCCTGGCGTGCAGAGTACGGCTACAACGACGAGGGAGGCAGCTCGAGCGATTCCGGGCGGTCGCCGCCGAATCGATCATCCCCACTCGCTGCCTCGCGACCGCCCGGAATCGTGAGACATGCGGTCGCCTTGCGACCGCACGGCCGCCGGAGTTACAGAGCATCGTCCCCAGGCCGTCCTGCCACCGGGCTTCTCGCCACAGCTGACGCGCCACCCTCCCCCCACCCAGATCCTTCTTCGCTCGCTTTGCTCGCTCATCAGGATGACACGTGGGGGAGCGGATCATTGGGATCAGCCATGAGCTTGAACGCCAGTGGTGTCCACAGACCCTCCCCGGATCTCCGCTCGGGGCGATCAGGGTCACTGAGGTCACCTTGCCATCGGTGCTGCGGGCGGTCATCATGCGGCCATGACCGATGATCTGAGACGCACATATGTGATCGGCATGGGCGAGGTGGGCCGGCGGCTGGCGGGCGCCTTGGAGCGCACCGGGGTCGAGGTCCGCCCGGTGACCCGCTCGGAGGGCTGGATCGAGGCCGCAGCTGACCCCGACGGGCTGCGCCTCCTATGCATGCGCGAGCAGGATCTGGGCGGGGCGCTGGCGCGCTTGCGCGGCGTCGACCCGCGCCTCCTGGTTGCGGTCCAGAACGGCTGGGTGCGGCCGCTGCTCGAGGACTTCCCCGGCTGCGGACGCGGCCTGATCTGGTTCATGAGCAAGGGTGAGCACTACCATCCGCTTCGCCCGAGCCCGTTTTCCGGTCCGAGATCAGAAGGCCTGGTCTCGGCGCTGTGCGCCGGCGGCATTGACGCGCTTGGCGTCGACGACCACGAACTGGCCGTGCTCGAGGCCGACAAGATGGGCTTCAACTGTGTCGTCGGCCTGCCGCTGGCGGTCCACGGGATCACGCTCGGCGAGTACCTCGACCACCACACGGAGGAGGCGCGGGCGGTGTTCTCGGAAGCCGTCGATGTCTGTGCCGCGGCGCTCGGCGTCGAGCCGCCCGCGGGCGCCTTCGAGGCGTTCGTGCGCTCGGTCGAGCCGCTGCGGTTCGTGGCCGCCGCTACCGCCAAGGCGCTCGACCTTCGCAACGGCGCGGTCGTTCAGCTGGCCGACGAGCTCGACCTGGATGCTCCGGTCAACCGGGCTCTCCTGGCGCGCGTATGACCGACATGCCCGCGGACGGTGCGGGAGCGCGGCTTATGAAGGTGGCCCTGGTTGCGGCCGTTCTCCTCATGCTCCTGCCCTCCCTCCCGTACTGGATGCACCTGTCGTCGTTCGGGCGGCTCCAGTACAGCGACTATTACCCGATCATCAACCAGGTCACGGAGGGGAACCACTTCTCCCACGATCCGCTGACGTGGCTCGAGCTCAAGTCGAACGAGCACACGGTGACGCTGCCGGCGCTGGTGTACGCCGCCAACGCCATC
>Ga0315536_1001314_pt1 | contig 12539 bp, 11 predicted proteins | sample SalMarSW160230MG_FD_203093 | JGI IMG/M metagenome (GOLD analysis project Ga0315536, IMG submission 203093) | Salt marsh sediment microbial communities from the Plum Island Ecosystem LTER, Massachusetts, United States - Salt Marsh Sediment SW1602-30 ... | reverse complement strand
TAATCTTTACTTTCCTTATCTATCCTTACAACATGCTGGTTGTCTGCAATTACTCTCGTCTTTGTTGTGGTAGGACGAGATTCATCTATAATAATTCCATCATCCATTATTTTAAATTCATTAAGTAGAGAAGTAAAAATCGTCCCGTAATTATCGTATCCAATTATACCAACCGGGACCGGTATACCACCCAACGTAGAAATATTCAGCGCAACATTAGCAGCTCCTCCGAAACGGAAAAATTCTTCCTCAACTTCAAGAACCGGAACCGGGGCTTCGGGCGAAATTCTTTTTACATCACCCCAAAAATAACCGTCGAGCATCATATCACCAATTACCGCTATTTTCTTCCCGTTAAAGTTTTTTTCCAGTTCTTTTATACGTTTTTCAGAAAGAGTGATCATTTGCAAGCCCGATATTTAAAAACGAATTATTTAAAATAAACATAAAAAGGGTGTGGTTAAAGGGAGAGATTGCCTGTAGAAAAGTAATTCCTGCTTGTTTTTATCTATTTAACCCTGAGATGAACGGCCTTTAGATTGCCATTTAGCAAGCGGATTGGAAATCGATATTTTGAGTAATCCTGCACCGCTTCCCACCCACATATTTTCGCCATCAAAAAGAAACGATTGAAAAGATGAAGAAGCAACTTTTAATTCATCCAGATCGACTTTTGTGACTTCCAGAGTATTCCGGTTTATTAGGAATAGTCCTCTGCCGCGTTCAATATTATCCTTACTCTCAAAAGAATAAACACCTGCCCAGATATAATTGCCTGTTCTTCCAAGAGCATATATTCCGTTATCAGCCAGGCCATCAATCTGAGTTATTTTCTGCCAGTTCAGTTTCCGGTCGTAAATATAAATTCCACCAACATTAAAACCCGGATCCTTAGATGATGTAAACTCATCAGTACCAAACCAGATATTATTTCCTTCAAACAGAATTGAAGAGATCGATACGGTTTCACCTTCTTCCATAAAACCACGATCCTTATTTGTAATATATCGCCAGGCAGATTTATCATTATAATTTTTGTTCAGTTCTAAAACGTGAACACCCGATTCACTACCAAGCCAGACTAAACTATCACCATCAAATGAGATGGTTTTAATATCATTAGATTTTTGATCTTTACCACGTGTTCTATCTATATCCACGTATCTTCTTCTTTTTACATCTAACCTCGTAACATTTCGGAATCTCCCTATCCACAAAACATTATGCACAGCATCATACTTCAATGCACGGATCCAGTTTCCATATTGACCGCCCTGTGCAAACTTTCTTTTACTCCATTTCTGAGTCTTCTTGTTAAAAATATATAAACCTTCCGTACCACCTGCCCAAACATAATCTTTGTTAACGGCAATCGTGTAAAATAAATCCGTATCTATGCTTCCGGTTTTGGTAGAAAAGTTACTCCACTTCTGATCTTCAATCGAATACCTGTAAACACCCTGTCCATAAGTCGCAACCCAAAGATAATTGTATTCTCTGGCAATATCTGTTACCGATGCACCTTCAAGAAAAATTTCAGATTCTACCTGTGCCGAAACTGTATTGACCTGAAGTACAAACAGAATAAAAAAACAAAATGTTATTCTTTTAAATAGATTTGTCACAGAAGATTTTATTTTAATAACTTTCTTTTTCTGAAGGGAATGTATTGTTCCTAACATCATTAATATAAGAATTAACAGCGCTGCTTATTTGCTCTGCCAGATCAGAATAGTACCTGACATATCGCGGGTGAAAATCAGTATTAAGTCCAAGCATATCAGGCGTAACTAATATTTGTCCATCACAATGAACCCCGGCACCAATTCCAATTGTTGGAATAGTTAAAGATTCAGTTACTTTTTTTGCAAGACCAGCTGGTATCTTTTCCAGAACAATTGCAAATGCACCTGCTTCTTCAATTACTTTCGCATCATCAATTATTTCATTAGCTTCTTCTTCAGTTTTACCGCGTTCTCTATACCCTCCGAATTGATGAATACTTTGCGGCGTCAATCCAATATGTCCCATCACCGGAATGCCATATTCGGTTATTTTCTTAACTGTTTCTGCCACTCGTTTACCACCTTCAAGCTTTACTGCACCAGCGGATGTTTCCTTCATAATCCTACCGGCATTTCTAAAAGCCTCATCAATATTTAGTTGATAAGACATAAACGGCATATCAACAACTATCATAGCCCTGTTTACTGCTTTGGCAACTACTTTGGTATGATAGATCATTTCATCCATCGTAACAGGTAATGTAGTTTCATTACCCTGGAACACATTGCTTAAAGAATCGCCAATCAATATAAGATCTATACCTGCTTCATCCAGAAGTTTTGCCGTAATAAAATCGTAGGCAGTTAATGCGGAGATTTTCGTTCTGTTCTTCTTCAGGAGTCCGAGTGATTTTGTAGTTACTCTTTTTATTTCTTTCTCAATAGACATACATCGCTCTCAATTTAAAACTGCTTTGGTCATATTGTCTTCAAAACAAACTTTGAATTGTTTTTCAAATCCTGTTTTTACTGAAATTGTAAGTTTTTCGTAATCAATTTCATCGTTTGTAATGGATGATAGTTCAGTTGTGGTTTGAGTAATCTCGTTTCTGATTTTCTCTTTTTCATTATTATGCACATTCAGATAATCAACAAGATTAAGATGAAATTTTCCACAAAGAATGGAACCATGCTGCAATACTAAATTACCAATTTTTCTCTGGGCACTTCCAACCAATTTCTTACCCATAAAATTAATCTCACTTTTTGCAGAAACCGCAAAGCATAAGGTGCTTTTATTCTCCTTATAAAATGATTGAAATTGTGGTTGCTTATGTTCAAGCTCAAGCTTCTGCAATGAGGGATGATATATTTCCAATCCATTCTTCAATGCGAGATTAACTTCGTGATAAAGTGTTTTGGGTGAATATGAATCATTGGCAGGATAAGCGACCGAATAAGTGAGTTCTTCAGCATGTAAAATAGCTCTTCCACCCGTCGGTCTTCTTACAATGTCAATATCATCTTCTTTGGCTTTTTCTATATCGATAGATTCTATTGATTGATTCAAGCCAATTGAAATACAATATGGCTTCCACCTGTAAAATCGTAAAATAGCCTGGTTATTTAATTTTCTTTGAACGAGTTGAACATCAAAATCCATATTAAACCTGCCACTGTTGAAACCAGTATCAAACAAATTCCATTTCATTTACCGACAATACCCCTTTTACTTTTTTCCAGAAATTGCAGCAGATTAACTACATATTTATGTTCACCAAATTCATTTTCAATTTTTTCCCTTGCCTGAGAGACGTTCATCGATTTATCATACAAATATTTATAAGCTTCCTTAAGTGTTTCTATATCCTCTTTTGCAAAGCCTCTTCTTCTTAACCCAATAACATTTAACCCCGAATACTTTGCCGGTTCGGAACTAACCAGAATGTATGGCGGAACATCCTGAGAAATTCTTACACTTGAAGCCACCATCGCATGATCACCGATCTGAACAAACTGATGGACACCAACTAAACCTCCGAGAATAACCCAATCTCCGATGTGAGTATGCCCCCCAATCTGAACAGCATTAGCAAGTATCGTATGATCACCAACGACGGCATCGTGAGGAATATGTGTGTAAGCCATTAATAAACAGTGTTTACCAACTTTCGTTCTACCGGTTTCCTTTGTCCCTCTGTGCAATGTTGCATACTCACGAATGTCGGTATCGTCATCAACTATTAAAATCGATTCTTCATCTTCAAATTTTAAATCCTGAGGTTTGTTCGATATAGAAGCGCCCTGTTTAATCTTAATTCTTTTACCAATTCTTGCCCCATCATAAATAACAACGTGCGGTCCTATTTCACAATCATCGCTAATTTCAACATCATCTTCTATAATTGAAAATGCCCCGACTTTAATATTATTACCAAGATTTGCTTTTGAGGAAACTATAGCGGTAGGATGAATGGTATTCATAAAATAGAATTTTATTCTTCTGAGTTTTTAAGCTTGTCGACAATTGCTACAGTAAATTCAGCTTCTGTCACCAGCACATTATCTACATAGGCTTTGCCCTTCATCATAATCAGTTTACTTTTTTTACTTATCAACTCAACTTCCATAAATAATTGATCTCCGGGAACAACTGTTTTCCTGAATTTCACATTATTGATTTGCATAAAATAAACATGTTTTTCATCGGGATTGGGAATAATATTCCAAATAAAAACTCCACCTGTTTGAGCCATAGCTTCAACAATTAAAACTCCCGGCATTATAGGATGACCTGGAAAATGTCCCTGAAAGAACGGTTCGTTCATTGTAACAGATTTAACACCTACAACCCTTTTATCTAATTCCATATCAATAATTTTATCAACCAACAAAAACGGGTAACGATGTGGAAGTATTCTTTCAATAGCGGCAGTATCAAATACTACACCTTCTTTTTTAATAAACTGAAATTTCTTAACAAGTTTCTTTTGCTGGTATAATTTTCTTACCTGTTTGGCAAATTCAACATTTGCACGATGACCAGGACGCGCTGCAAGTATCTGGGCTTTTATCGGTGTACCAATTAGGGCAAGATCCCCCATCAAATCCAGGAGTTTGTGCCTAACCGGTTCATTTTTAAAATGAAGTACTTTGTTATTTAAAATACCATTGTTACCGAGGGTTAAATTCTCTTTTAGTCCTATCTTATTTGCCAACGTCTGCAAATGCTGATCGGAAGGTTTATGATCAACAATTACAACTGCGTTATCCAGATCACCGCCTTTAATTAATCCCTGGTCGGCAAGTTCTTCTACTTCACTTAAAAAACAAAATGTACGGGCTGGAGCAAATTCATTTACGAATTCCTTTTCAAGATCGAACATACCGGTATGCTGACTGCCGAGAGCCGGGTTTTGATAGTCAACCATAACGGTTACCCTATAATCATCGAGCGGGAGTGCAACAATATCGATATTTTTTTCTTCATCATGATACATAACCGTCTTATCTATAATAAGATAATCTTTCGGTGCTTCCTGCTGCTCAAATCCTGCTTTAACCAAAACCTTTACAAAAGGCATTGCGCTCCCATCTATAACAGGAGGTTCGATTCCTTCAAGTTCAATTATTATATTATCAATTTGTAGTCCTGCAATTGCCGCAAGCACATGTTCTATTGTATGTACTTTTACTTCGCCTATTCCAATAGTTGTACCCCGTGACACATCTATAACATTATCTGCAACGGCAGGAATTTCCGGCCGTCCTCCAAGATCAGCACGTACAAATCTTATCCCTGAATTTTCTTCGGCAGGTTTAAAAGTCATTTTGCATTCTGTCCCAGTGTGCAGACCTTTACCCGATATAGACACCGGTTTTTTAATCGTTCTTTGCTGTTCTAACATAGTATCGTTGCTTGTCTTATGATTTTACTTTATAAAAATGATTGAAAAGATAGTAAGATGGGAAAAGAATTACAATAAAACAGGTTACGATTTATCCTGTTTTAATGCATTGGCAAGTTGTTCTTTTAAGTGTTTTACTTCTTTTTCGAGCTTCTCGAGTTTTTCCGAGTATTCGGGAAGACTTCTAATATGTGCTTCAAGCTTAAAAGCGGTTTTCAATTCCTTTGCCGGCGAACCAAAATAATAACCAGGTTTTAATATTGATTTCGATACACCTGATTGAGCGATCAATACAACATTATCACCAATCTCAAGATGCCCGGCAATACCAACTTGTCCGGCGAGAATACTACGGTTTCCAACTTTAGAACTTCCGGAAACTCCAGCCTGTGCAGCAATAACAGTATCTTCACCGATTACAACATTATGAGCTACCTGAACGAGATTATCTATTTTAGAACCACGTTTAATAATAGTAGAACCCATAGCTGCTCTATCAACCGTTACATTTGCACCAATTTCAACATCATCTTCTATAACTACATTTCCTATCTGCGGTATTTTATGATAAACTTTATTTTCGTCTTGTGTATAACCGAATCCATCTGCACCGATAACAGTACCTGCATGAATTGTTACACGATTTCCGATCTTACATTTTTCTCTTATACTAACGTTCTGATAAATAATTACATCATCGCCAAGTTCTACATTTTCAAGTATAACCGTATTATGAAATATTTTAGCATTGTCACCAATTTTACACCCGGCAGATATCACAACATTTTTTCCGATAGATGCGTTGCTTCCTAACTTTGCGTTTTCATAAATGAATGCAGTTTTATCGATACCTTCAAGATTAACCTCAGTCCCGAAAAAATTAATAATAATTTCTCTAAAGGCTATTTCAGGAACATCTACTTCAATGTAAGTAATATCATCTCTTGTCTTATTATAATCCCTTTTTACAATAATGGCAGAAGCTTTTGTTATAGGAAAGTATTTTTCATAAACAGGAAGATAGAGAAATGTAAGATCACCCTTTTGCGCTTCTTCAATTCTTGCAACATTAGATATGTGAAGAGTCTCATCGCCAAAAATTTTGCCGTTAAACTGCTCGGCTATTTCGCGAATACTTATCTGTTTCATTCTATTCCAGTTTAAGTTTCTCTAACACCTTGGCAGTTATATCGTATTCTTCTTTTGCATAGAGAAGCATGATATCCCCGCTCCGGTCAAAAACAAAATCGAGATCTTCGTCTGTTGCAATTTCCTGAATAGCATTGAAAATTTTATTATGAACAGGTTTCATAAGTTCATCTTCTTTTTGAAACAATTCACCATTCTGTCCGAATTTTTTATTTCTGTAATCGGTTATGTTTGCTTTCAATCCATCAAGTTCTTTCTGCGCATCGGTTCTTGTTTGGTCGGTCATAATTAAACTTCTCTTATCGAAATCATCTTTTTTCTTATCATATTCGTTTTGCATATTCTGCAATTCGGTTTGCCATTCGCGTACAAGTGCATCGATTTTTTGTCTCGTATCCTGCACATCAGGTAGGTTATCCATTATAGTATCGGAATCAACGTAACCAATTTTTAATTGAGCTATCAAAGATGCTGATGAGAAGAAAAATAAAACAAAGAGGATTAATGATTTTTTCATGTTGACCAGAGGGAATATTATTAATTAAAAAGGTTCCTTTACACTAAAGGAACCTATAAAAATTAAAGGAAAATATCCGGTGAATTAATTTCCTCTTTTCAGGCGATCCAGTACTTTAAAAGTAATATCATAAGCTGCATCGGCATACAGTAAAAGGATATCTCCGCTTTTATCAAATACGAATTTCATCCCTTCTTCTACAGCAACATTCTCAATTGCTGCATAAATTTTCTTCTTTACCGGCGCAAAAATCTCATCCTGTTTTGCGTAAATCTCACCATCCGGCTGAGAAAATTTTTGTCTTCTGAAACCCATAATATTTTGTTCCATAGTAGCAATTTTTTGTTGTGCAGCTAACTGTTGATCCTGTGGCATTGTATTTCCCTGCTTCGAATAATCTGCTAATGCCTGTTGATATGCCGTTGTCATTGAATCTAATTGTGCCGACCAAAGATTTGTGATCGCATCAAGATCTCCCTGTGCTTTAATTGCCGCAGGATACTGGTTTAAAATCACTTGTGAATCGACGTATCCAATTTTTTGAGTTTGTGCAAATATCGAAGTTCCACTAACCAACAATAATGCTACAAAAATTATTAGGTTCTTTTTCACTTAATTGTCCTCTTTTTATATGATTAATAAACTGGTTTTTAAAATCCTTTTCCAAACTGAAAATGGAAAAGCCACTTAGGATCGGCACCGTCGGTAATTTTCCGGTCAAATCCGTATCCAAGATCAAATCCAATCAATCCAATAGGGTTAATAAGAATTCTGGCTCCAAAGCCTGCTGATCTGCGCAAATCAAAAATATCGGTTTTCTCAAAACTTTCAAAAACATTACCTGCTTCTGCAAATGCTATAAGATATAAAGGTATTGGTTCGAGTGTAACTGCAAATCTAAGTTCACTGGTAAATTTGGTCATCACGTTACCACCAATTACGTAACCGGCTAAATTCCGGGGACCAACACTACGATCTTCATATCCCCTTAATGAAACAGTAGCGATCACCAAACCGTTACCACCCATATAATACCTTTCAAAAGGCTGAATAGGTGTATTTTTAACTATCTCATCTATATATCCTAACTCCGACGAAGTATAAAAGACGAACCTATTCGAATTGAATATTCGTTTATACCATTCTGCATTAAATCCGAGTTTTACATAATCAACATCACCGGGCAGGAATGGACCACCGGAGATTTCAGTACTAAAGGAAACATTAGATCCCAAAGACGGGAAAATCGGGTTATCAATATTTTTTCGGCTAATTGTTGCACCAAGTGTAAATTGATTTGTTCTCCCCTCCAGATAAACATTTCGTCCTTCGATTACGTTATTATACTGGTAACGGAACAATCCCTGGATATAAAAGAAATCATCAGGCCATTTCAATCTTCTTCCAACTCTTAAAGTTGCACCTGATTGTCTCAAGTCATAAACATATTGCTGGCGTGTATCAAAGAGCTCAACACCAACAGATGTTGGCGTATCAAAAAGCCAGGGTTCAGTGAAACCAATTGTAAATGTTCTGTAGATGTTGCCAACACCAAACTGCCAGTTAAAGTTTAAAATCTGACCTCCACCCATTGAAAATGGTCTGGCAATTGAAAAGTTCGTTAATGTTACACCAACAGAACCACTAAAACCAAAACTACCGCTGTAACCTACCGACGCATTCAAATAATCACTTGATTTTTCTTCTACATTAAATGTAACCGCAACAGTGCTATCAGTTTCGATTTTTGTACCGATACCCTGAGGTCCGTAGAGTTTTTCAACATTAAAGTATTGAAGATTTGCCAGCTGCTGAACACTTCTTAAAAGCAGTGCCCTGTTAAAGTAATCTCCAGGTACAGTATAAAGTTCTCTCCGGATCACTTTATCCATTGTTTTGGTATTGCCGGCTATGTTTACCTTCGACACCCTGAATTGTTTTCTTTCTTCAACTTTAATTGCAAGATCAACAGAATCTTCTGCAACTCTTTTTTCTTCAGGTTCTATATTAAATGTAAGATAGCCATTATCGAGGTATAACGCAGATACATCAGTTTGTTTTTCATTTCCTCTTAAATTCATCTGGAATTTTTTATAATCGTAAATGTCACCTTTACTGAATCCCAACCTCTGTGTTAAAACTTCATCGGGATAAACAGTATTGCCTTCCCAGATTATATTTCTGACTTTGTACTGTGGACCTTCATAAACATTTATATTTATCGCCAGGTCTTTATTATCGTTATAAAAATCCAGTGAGTCTGAAAGAATCTCGGCATCGCGGTAACCCTGGCTTCTGTAATAATCAACTATCAGTTGTTTATCCTTTTCAAATTTGTCAGGATGAAAATCTGCACTTGACCAGAATTTCCACCATTTAGATTCTTCAGTTTCATCCATTTCGCCTTTTAAATCCCCATCGTCAAATGCTTTATTCCCTGTGAAAGTAATTTTTCTTACTACAACTTCATCTCCTTCCTCGATTTCCAATTTCAGAACGATACGATTTTTTATTTTATCAATAAGATTTGAATAAACCCTGTCACTCTCCTCATACTCTACAGGCAATTCATCGGAGAAATCTTTTTCCTGTCTCCATGTAACAGTGATATCGTTATCAATTGTATCTGCAGTATAATAAACATAGCGCTTAGTTACTATTTCAGCATTTAAATATCCATCGTCTGCGTAAAGCTGCTTAATCCTGCTTATCAACTTTGCAACTTCCTGCGGTTTTAAAATGGAGCCCCTTAAAAATGTAACTTTCTCCATGATATCATCCGTGTCGATTTCATCATTCCCTTCAACGATAACTTTTTCCAGTCGCGGATATTCTTCAACTTTAATTAAAAGAAAAATACCATCATTAACCTGCCTCTCGTTGATAATTTGCACATCGGAAAAAATATTTAATGCCCACAACTGGCGGATGGCATTTAATGTCTGATCACCGGGTATCTGAATTTCATCACCGATCTTTAGTCCGCTGCTGGATATTATTGTTGATGCATCGGCAGATTTATTTCCTTCAACAGATAGCCCGAGTATCTTGTAGGTCTGTGCCTGCTGTGCAATTAACGATGTGGAGAAAATTAATGTTAGGATTAAAACAATATTTTTAAATGACTTCATTCGGTAGTTTCCGGACATTCTTGATGCCTTTATTATTCTGAATTTGTTCACTGACTTTACCGAATCTTCTTTCTCTTTTCCTGAATTCTTTAATTGCATTATACAAATGAGAACGGCTGAAATCCGGCCAAAATACATCCAGAATTACAAACTCTGTGTATGCAATCTGCCAGAGAAGAAAATTGCTGACCCTGAATTCACCGCTTGTTCTTATTAATAAATCCGGATCGGGTAAATCTTTAGTTGTTAAATTTTCAGATATCAGTTTTTCACAGATATCATCAGGACTTAATTTGTTTTCGTACATTTTCTGTAATATACTTTTTACTGCACCGATAAGTTCCCATCTGCCGCTATAACTTAAAGCAAGATTCAGAGTCATTCTTTTATTATTCTTCGTTCTTTCAATATCTGTTGTTAATTGCCTTCTAACTTCTCTTGGTAAAGAATCGATGTCCCCGATACAAGTTAGTTTGATATCATTTTTTGTAAGTTCATCCAACCTGGTTTTAAGACTGTTTAGCAACAATCTCATTAATGTTGATACTTCTTCTTTAGGTCGATTCCAGTTTTCAGTTGAAAATGTATAGAGTGTTAAATATTTTACTCCGATCTGCGCGCAAGCCTCAACAATATCTCTTACAGTGTCCACTCCCCTTTTGTGTCCTGCCGCTCTTGGTAATCCCTTTTTTTTTGCCCATCTGCCGTTTCCGTCCATTATAATTGCAATATGAGTCGGGATTTCACCGGAATTCTTAAGCTCTTCCTGTAATATTTCGTCGGCAAGTGCTTCTTTTTTATCCAACCGCGTTCCTCAAAAAATGATTCAAGCGTGTAAAATTACTCCTCGAATGCTATAATGTCAAGGTAGTAAAGGCTTGTTATAAAGGGATGAACTTTATTTAAAGGGATAAATTTGAATTCAGTTAAAACAAATGGTCGGAAAATTCGGACAGTATAAGCTTTGCTTTTCCATAAGTTCAATTAAGAAATGTATTGGTAAAGATCAGGAAAACAAAACATTTGAATCTCTGTTTCTTTTCCTTCTGATAGAGGGTAAGCTGTCATCAACTATCCGGAACAAACTTATATTTTTCTGCACTTCCTCCTCAAAGTTGTCGATAAGCATTTTTGCCTGTCTGTAATTTGAAGCAGAAACACCCACAAAAAGTTTAACCTTTTTGTTCGTGTACTTTGTATGACGCGTTGCAAGATATATCAGCTTTTCGGATAAATTATTATCAGAAAAATCTTTCGCGGAAAGATTAATACCTATTGCATAATCGTTTTTATGCTTTGCTATGATATCAACGTTAAATCTTCCAACCAAACCGGGTTCTGGAAGATACGTACCGTATTTTCTGCTAACGGTCAGGTATCCCTTTTTCCAGAATTGATTGACTAAAAGATCTACTTTTTTTCTTGCATTCTCTTCCATTATTAACTCCTGTCTGATCAGGAAGCCAGGGGAATGATCGGGATAACGGGTGAGAATCTCATATTTTTCATTACACGAATATTCGTTATCTGGTTGTAATCAAATCTTCTAACTTCATTCGTTCTGCCCACCTTACCGTATATCACTTTCTTCCCTGAACTTTCTCTTGATATATAATATGGCTCAATTACTGTTTCTTTTAGACCGTACAAAAACCTTAAATTGTTCCGGTTCCTGATTGCAGATAAAAAGATCTGGGATTTCATGTCATCTCCTGTGTTTAGATTAAAAATTAATTCAACCATCGTACTACCCCTTTCACTTTGCCTATGATTGAAAAGTCACTTCTGCCGACAACTGTGAGAGGTTTAAAATTTTCGTTCGCCGGAATTAACATTACTTTATTCTTTTCCATCGATAATGTTTTTACGGTAACTTCATCTTCCAGCATAGCAACGATTATATCTCCGTTTTTTCCTTTATCATCTGGTGAAACAATTACCAGGTCACCTTCGAATATTCCCGCGTTTATCATACTGTCTCCCTGCACTCTCAAGGCAAAAGCATTCTCTGCTTTTTTTATGAAAGTCGGATCGATTACAACCGAACCTTCTATGTTCTCCATAGCGAGTATTGGTGAACCGGCTGCAACTCTACCGACGATCGGAATTTTGTTGAATGATTCGTGAATTGAAAAAACTGTTTCAGCGCTTGTTTCATCATCGCTTTTGGTAAAGGCAATACCGCGGCTTGCATTACTCTCAACTTTCAAGTAACCTTTTTTCTCAAGAGCGGTGAGATGTCTTTTTACACCAAATGTGGAAGAAATCTGAAATTTTTTGCCGATTTCTCTTAAAGTTGGCGGAAATCCGTTTTCTTCAAGAAATTGCT
>Ga0315536_1001313_pt1 | contig 12540 bp, 12 predicted proteins | sample SalMarSW160230MG_FD_203093 | JGI IMG/M metagenome (GOLD analysis project Ga0315536, IMG submission 203093) | Salt marsh sediment microbial communities from the Plum Island Ecosystem LTER, Massachusetts, United States - Salt Marsh Sediment SW1602-30 ... | reverse complement strand
ATTAGGACACTATACATTTTGTAGTAATAAACATCCAATAGACATGGAGGAAATAATTTCTAATATAATCAAAGAAATAGCATAAAATTTATCTGCTAAAAATTTCGGGGGTTTGCGTATAGAAGGCTTACTAAGTGCAATGTCATTTTTAATTTTGTTTTCTTCAATGTACATTTCACCTTGGAGTCTTAGTTTCTGCATCTTTAGTTCATGATTACTTTTCATTTGTTCCAGTTGATTTTTTGAATTGAAATTAAACATTAAAAAAATTCCTCCTTTACTACCACCGAGGAATAAATGTATAATAAAAATACATAGTAATCCCTTGTGGGTTATTTTGGTGGGCAATACCTTAACTTTAGCGGGTGCGGGTATTGTCCTTATTTATTAATTTTATAAAAATTACTTTTCTTCATTGTGAATCTTTTGCATCATTTCTTTAATTTCTTTATTTTCTAGTAATATATCAATAACGAATTGGTTAAATCTGCGTCCTTGTAAATCATTTTTTACTAATTCATCGATTGCTTTTTTTAGTAATATAGGATAGTATGCTCCAACTTTTATTTTTTTACTACTAGTAGACAATTTTTTCAGCTCCTTTTTATGTGTGTTTAATTTCTATTATGTTTCTATTATATATACATTTTAGAAACATAACAAAGTTTATAAATGCAGTTTATATTTATTATTCTTAGAATAACTGCATTAGAATATTCATTTCGGTAATATCTACTTTAAATAAAACAACAACAAAAACATAGTTTGTATATTCTTCCATTAAATATATACATCCGGGTGTTGTTGTTTTATTGTTTAGTTTGTTTATATTGTTTACGCACCCCTCAAATGACCTAAAATAGCCTATTTTTTTGTCTAACTATTACTTTTTCATAGCGAACTATTACTTTTTCATAGTCTAACTATTACTTTTTCATAGCGAACTATTACTTTTTCATAGTGAACTATTACTTTTTCATAGTCTAATTATTACTTTTTCATAGTGAACTATTACTTTTTCATATCTAAGACTTTTTTAATCTTAAAGTACCTATAATGTAGTAATATCAACAAAAAAAAATGATATTTTTACACATATTATGTAATAGTTAGGATTAGTACATAATATTTTAATACTAACTATTACTTTTTCATAGTGAATTATTACTAACTTTAAAACCTTGATTTATTTAATAATATGATATAGAATCTTTTTGAGGTGAATAGAATGGATAAAAATTATATAGTTACAAAGTCTAATAATTTAGTGTGTTCTTACTATACACTAACTTTACAGGAACATAAAATAATATTAGCTTTAATAAGCATGGTACAACCAGATGATGACGATTTAAAAGAATATGAATTTAAAATTAAAGACTTTTTAAAATTATTAAGTACTAAGGATCAGGGTAAATATAAATCGGTACCTGAATTAACTAAAGGACTTATACAAAAGGCGTTTACAATTAAAAATACTGATACAAATAGACATCTTCAAATATCCTGGTTAAGTAGTGCCGAATATAATAATACTAATGGTACTGTTTCATTGAAGTTTGATTCTAAATTAAAACCATATTTACTTATGTTAAAAGAGTATTATACCAGCTATAAATTATCAAACATATTAAAATTTAAAAGTAAATATTCTATCAGGTTATATGAGATATTAAAACGATATCAGAATTTAAAACTTAATATTTCTACTGTAACTATAAAATTGGATGAACTTAAAAAGATGATTGGAGCAAATTCTAAAACATATAGTTTATATTCAAATTTTAAAGAAAAATGTTTACTACCTGCACAAAAGGAATTAAAAAAATATTCAGATATTTATTTTGACTTTGAAGCAATTAAGGAAAGTAGAAGAGTAGATGCAGTAAAATTTAATATACTTAAAAATGTTGTTGAATCTGAATCCAATCTCCTCGATCTGGATGTTAATACTGAAATTGTAAAAGATGTTGCGGCCCTAGACAAAGAAAATATAAAAATAGATATTGAAAAAATATTAGGTGAAGAAATAAAACCTAAAGTTTTTCAATATCTATTAGATAATTCCACATTAGAGAATATAAAATCATATCTAGATAATTGGTACAAGTTTACACCAAGTAAAAACCCATTAGGATTTTTTATTAAAGCTTGTACTGAAAAATATAATATACCGAAAACAATTAATAATAAACCCCCACAAGAAACAAATTATGAACAAAGGGAATATGATGATGAGTTTTTTGATAGCCTGTATAAGAATCTGGAATATGTAAAAGATGAAGATGGGAAAGTAAGAAGTTAAGGAAAGTGTAAACAAAAAAATTGTTTTATGTTATAATATAATTAGATGATTGGTTTTCTCTTTTCCAAAAAAAGAGAGACTGTAAAATCAGGTTTTCCCTTTTCCAGAAAAAAAGGGACTGTAAAATCAGGTTTTCCCTTTCCAGAAAAAAGGGACTGTAAAATTAAGTAAAGAATTTTCTTTACTTTTTTTGTTGGAGAAAGTATGTCTAAATTAAAATTATATACTATAACTGATGAGTATATTGATTATTTAAGAACGTTTGATAGTAAGATCCTTTTTAATAAAAATTCTAAAAGGAAATATTTAGGGACTGTTTTGACAATTTCAAACTATAATTATGTTGTTCCTTTATCTTCACCAAAAGAAAAGGATTATTTTTATGTAGATGGAGTTAAGACAATTAAAAAAGATAGTATGCCAATTATACGTATTATTGTTGAAAATAATGAATTAAAAGGAACTTTAAGATTTAGTAATATGTTTCCTGCTCCAGATAAAGTACTAACATATTATAATATAAATAATGAAAATGATATTAATTATAAAATTCTAATAATAAAAGAACTTGTATTTATTAATAGTATTGCAGAAAAAATAAGAAAACATGCTAAAGTAATTTATACTCAAAAAATAAATAACTATGAACACTTTCATTATATAAAAAACACTGTTGATTTTAAATTATTAGAGAAAGAGTCTACTAAATACTAATTAATAAATGTTAATACAATAATGCTCGCAACTAATATAGAAATCCTTCAGGAACATATTTTGAACAAGATCTTTTCCTATTTTCATACAAATTAACTGAATTGCACTTCCGAAATTTCTTACAAATCTTATATATTCAAATTATGTTTAAAGGATTTTATATAATTATCTAGAATTAAGACTTTATCAAAGTAAAATAAATTAGATGGAGGTTATCAATGAACAAATCTGAGTTAATTGCAGAAATAGCAGCAAAATCAAAAATGACAAAAAAAGATAGTGAAACTTCTCTAAATGCATTTACTGGATCTATAGAGGATTCTCTTAAAAAAGGCGATAAAATAGTATTAGTTGGCTTTGGCAGTTTTGAAGTAAGAAAAAGAGCAGCTAGGCAAGGCGTAAATCCACAAACTAAAGAACCAATAAAAATAGCAGCTAAAAAAGTTCCTGTATTCCGAGCAGGAAAAAATTTAAAAGAGTTAGTAAACGGAAAGGCTGTAAAAAAGACAGAAAAAAAGAAAAAATAAGGTGTAACACAAGTACAAAAATGAATTACAAAAAATATTGTTAAACCAAAATCATTTTATTGATTTTGGTTTGAATCTTAACGAATTAGTCCAAGTTTTTAACCACATTCAAAATACTATCAAATTCTTTTAACCGCAGGGTGTTTTGTTATCTTTCTTATAACCTGCCTGAAAGCATTCTGTTATACTTAAAAAAGTGTATACCGTACTCTAATTTAGTAATATTAACACATCTTCTCTTTATTTTCATAAAAATATTTTAATAATTTCTTCAATCATATTTTCTTGATCATCATTACCACCATCAATGACTGTTGATATAATACTTAATTTTTGAGCCAGAATCTCTGCCATTTTTTCATCAACTTCTGCACTGCTTGCGTAAACATATTGTATTGTACATTTTTGTTTGGCTCCTATCCTGTGGATTCTATCTTCTCCTTGTGCATGGTTTGCTGGTGTCCAATCAAAATCGTTTACTATAATTTGATTAGCCCTAGTCAATGTTATTCCTACTCCACCTGCTAGTAAATTTGATATAAATACATCCTTATTGCCATTTTGAAAACTATCAATTGCAGCTTGTCTTGCTTTTAAACTGCAACTACCAGTTAATTTAACGGATCTATCTCCAAAGTACTCAAGTAAAGAATCTACTACTATGTTGAAATTTGTAAATATTATAACAGGTTCATTACTTTCTAAAATATTTTCTGCTAATTCTATAGTTGCACCAATTTTTGCTTCTGATAACATATGTCTCATTATATTAAAGTGAGCTAAATGACCTACTATTCCCTTTATTCCTTTCTTTCTTGTAATGTAATTCAAAACTGCTTTTTGATACTTTTTTAAATTAACATCTACAGGTATAAAATTTCTTGTTTTTTCAGGAAGGTCAAGAAGGTCTTTTTTTAATCTTCTTAGCATATAATTTTTAATTTTTTCATGTAATTCCTGAGTATTGCTTGATCCCCTATAATCCCATCCATAACCATTATTAGTCGGACCACAGTAATTCTGAGCATATTGATAAAAGTCAGAAGGTTTGTGAGCTATAGGATGATTAACAGCAGATAGTAAATTGAATAAATCCTTTGGTCTAGCAGTCATTGGCGTCCCAGTAAGTAAAAAAACATATTCTGAATTTCTTGATATTTCTAAACCCAATTTTGATCTCTTACTTGATGGATTACCTCGTTGGTCTATAGATTTAATAAAATGAGCTTCATCAAATATTGAACAAGTCCAATACACTTCATCGATATCATCTTGATATTTTATTAGAAGATCATAATTGATGATTACCCAATCAGCTACTTCAAAATCATTTTTAACTATTTTAACTATTCCATCTTGATCAACTCCTCTAATCTCTCTTTGCCAGTTTAATTTTAAAGAAGCAGGACAAACAATTATCCTAGGTGGTGGAAGTGAAAAAGCAGCCATAATACTTGATAGCGTTTTTCCCACACCCATTTCATCAGCAAGAATAGCTCTTTTTTTATTTATTAAAAATTGTGCGGCTTCTATTTGATGTTCAAATGGTTTTTTTGTTAAATAATTATAATCTTTAAGCATTGTCTTTTCTGTAATTTTGGTAAAAGGTATTAAAAACTTCTCTAATTCTTTGCAATCTATCAAGTGTTTGATTTTTTCATACAATTTACCAGCCTCATTTTTTGATATCTCCCAAGATTTCTTTTCTGGCAACCACTTACGATATTCAAGCGATTTAATTTCTTGAATTATCTTTTTGTTATACGGAAATGATAGAATTAAATTTCTTTTTTCTTTAACAGTTAGTTTTGGCTTATTTTCATCAACTAAAGTGGATTTTGTTTCAATTTTAAGATTATCAATACAATTACGATTTTGTTCCATAACTTAGCCTTCCTAATTCATTTTTTTCATTATACCATATAATGGGTTCCCATAGAAAACAAGAGGAAATGAGAGAAAAAATATTTAGGAGACAACTTCCAGAAATGGAGCAAAAAATTAAAATTTAACCTACCCATCAAAAAGGCTAAATTAAAATAACGATCTCTGATGGCTAAAAATAAGGATTGAGTAAGAATCTAATTAGAGAAAAACTGCGTTTTGTATAATTACATATAGTAAGTATTGCAATGTTATTACTTATGAGCCTTTTATATGAACAGCTGAAGCTTAACTTTACAACATTAGCCTAAAAACGCAATACTGAACAAACACGTACCTAAGCAAATATAAAATAATAAATGATAGATGGAATACTTATTAATGGAATTATAAAAATCCATCCTTTTATAAAAGTTAATTTTACATGTTCTTTCATTGTGTTTATATTCATACTATCAGGAAGGTTTATGATTTTAGGTCTTATTATACCTATCACCAATAGGTCTATAATAAATGAGTCATAAAAAACCATAAGCATTATTATTATAAAATCAAAACTAATAATTTTCCAAAATGATACATCATTATTATTGAATAATGAATAATTATAAATAATCATTATTATAATAACAAACAATGAAAACAACAACATTACTAATAAACCTTTAAAAGATTGTTTCTTTTTTAAGTGACCCCTATCATCACGAGTTTCATTTACAAAACCAGATTTAAATAAAAAGACAACCATAAAATTAAAAATTATGCACATTCCTAAAAACCAAAAAATTGTTTTTAAAATATAAATATCCATATTTTATACTCACATACCTTTCAGTTTTTTAACTTTATTTCTCAAACAATCAATTTCTTTATTAATGTATTGAAATAGCTGTTTTATAACTTTCTCATTTTCAATTAAAAAATTGATTGTTTCGTTTGATATTTTCCAGTTAAATTCTTTATGAAATTCATCATGTTTTTTGCAGACTGCATTTCCAAGTGGTGTAATAAAATATAGTACACTTTTTTTGTTGTTTTTAGGATGATATTTTTCAATTAATTTTTTTTCTAATAGCTTGTTAATTGTTTTTGTTAACGCTCCTTTTGTTACTTTAAGGTCATTAGCAATATTAGTAAAAGTGCTTTGGTTGTTGTTTTTAATATAAACTAATGTATGAATTTGTGTGGGATAAAGTTCAACTTTTCCGAAAAATCTTTTTTCAGATTCAATTTTAGAATATAGATCATTGTAGTTTTTAACTAAATTAACAAACTCATTTATATGATTATCCAATTATATTAAGCTCCTAAATTTTCTATTATGCAATATTGTAATACAGTATTACATAAAAATCAAATATATTATATCTTCATGATTATAAAAAAATATTATTATGAATGTTAAAATAGTTTTTATAGGCCTAATAGCAATATAGCTATCCTGCACTTAAATCTCAATTTCTTTATTTGGAATTATTGAATTATAAATCTCTTTAACTTATGAAACTTATGGTTTTGAACAGTATAATAGAGTAGAACCCAATATTGTCAGGTTAAGCTATAGGCATTGGTATTAGATCATTTCGTGTATACTATTTTCACTTTAGCACATAAATTGCTTGAATGTAAGCCAATTTATGTTTTTATTTTCTCTGCAACACTACTGTTAATTCATTACGGCTCAACACTTAATAGACCAAGATCTTTTATTGTTTTATCAATTACTTCGTGATAAACAGGTTTAGTAATATAAGCATTACATTTTTTTTGAAATGCTTTTTTAATATTTTTCAAATCATTTAAAGAAGATACCATTACAATTTTTACTTGGTCAAAATTATTCATCATTTTTTCGTAATTTCTAATTATTGATAATACTTCATAACCACATATTTTAGGAATTATAATATCTAAGAAAATTATATCATACGGATTATTTTTTCTATAAGACTTTTCGAATTTTTTTAGTGCTATATTTCCATTTTTAGCAAAATCACAAATACCATAAGATTTTAAAAAAGCTTCAAAAATATATTGATCAATGTTATTATCTTCTACAATTAAAATTTTCACAGAGGTCTCCTTTTTTATATTTAATATCAATCTAATAGAACAGTCAAAATATTCTATATTATTTGGATTATAAAATCTGATAGTCATATTTCTGCCTTCATCTTTATAGATTATTACCTTTTCTTAGTAATTGTATCAAAATTACCTATTTAAAAAGATAAATCTATCATCAAATTTTTATGTATAATATATCACATTAATAATATATAATATATATTATATTATTAATATAGAGTTTTTTCGTACTTAATACTAAAAAAGGAGGTTACCATAATGATTTCAAAAAAATTAATAGATTTACTAATCAATGAAAATATAAAGTCAAAAACTAAAAATATGCCCTAATGCTTGTAATAAGTTTAATATAAAAATTAACAAAAAAGGTTCTTACAAACTGATATACAAAGATAATGAGACAAAAGTTACTGCTGTATTAGAGATAAATGAAAAGAATAAAACCAAAAGTATCCTACAATTATTTGATATCTTAAAAATTAAAAACTAATAATTTCGTATTTATTTTAGGGACAAATACCAATAAGGAAAAGCATTAAAAATCTTGATATTTTTCTAGCTAAAAATAAAAAACTACTTAATTCATTAAAAGCAGATAGGTTTAAAGAAGAGATTTTGTTATGAGACTATATCTTATTAATCCGTCTAATCCACTTGTAAGTATTGTAAAAATTAAGGCAAGACACTGGAATCGTTATCGTGTTTGGAAACCACTAAGTTTGATGATTATTGCAATGCTTACTCCACTTCACTATGTGAATAAGGTAATTTAGAGGTAGGAGAATTTTTGGCTAAATTTCTTAAAATATCTACTAACCATATTTAGCTATATTTATTAATTAATTTTTCAATTATATTTTTATTTCTATTATGTGTTCTTTCAAGAATCATTGAAAGCTCTTCTAGTTCTTTATCAGCAGTATTTAAAAATTGTATACCATATTCTAACTTAGTATTATTAACACATCTTCTTTTTATATCACCATATAATTTTATACAATTTTTGTCTATTTTATTTTCTTTAAATATACAAATTGTATATGTATTATTCTTTACTAATTGCTCACTTGATATAATCCGACACCCTGTAAGGCTTATATCAGTTACATATGAATTAACAACATTTTGGCCTAAAATTATTTTGCATACGAAATTTACCTCTATTCTCTCGGCACTCCTTGTATTTGTCCAAAATTCTTCTTTTAAAATTTTTAAAGACATTTTTAGATTTTCTTCAAACATTATTTTTTCTACTATACAAAGATATGTAATTTCAATGCGACCAAGACTAAAGGCAACTTTGATAAAATCATGCTCTAATATACTATTGTTTATTTGCTCCTCTAAAATTGGAATTATCAGATTCCCATCTTTAATGCTAATCAAAATACTTTGATTCCACAATTCATTATGAAACTTAGTTTTTATTTGCATCAACGGTTTTAGCTTATTCGTATATATCACAATAGTACTCCTTAATTAATTGTTTTTTTTCAGCATTATTGAGCATACTAGGATAAATATCTAAAGTGACATATTATCCATATTACAAACTTTGGATTAAAATATATTAAAGAACAAATCAAATAAATCCTTTTAAACATTATTATACTTAAAAAAAAAGCTTTTCTAAAAACAAAAGCTGTAAAAATAAACTATTCCAAATACTAATTGAACAAAAAAAAAATTTACAAATTTCACCATAAATTCTCCTACCTCTAAATTACCTTATTCACATAGTGAAAATTAAGGTGCAAGATTAATTGGTGAAATTTGTTAAATCAACTTATTTATCATATTTGTTAGCAGGATTAAATTTAGTGGTTTTGACATATATTCATTTATGCCATAGTTAATACATTTTTCGCGGGTGTCTTTTTGTGCATATGCTGTGATGGCTATGATTGGAATATCTTTTAATTTGCTATCAGTAGACCGAATTTCTTTTGCAATGTTGTATCCATCAATATCCGGAAGTTGTATATCAAGTATTATCATATCAAAAATTTCTATATTTAAAAGTTCGAAAGCTTTTTGACTGTTATCAGCAATTTTGTGCTTGATTTTGTTTTTATAAAAGAATTTACTTATTAAAATTTGACTAATTTCATTGTCTTCAATTATTAATATATTTAAAGACTTTTTTTCAATAACATTTTTAATAGGTTTAGCAATTTGATTGTCGTTAAATGATTTTTCATATGACAAATTTGAAAGCTTTTGAAAATTTATTTCAAAAATAAACTTACTTCCTTTACCTACTTCACTTTTGACAGATATATTTCCACCCATCATTTCAATTAATTTTCTAGCTATTGTAAGACCTAATCCAGTTCCTTGGAACTTTTTTTTTGTAGAATTATCAAGTTGTGTAAATACATTAAATATTTTGTTTTTACTTTCATTCGAAATTCCAATTCCTGTATCTTCAATAACAAAAAGTAATGTTATCAAATTTTGTAGATCTTTTATTTTTTTTATACTAAGTTTAATATAACCAGCATCGGTGAACTTTATTGCATTATCTATGAGATTAAATAAGATTTGTTTTAACCTTATAGCATCACCTATCATAATTTTGGGAATTGTTATATCAATAGAGTTTTCTAAATTAAGTCCTTTGTTTTTTGCTGATGTAGTGCATATTTCAATTACTTCATTGAGTATTGTATATAAATTAAATCTATCTAATTTCAAATTAAAACTTTCTGATTTAATTTTTGAAATGTCTAGTATTGAGTTTACTAAACATAACAATAGATTTGACGAATTTTGCATTATATCAATTAATTCCAACTGCTCTTTTGTCAAATTTGTATCTGTTAATAACTGAAGTGTTCCAATTATTCCATTTAAAGGGGTTCTAATTTCGTGATTCATATTAGCTAAAAATAAACTCTTTTGTTGGTCTGACGCAATTGCTTCAATTTTAGATTTCTCTGCTTTGATAAGTTTTGTGTATAAATTGTTGTTGAAAATTGCCATACCAACATTTTCAGCAAGCATTTCAATATACTCTATAGTGTCAAGTGAAAACATATTTTCTCGTTTATCGTTTAATTGAATTAATCCAATATTTTCACCTTTGGACTTAATAGGTATAAGAGCAAGTGATTCATAACCACATAAATAACAATAGTTTCGATTTTTTTCCTGTCGATCTTTTTCAGTTGTATTTGCAATTAATTTTGTTGTATTGTTGGACCAAAAACTTCCTTGAATAGTGAAAAAATCTAACTTAGCGTCAAACTTTCCCCTAATTACATTCCCACACATACATTCAAGCAAGCATTTATTGTTGCCCTCCTCAAATAATCTGTTTCCTTTTAAATCTTTAGCACATAAACTATTTTCAACCATTATAAATTCTTCTGGAAAGCCATCATTTACATAATACGGATAATCACCATTATCTTCACATCTTATAGCTACTATTTGGCAGCCTGTAAAACTTTTTAGTTCTTTTGTTAAATATACTAAAGTTGATTTTAAATCCATAAAATTATTTAATTCGGAACAAATTTTTCGAGTAAATTGTTCTTTTCTAAAGATTTTATCTTGCAAAAAATATCACCACCTAAAATATATTATATACCTTTTTTTCATATATTTCTATATTTGTAAATCTATAGCTATAGATTTACAAATTGTGTAACTAATTTAATTTGAGTGTTTTTATCTATATTTCATTGACTTTTTTACTCAGAGATATAGAATATAGTATATATAAACAATATGGTAAATATTGTATCACTTTTGCCCTTAAATGAATTCTCTATTAATATCTATTTTTGAGAGGTTAAAAATGTTTAAAAAAAATTTTTTTAAGAAAATAAGTAATTTTTTTAAATTAACAGAAGATATGTTGTGCATTTTAAATAAAAATGGCACCTATGAAACTATCAATAAATCATGGGAAGTTGGATTTGGATATTCCCATGATGAACTTATCAATAAAAATTTTATTGATTTTACACATCCCGATGATACTTTGTTGGCTATTAAAAACATCCAGAAATTGCAAGCAAATAAATCATCTTTTGTTTGCAGATTAAGGTGCAAAGACAATTCATACAAAAATACTCATTTAAAAGTATGTAAATATGAAAAAGAAATCTATATTGCTGCAAGTATTATAGATTCATATACAAATATTTACGAAGAAATATATAAAGCTATGTTTGAAAATATGCCTAGTGGTGTTGCTGTATATAAAGTTATAGATAATGGTGAGAATTTCGTTATCAAGGATTTTAACTCAAGCGCAGAAAAATTAAGTTTAATAAAAAAAGAAGACATCCTTGGAAAAAAAGTAACTGAAGTTTTTCCTGGGATTAAAGAACTTGGTCTTTTTGATGTTTTTAAACAGGTCTATAAAACAGGTCAATCTGCTTATTTACCAGCTACACTATATGAAGATGAAAGAATGAGTACATGGTATGAGAACTATGTTTATAAAATTCCTACTGGTGATGTTGTATCAATATACAATGATGTAAGTGATCAGAAAAAATTTGAATTAGAACTTATAGAATCAAAGGATATGGCTATATCTGCTAACATAACCAAAAGTCAGTTCCTTGCAAATATGTCTCATGAAATAAGAACACCAATGAATGGAATAATGGGATTCTTAGACCTATTGGAAACAACAGCTCTTAATGAACAGCAAATTAACTACTTAAAATATATCAAACAATCCTCTGAAAAGCTTATGGATACACTCAATGAAATACTTGATATTTCACGAGTCGAACTTGGAAAATTTGAATTAGAAAATAAGGTATTTGACCTTAAATCTGAAATTGCAGATATCATGCGACTATATAGTCAAAAAGCTTTTGAAAAAAACCTGATTTTAAAATTAAACTCAAAAGCTGATAGAGTATTAAAAGGTGATATAAATAAGTTAAGGCAGGTAATTTCAAACTTATTACATAACGCTATTAAGTTTACAAAACAAGGTAGTATAACACTTGAGATTAAATGCACAAATGAAACCAATGAGTACACTGACCTTTT
>Ga0315536_1001311_pt1 | contig 12550 bp, 7 predicted proteins | sample SalMarSW160230MG_FD_203093 | JGI IMG/M metagenome (GOLD analysis project Ga0315536, IMG submission 203093) | Salt marsh sediment microbial communities from the Plum Island Ecosystem LTER, Massachusetts, United States - Salt Marsh Sediment SW1602-30 ... | reverse complement strand
CCTCCTCAGGAATTATGAAAACTTTAAGGTATACAGGAAATGAGATCCATGATTTCGCATGGTTTGCCGATAAGCGATTCCATGTATTAAAAGGCAGTGTGAAACTTCCCCAATCTGACAGAAAAGTGATTACATGGGTGATGTTCACCAATCAGCAGGCGGATCTCTGGAAAGATGCTTTGAAATATGTGAACAGAGCCATTTTATATTTTTCAAACAGGATTGGCGACTATCCATATTTTACATTTACAGCAGTGCAAAGCGCACTGACTGCAGGATCGGGGATGGAATACCCCGGATTAACAGTTATAGGTATTGAAGATGATGCTTACTCCCTCGATGAAGTTATTGCACATGAAATATGTCATAACTGGTTTTATAGCGCTCTTGGATCCGATGAGCGTCGTTTCCCGTTTATGGACGAAGGCATCACCAGCGCATACGAACTAAGGTATATGAACGAAAAGTATCCCGAAAAGAAGCTTTGGGAATCTTATTTTAATAACAGGAAGCTGCCAGAATTCTTTCACATAGACAAAATGCCTGCAGAGAGAATACAGGAACTTGAATGGCTTGTTCAGGCACGCTTGAACCTTGAACAGCCAATTAACCTGCCGGCAGCAGATTACAGTGCCCTGAACTATGAAATTATTCTCTATGATAAAGCAGCTATAGGTTTCAATTACCTGAGAGCCTGGTTGGGTGATTCCCTTTTTGATTCAACAATGCATAATTATTATCACATATGGAAATCAAAACATCCTCAACCTGATGATCTCCGCGGTATATTTGAATCCCAGACAGGTAAAGACTTAACATGGTTTTTCGGTGATTTTATCAATACAACCAAAAGGCTTGATTACAAAGTTGTTCGCTTCATGAATCAGCAACTTCTTGTAAAAAATATGGGAGAGATGGTATCACCTTTAAATATCTCCGGAATACGAGGCGATTCAATCTTTTTTGAGAAGTGGTCAGATGGTTTTAAAGGGCGCAAATGGATTGATATTCCTCCCGGAAATTATTCTGAAATTAAAATCGATCCATTTCATTTAATGCCCGAATTATACCGACTCAATAATAACACCAGGGTATCAGGCATTTTCCGTAAGGCTGATCCCATAAGATTTCAACTCTTATATACTATTGAAGATCCCAGTAAACGAACTATAACTTATATCCCAACAGTTAACTGGACAAGAGAAAACGGTTTTATGGCTGGTTTGACATTACACAACGGATTGTGGTTATCCAAACCTGTAAATTACTTTTTTATGCCTTTTTATTCATTTGGGAAACCCGGTCTGGCCGGATATGGGCGAATTTTATTCAATATCACGCCCTATGATAAATTCATCAGGATGGCGACTATCAAGCTGGAAGCTACACAATTCGGAGCTCCAGGCAATCAAAATTACCATTTAATGATGACCGGATTAGATCTCTTTTTCAGGAACAAAAAAGTAAACAACTCTTTCTTGCAAAAGGCATATGGTGTGTATACAGGTGCATCGGACCTGTTTAAAATTAACCTTGCTGAAAAGGCCCATATGAGTTCTTATCTTCAGTTTGGATATATCCTTGAGAATGCAGGATTGGTAAATCCTTTCAACCTTACTGCCGCATATGAATCAGGTAAGTCTTTCCAAAAAACATCTGTAGAGATAAATTACAAATTCAGCTATTATGGAAAAGATCAAGGTTTGGATATAAGGATGTTTGCAGGGACAATGCTGAAATATTCTTCTGAGGTTCCTTTCTATTCTTTTTCGGCAAGCGGCAGAAGCGGACGTGAATTATATCTTTACCAGGGCACCTACCCTGATCGTTTCAGTGTTTTCCCGAAAACTTTCTGGTCGCGACAAATGATCTTATCTGAAGGGGGGTTGGTTTCACCTGTTAATGATAGTCTTGGCTTTAGTCATTGGCTTATCTCTGTTTCCTTCTCCAGCAATCTGCCGGGAAAAGCCGGCAGGATGCCTGTCAAACCCTTTATTAATTTATTATTGAACGATCATGGTTTAAGTACTGGTCATAATTCGCCATTTTTCTATGAAGTTGGACTGAAAGCAGGTATTTGGAACTTTTTCGAGATCCATATTCCTTTACTGGTTTCCCGGAATATTGGATCGATAAGCTCTTCAATCAAAGAAAGGATACGTATTGTTTTAACCCTGGATTCATTTAATAAGTTAAAGTTGAAGGGCTTGCATAAATTTTAAAATCTATATTCAGCAGCAGTCTGTCTTCTTCGCAAACATATTAACAACAAATGATTATTTATTTTATCAGATCACTTATACAGGATCTATTCATATTTCAATGATTCCGAGGGATTTGTACGTGAGATAGTCAGGGTATTATATCCTATTGTCAATGCCGAAATAGCAATAATTAAAATTCCGGATAAGATAAACTGTGTCCAGCTGAATGCAACCCTGAAAGGATATTTTTCAAGCCACTTCTCCATAATGATCAGTGTGACAGGCGCTGCAGTAATAATTCCGGCAGCAATAAGCCTGAAAAAATCTGCGGAAATAATTAACATGATCCTTGCAGTAGAAGCTCCGTTAACTTTCCTGATCCCTATCTCTTTTGTCCTTTGAATATTTATGAACCACGAAAGTCCGAACAATCCCATACAGGCTATTACAATGGCCAATATGGCGAAGAGCCCGAAGATAGTCCTGAATTGTACCTCAGCCTTGTACTGGTCATTATAATGATCTGAGAGGAAAAAATAATCAAAGGGGTTCCCGGGGAAGAATACTTCCCATTTTTCTTTTATAAGACCAATTGTATTTTGCATCTTCCTGAAGCTGTCACTTCCGGCCTGCCCGTCAAAATTTATCCTTACGGAATAATAGTCTCTGGCTCCTGGTGTAAGCCTGAAGATCAGCGCATCATACTTCTCTTTCAACGATTCCTGGTGAAAATTCTTCACTACCCCTATGATCTTATAATTTGCCCCCAGAAATAGATCATCACCCCCAGGGCACTTTCCGGGCTTTCAAAATTCATTAGCTTCAAAGCCTCTTCATTGAACAGGACAGTTTCCTGATCAGTACCGAACTCCCTGGAAAAATTTCTCCCGCCAATAAGAGTGAGACCATAGGAATCAACAAAATCATAGTCGATGCCGATCACCCTATACTGATTCGACTGGGATTCATCATCACTGGTCCGGCGGATTCCTCCGGCAGAAAGACCGAAGATATGTATTATGGAAAAAGTCTTGTTCTTAAGGATCTCGCGAATTGAAGTAATGAGGTAGTTTCTCAGCATAGGATAGATTAAAATAATATATGAGTCAGAGGAATAAATATCGGAATTCCTCAGCAATAAATTATACTATGCCAGGGAATAAATTTATTATCATATACTTTATCACCCGATTGTACTGCAAAAAGGATAAGCCGGGCCAGGTTAATAATGAAATGAAGGAGGAAGCTTAGGAAGGCTTTTCTTTAATATGAAATGAATTTTATAATGAAAACCAGTAATTGAACTTAATTAGAAAAATATTGTCCGGATAGATCTTAAAAAGTTTTGAAAAACTCTTCCCAATATTTGCATCTGAACTATTCTCTGATCCTGTACGGTCGTGAGTCCATACAAAATAAATGTTTGAACCCGGTTTAAATTCCCATCTCACAACAAAGTTTGACCGGAATTGCATGAAGTTAAAATCGGGATTATTAAAACCATAATCAGGCAGGGCATCGTGATTTTCATCAACATAATATTTCCGTTCACCAGGATTATACGATATCTCATTATCTTTATAGAGATAACAGCGATTGACCGGATTATCATCTTTTGGTGAAACGACTTTTTTGAATCCGGAATAAATACCTGTTGATATGAAAGGACTGCCATAAAACCGAATGGAAAGATCGGGTGTTATATAGCAATCCAATCTTAGAGTAATACCAAAAGTCTTCTGGTCGAGATGACCCATAAGATACAATTTATCACTACCCTGATTAACAGTAGTTATGTACTGATAGTTATTGTAATTGCCTGAATAATAGCCATTAATATTCATCTGGAAGGCATTGCTGATCCTGTAATCTACAGCGGGGGTCAGGTTAACAAACCTCGAGTCATCATCATATAACTGGGACAATACATTCATATTAAAGCTGAACTTTTTGCGTGTATCTGAAGAAAACCCAAATGATAACTCCCAATCTCCGGGTACTTTAAATGACGGGCCGCCTCTAAGTATCCGCATATCCAATGTTGTGGACATCCGCTTAATTCCTGCGTTAACACTCCAATAACTGTGAAAACGCGATTTATATTCAGTTCCTAAAGCAGAATACAAATGTTCGCCGCCAAAATTCCAGGCATTCTCCTGTTCCAGGTATATTGAATAACTCAAAAACAACTTATTCGGATCTATTACATCGTAACCCACACGCGAATTTTGCGAAAGGATATCAGCCATTTTAAGATAACCCATATCGTTCAGTTCCAGACCGGGCGATCGCCAGTTAAAATTTTCGCTAAACCGCAACCGGCCATTACCCCCCCTGCCAACTTCAATTATACCTCCATGACCCGTAAGTATTTTTGAAGTTGAATCTATGCCTAAATAATCCGCATCGGGACGCTGATAAAAGTGAACCGGATTCTGCTGCAGGTTTATTATTGATTCAGTGGAACCCTGCACCTGGCTGAAAATGGTCTTCAGATCAAAATAATAGGTTCTGTCCTTCCAGTAATTTTCAAAATCAAGTCCGCCACTATAAGCAGATCGCCCTAAGCCGTTACTGTTAAGTTTAGCAAGATTACGATTTGTTGAGGTAAAGATCCCTCCAATAACTGTATTTCCCTTACGAAAATCCTGCTGAATTCTGGTTACCAGGTAATTTGTAAAAGGTTCTACTGTTTGTTCCCGTGTTTCCTGCCCATCGGATATTTTAGCCTTCTCGTTGGCAGTTATACTTTCTACCAAACCAATTGAGAGTCCTTTCTCTGTTTTTCCTGTAATCTTTGCGGCACTTATGATTGTTGTCTGGTCAGGCATTGATACATACTCATTTTCACCGGTCACGGGACTAATACGGGGAGACTGTCCTATCCTGCGGGTATAAAAAACTTTATCTTTACCCAGGTCGTAGGTGAGGATGGAAGTTCCTTCAAGAAAAAAAGGTCTTTTCTCATCATAAAACACCTCAAAGGCTGTCAGATTCATAACGGAGGGATCCGCTTCCACCTGGCCAAAGTCGGGATTTACAGTAAAATCAAGGGTTATATTTGTAGCGAGACCGATCTTGCCATCGAGGCCAATGCCATAATTAAATTTTCTGCCGGAACTGGCAAATGGATTTTCTCCTTCTTTTTTGAAAGTGTTTATTTTCCCCACCGTATAAGGTAACAGCTCAATCCTGCGGGATTTTTGCAGGCCGGATATCCCATGCAACTCTCCAAATAAGGGAACCAGTAAGGGGGCATCCATTGGGATTAAATTGAAATGGTTAATTTCACCTGTGCGATAAATTATGCGCCATACATGGAATCCCCAGACCTGTTCTTTCTTATCAGGATAACGCAACTGGCTTAAGGGGATCTTCATTTCAGCAGTCCAGGCAGAATCTTCAAGAGCCGTTTTCCCATACCAGACAGCATCCCAGTTCCGATCAAATTTACCTATGTTCTGATGCACAAGATCCATCTTTCCACCGGCGGCCGTCAGATCAAATTCGAAAGCCGTCCGGTGATCAAAATAGCTATCAAAAGCAATACCTGCAACGTCCCCGGAATATCCATCGCGCGGAGCTTTTCTGATTTCTATTTTCTCCGGTTCTGTATCGTAACACCGGATTGCAACATAAATAAATTTATTATCATAGAGTATTTTGAATTCTGTCTTCTGGGATGCAGGTTTTCCCTCATAGGGTGATACCTGAATGAAACTGCCTGCCCATACACCTTTCTTCCAGCAGGAATCATCCAGCACACCGTTTATCCTGGGCGGTTCAGTAGTGAGTCGCAGTGCGGTATATGGTTTTCGGGCAGGAATGTCATTCTGGGCATATAATATATTACCCGATTGTTCACCAAAAAGGATAATCCGGGCCAGGTTAATAATGAATATAATCCTGATTTTATTCAAATTAGACCTGATTTTTGTTTTCTTCAATAAAGATACAAAAATCTGGTATAAATGGGAATCATTATGAGACTGGAAGAATGTGAACCTTGTAATTGGGAGTATATTACTCGTATCGGAGAGCTTCGACCGGATTCCTTGTAGCTGCTCGCCAGCTTTGCCAGCTGACTGTTAATAATGCAATTATGAGTGCCGCTAGTCCGGCATATACAAATATCAGCCAGTTCAGTTCTGCCCTGTATGCAAAATTCCGGAGCCACCTGTCCATAACAAACCAGGCAACAGGTGTCGCAATTACAATCGCTAACATCACCCATTTCACAAATTCTATATTTAATAAAATCATTACCCGAATGATCCTGGCTCCATTTGCCTTACGAATCCCGATTTCTTTGGTCCGCCGGGTAATAGCGTAAGCAGATAAACCCGATAAACCCAGACATGCAATGATAATTGCAAGTATCGAACCTGCGAGGAATAATTTATTAAAACGCTGGTCTGCCTTGTATTGATCATTATAAGAATCATCGAGGAAATAATATTGGAATGGATTACCCGGATAATGGGAAGTCCAGATCTTTTCCACCCCGGGAATGATCCGGTCAATCAGTGTCATATTGGCTTTGATGGTATAGTATGAATTTGCAGGCATATTAAAAAATGCGATTGGCGCGGGCTTTTCTTTCAATGATTGCTGATTGAAATCATTAATAATTCCTTTTATGGTGACCCTTTGATTATCGCTTTTTAAAATTTTCCCGACAGTATTTTCCACGTCTTTAAAATCATAATATGTAAGTGCTGATTCATTCAGTATGATATTATTGAAGTCTTCATTCATGGATGGACTGAAATTGTCACCGGCGAGCAAAGTGAGACCATATGTTTTAAAGAAATTATTATCAATATAGTAAACATCGATCCTTTTTTCAGTGTTTCGCCCCTCCACCGGAATGCCGTAAACACGCGACTCTTTTATTTCTTTCCCTGGTACGTTGGAGGAATTTGTGATGCCAGAAATCCCAGCTATTGCAATGATTTCATTCTTGAAGGATTCCAGGCTTTTCATATACGATTCGTATGAATTTGCCCTGATTATTCTCGGACCCTCTAACACTATTAATCCCTGCATATTAAAACCCAGATCGTGATGACGCATGAAATTAACCTGGCGATAAATAGTTATTGTGCCGATAATGAGAATGACAGAAATAGTAAACTGGAAAACCACGAGATAATTCTTGAACCGACCCATCCATTTTGACCCGGTTGGGCTCTTCCCCTTTAGAACCAGTCCGGGAGCAAACCGCGACATGAAGATTGCAGGAAGTAATCCCGTAATCAGGGTGCCTGACAGGAACAACAGAATAAAGAGCAGGATAAGGATCAGGTAATCAACCTTAATAGGGCTTTGCATAACATGTGCAAAGAAAGGAATCAAAAGCAGGATACAGGAAAGACTCACTATTAAAGCCAGCAGGTTCAGCAATCCTGATTCAGTTAAGAACTGGGTGATAAGGTCTTTTTTCAAGGCCCCTGACACTTTACGGATACCCACTTCATGAGCCCTTTCAATTGACTGGGATGTGGCCAGATTTATATAATTAATAAATGCCATCATTAAAACAAGACAGGCAATAATACCCAGCGAAACCACGTTTCGATAACTTCCGTTTACCTCCAGTTCGTTACTGACAGATGAGTGTAAATGAATATCAGTAAGCTTCACCAGCCTGTATTCAATCAGGAAGAATGCCTCTTTCATAAAGCTTCCTATGAATTTTTCGGGTATCTGTGACAACTTGGACTGTAATGCTTTAACATTTGTCCCCGGGGCCAAAAGAATGTATGAATAGACTGATTCGGAGACCCAGTAACTATCCCAATATGCTGAGTTCTTTATCAGATTGTCATACGATACCAGGATGTCAAACTTAAAGTGTGAATTTCCGGGAACAGATTTGACAACTCCTGTTATCTCAAAATCGTTCGCTCCATCGAGGTTTATCATCTTTCCAATCGGATTTTCATCTCCGAAATATTTCCGTGCAGTCTCCTCAGTAATAACAGCATGATTAAGATCGAGAAGGCTGGAATCAGCTTTTCCCATTAAGAGCGGAAATGAAAAAAGATTGAAAAAGGATGATTGAGCAAATAAGATGTTTTTCTCTTTAAAAATCTTATCCTCGTGTTTTACAGTGCCTTCTGTCCGATAAAACCGGGTATAATCCAGAACTTCAGGAAACATATTCTTTATCTCTTTCCCGACGCCGGTTGATCCTGATGCGGAGTACTTTTCAAGAATGCCTTCTTCGTACAGGAGATAATCCACCCGGTAAATGTTATTTGCGTTTTTGTGATACTTATCGTACGATGTTTCTGCTTTTATCCATAATACTATGAGGATAAATGCAGTAATCCCTATTGTTAATCCCAGAAGGTTAATGATGAAATATCCTTTGTTCGACATCAGATTCCTTATGGTTAAGCTAAAATAGTGTTTTGCCATGATGAATATTTATTGATAAAAATTTAGGATCTGTATATTGTCTGTTCAGGTAAAAATCAACAGGGTTTTATTCATCCTGTTATCGCAGTGTGTTGAATAAAATTTCAACTATTCTTCAATACTATCAAAGTTAAACCTTCATCTGGCTAAAAGCAATTTTATTTTAAATTCTGCAAAGTCAAATTCTATCCTGTTGCACACCTTGCAATTGTGAAACCACAAAGCTAATCCCAGGGCAGATGAGGCAAGATACACGTTTTGTGCAATCAGTCCGGTGTCGACGTAGTAATTTGGCACTGCGTGCCGTATTTTGGCTTCGCCGTAATTCAAAGTAATTTGTACCCAATACGGGCCACCCTAGGTCCTTCAGATAAAAGAAGCAGAAAAACCTCTGCCCGGGGAAAGTAACATTGTTTAAATCAGTTATTGACGAAACCTGTTCCTTTGAACAAATTGTCGAGGCCCATCGGTACGTTGACAAAGGGCACAAAAAGGGAAATGTAGTCATTACCTTATAACTCATTACAATTTCATGGAAATTTATTTCTGTTCTTAAAATATTTTTTAAAAATCTATTTGTATTTATAAAAATATATTATTTTTGTGAGTGAACATTCACTCACTTCAATATGATCGATAATTTAAGCAAACGGCAGGAAGAAATAATAAACACAGCCATTAAGCTTATTGGCGAAGGAGGAATACAGGCTCTTACAATAAAAAACCTTTCTGCAGAGATTGGAATAGCTGAATCTGCCTTATACAGGCACTTTAAAAGCAAGACTGAAGTTCTTAATGCTCTTCTCGATTTTCTTGGCTCATTTATTATATCACATTATGAAAAGGTAAAAACGCTAGAAGTAAGTTCATTTGAGAAAATAGAAACCATGATTTCAGGGCAGTTAAAACTATTCGCTGAAAACCCTCCATATGCTTTTGTTATTTTATCAGATGGCTTATATAAAAATGAAACGGTTTTATACATTAAGATTTTCAAAATAATGGAAAGGGCAAAGTCAATATTCATAAATATTATTGATGAAGGAAAAATCAGTGGAGAGATAAGGAAAGATGTGCCAAGTGAACAACTAGCATTCATAATATTGGGCAGCATAAGGCTTACTGTTACTCAATGGAGCCTTTCAGGTTTTAGTTTTGATCTGAGGAAAAGAGGGAATATCTTAATAAAAACATTGGAAACATTAATAAAGAGTTCATAGAATTTTTCACACGTTAGTAGTTAAGCATAATAAATTTAGATAGTATGAAATCTAGAAATCTTTGGATCACTTTTATCGCTATTCTGGTAATCTGTTTTTCCATTCTTGGTTTTTTTGGCCATGAAATATACAGAGAGAAACCTCCCATACCCGAAAAGGTAATTTCTGAAGACGGAACAATCCTTTTTACAAAACAGGAGATTAAAGACGGGCAGAATGTCTGGCAATCGATAGGCGGACAAGAAGTAGGTACAGTTTGGGGCCATGGAGCTTATGTTGCACCTGACTGGTCGGCTGACTGGCTGCATAAAGAATCTGTTTATCTGCTTGAGAAATGGGCCGAAACAGACTTTTCTTCCAAATACGGTAATCTGGATGCTGAAAAACAGGCTGCCTTAAAAGCCCGCCTGCAGAATGTTCTCCGTACAAACACTTACGATGATAAAACAGCTATTATTCTTGTAACCAATGATATAACTGAAGCCATAAAAGATAATTGTGCTCATTATACCGGACTCTTTATGAATGACCCTGCACTTGAAAAAGAAAGGGAGGCTTATGCAATTCCGGTAAATTCAATTAAAGATCCGGTAAGGATGAAAGACATGAATGCTTTCTTCTTCTGGGCCTCCTGGGCATGTATTACCGACAGACCCGGTTCTTCTATCACTTATACAAATAACTGGCCTCCTGATGAAACGATAGGAAATGTTCCTTCGGCAGGTATAATTCTTTGGACAGGAGTGAGCATTATTATGCTCTTGATAGGAATTGGATTACTGGCATACTATCACGCCCGTTTTAAATCTGAAGAGCTCGATAAATCAAAACTTCCCGAAAACGATCCTCTTATCGGGCTTCATCCTACACCATCGATGAAAGCCACTTTAAAGTATTTCTGGATAGTAACAGCACTTATACTGGTACAAATTATAGCAGGTGTAATAACAGCCCATTATGGTGTTGAAGGGAAAGGGTTTTTCGGACTTAAGTTAGATACAATACTACCTTATGCCGTTTCGCGCACATGGCATGTTCAGATTGCAATTTTCTGGATAGCCACATCGTGGCTTGCAACAGGGTTATACATAGCTCCGGCAGTATCAGGAGTAGAACCCAGATACCAGCGTCTGGGTGTGAACTTTCTTTTTATTTCATTATTAATTATAGTTGTAGGGTCACTAATAGGTGAGTGGATGGGGGTAATGCAAAAACTGGGCTTCACCACTAATTTCTATTTCGGACATCAGGGTTATGAGTATGTTGATCTGGGCAGATTCTGGCAGGCATTTTTATTTATAGGTCTTATAATATGGCTTGTATTAATGTTCCGGGCACTGTTACCGGCATTAAAAAAACCATCTGAAAACAAACAATTATTAGCTTTGTTTCTGTTGGCATCCGTAGCTATAGCAGTTTTTTATGGCGCTGGGCTAACGTGGGGACAACATACGCATTTGTCAATCGCAGAGTACTGGCGATGGTGGGTAGTTCATTTATGGGTGGAAGGATTCTTTGAAGTTTTCGCTACTTGTATTGCTGCATTTCTTTTTGTCAGAATGGGTTTGCTGAACATTAAATACGCAACTACAGGTGTTTTGTTCGCAACCATAGTATACCTTTCGGGAGGAATAATCGGTACTTTCCACCACCTGTATTTTGCAGGTACTCCCACAGCAGTTTTGGCATTGGGAGCTACATTCAGCGCTCTTGAAGTAGTTCCGCTTGTCCTGATAGGGTTTGAGGCCTATCACAATTTAACACTCAGCAGAGCTACTGAGTGGGTTAAAACATACAAGTGGCCAATCTATTTCCTTATTTCTGTTAGCTTCTGGAATCTTGTGGGTGCCGGTTTATTTGGATTTCTTATAAATCCTCCCATAGCCCTATATTATATGCAGGGTCTAAATACGACTCCTGTTCATGGTCATACAGCTCTTTTTGGTGTTTATGGAATGTTAGGAATTGGCTTAATGCTTTTTGTACTTAAAGGACTCACCAGCAAATATGTTTGGAAGGACAGAATGATCAGTATATCTTTTTGGTCACTTAATGTTGGGCTTATGCTTATGGTACTTATAAGTATCCTTCCTGTTGGCATTCTGCAAACAATAGCCAGTATTAAGTTCGGAATGTGGTATGCTCGTTCGGATGAATTTATGCAGGGTTCCGGAATGCAGACTCTGAGATGGTTAAGGATAATAGGCGATACAGTATTTACTGTTGGTGCGCTTGCCCTGGCCTGGTTTGTGATCGGGCTGAAGACGGGCTGGTCTATTAACAAAGAAGAAAAAGAAAATCAATTAAAGTAGATGGAGGTTCAAAATGAAAGCTACACAACAATTAAAAGATGAACATGAAGGTATAAAGCTGATGCTTAATATCCTGGAAACTATTTGCAATGATCTCGAAAAAGGGAAAGAATTGAATATAAATCATTTCGAAAAAATTCTTGATTTTATAAAAGGCTTTACTGATAAATGTCATCATGGCAAAGAAGAGGATATTCTGTTCCCTGATTTGGTCGATCATGGACTGCCAAAAGAAGGAGGTCCGATATCAGTGATGCTTCATGAGCATCAGTTAGGCAGAGATAATATTAAATCATTGAGTAGGGCCTTCGATGAGTTTAAGGGTGGCAATAAGCTTGCGATCACAAACATTATTTCAGGCTCCAGAAGCTATGTTGAGCTCCTCAGG
>Ga0315536_1001309_pt1 | contig 12552 bp, 8 predicted proteins | sample SalMarSW160230MG_FD_203093 | JGI IMG/M metagenome (GOLD analysis project Ga0315536, IMG submission 203093) | Salt marsh sediment microbial communities from the Plum Island Ecosystem LTER, Massachusetts, United States - Salt Marsh Sediment SW1602-30 ... | reverse complement strand
GCGTACGGAGTTTCTTTCCAGAAAGGATCATTATTGACGATCTTTAAAGTGTCGGTTACAATGCTGGTATTATTCGGTGTAAAACGAATATCAACAAGTACAACCTGGCTGTCATAGGGAGCCACATTGAATTTGGAACTTCCAACATGAAAAATATTTGGCAATCCTGTATAAAGGCTGTCCACCCGGAGCGTATCCATTCCCGGATTGGTTATTGAAAGTTTCAGTTTCCTTTCGCCTGAGATATAAACTTTTCCGAAATCCATAGTGGATTGGGAGACTTGAATTCGAGCCATTTCCACATTAAATTCCCACGATTGGCGGTTGATTCCAGAAATCCTGATTTCTTCAACATTGCCATTAAAAGGCGATTGCCGGTCCCATGCATTGCCAAATAATACGGAAAGCGTATCGATTTGCTCCGAGGTCTCAAAACCGGCCATTTGTCCTTCGAAATTGACCGTATCTATTTTATTCCCATTTAAAAACAATCGAAATACTCCGTCTTGATAATCCATGTCGGACATATAGGAAATCGCCGCATGATACCATTGTGAATATTGGATATTCGCTCCGGTCGTTACTGTGAAAGCCGTTCCTTCCTGATTGAAAAGGCGTCCTTTTAACGTATTCCCCTCGACAAAAAGATCAAATTGATTACTGCTGCCGGTCCCGCGTTTAACGATTACGCCCTGCGGATGGGATAATTCTCCATCCAATCTAAACCAGCTTTCAACAGTAAATCCTCCCCAGTTCTTCATTCGTTCATCAATCGGAATAACACATATTCCATTATCGCCGCCAAAAAGGAGAGAACGCCCGGTAGTAAATTTATGTTCTACTTCATCCAGTGTTACATCACCGTAAAATGTTCCGTAATGATCATATATAGATTCATCGTTTACGGTAGTCCCTCCGACCTCATCCAAATGCCATAATCCGAGTGTAAAAGGATCAGGATCATATTCACCGGCAGGCAAACTGTATACTCCCTCACCGAAAAGTGGAATAGAATAAACGGGGTAGGTCGGGTCCGTACTTTCAATAACCAGGGAGACTCCGTTATGGAGAACGGCCTGAGAAACAGGTTGATATGTAATCCAGACTGTTGTATCCTGTCCCTGATATAATACATAGTCAAGTGCGGGCGCAATTGATATATCCGAAGATCCCACTGAATGAATATCATTGATTATCAAAGGTTGCGTTCCTATATTCATCAAATGGAGCGGGACCCTTCGTGAACGATTTACAAACACCTGCCCGAAGCGCAAAGTGTCTTCTTCAACAATTAAACGTGATTTATGAACGGGGAATTCCCAGGGTTGCCGGGCGACATTCGATATACGAACTTCATCGACATAGCCCGAGAAGGGCAATTGTCCGTTTATCTGCGAGCCGATACTGATTGGTGCCGTGTCCTGAAAAAAGAGCCTTTCCTTTAAAAGAATACTCCCCTTTTCTATACCATTTACGTATAGCCTGAGAGAATCTTTATCACACGTCAACGCGATATGATACCACTGATTGGTATTTAATTCGGCCATCGAACCTGTCGAAACTTCGCGTACGTTTCCGGCCGCATCCCTCACTGATCCGATAATGCCCTTTACCGGTCTTGAATCATCTGCCAGCCATAATTTATATTGAACAGTTGTATCAAACCCTCTTTGTAACAAGGCTGTCCAGTTTGTCGGCTTTTTTAGCATGTAAAACCAGAGTTCAACTGTAAAGGGACGATCCCACAAATTATAAATTGAATTATACGGAATCTCAATCCGGCTGTTATTCGTTCCGTGAAAACGGATGCTGCGCCCGAATTTTGACGTATCGGTCCGGGTTGCCTGTCCCACAATCAGAGCATCCTGACTGTATGCGGATACATCATAAACAGTAGCTCCTGCCTGTTCATCAATATGCCACAATCCGAGAGTCAGAATATCCGACTGATATGGTTGATTAATGTCAATCCACGTACCGACTTCACCCTGCAAACTGATATAAATCGGAGAATGGTTAAAATCATTACTGAAAATAGCGGCAGTCGCACTGTGCTGTACCGGTAGTGACGAAGAGGGATTAAAATAAACAGTTACAGCGTGTGTGTCACTTGGTATCACTGAAAAATGGGTTTCACTGAATGAAAAGGCTGGACTGTTTGTAATCTTGATACTATCGATGTTTAATAACGCACTTCCCGTATTCATCACCCAGAGAATCATTGGACGGCTACTCTGAGGCGGTACAGGGCCAAAGTTCAATGCAGTGACATCAGTATTGATCTCAGGCTGGATGGTGCTCTGTAAAATATAGAATCCATCGGAGCCGTCGGCAACATAAATGTTATCTCCCAAATCGGATATAGTTACCCTTTGTGTGTTCCCTCCTGTCGGGAAATGCCCTATTTCCAGCAGGGTATTCGGCAGCGAATAGTCAAAAATTCGGAGTCCGTATTCGGAATTTGTTGCATAAATTGTATTTTCTTTAACAACAAGATCAGAACAAAAATCACCATTATTATATTCTTCTGTTTCACCGGTTAAAGTATTCCATAAAAGAATGCCATATTCTCCGTTTGCAATGACAACCGTATTGTTATATACATCAATGCCGACCGCATGTATATCGTTCTCCTGATTCGTGAGTGAGTCCACGACAGAAATCTGAGTTGGCAAACCTGAAATATCGTAGATAAAGACTCCACTCGAATCCGCCAGATAGAGATGATTGTTGACCAGCTTGAGTGCTTTCAAACTACCGGGAGTATTCAGCGGGCCCAGAGGATTGATTTCGAAAATAGTCTCGGTAATATCGACAACACGTAGTCCGTCTCTTCCGCAGGCTAAAAATGCATAGGTTTCATTCACATCCACATCTGTACACACATCATTTGTGGAAAAAATATCTGTTTTCACAAGTGAAGGATAGGCGGGATTGAAAACACTGAGTACACTCAATCCTCTGGAACCGTCTGCAACATATACACGGCTTCCTCCTGGCTTTTTAATTCCATATGCTTCACCCGGTGTATTCAAGGATCCGATTTCTTCTATGTAATCAGACATCGTATTGATGTCTAAAACTTTAAGTCCGCTTTCCCCTGTTGCCAAATAGGCGTAATCTTCAAAAACGTCCACATCATAGGTTATATCAGCCGATTCAACAGAATCAATATAAGCGGGATTATCAGATACATCCACTAAAAGCATGCCATTGTACCCGTCGCAAACATAAGCAGTATCCCAATCGACAACAATATTGTTGCTAAATCCTATAGTATTTAGATTATATGAAGCAAGACTGGGATTTCCCGGGTTGGTGACATCTATTTTTGTATAGAGCCCCTGATAGCCGGCAACAACATATGCATAGTTACCGTCAATCCATAAATCGAGCATATTCAGCGGATTTGACTCCACATACGTGGAAAGTTCGGACAATGCTCCCGGATTTCGAATATTAATGATACGGATTCCACCACCCAGTCCGGCAGCCACATATGCAACGGAATCATTATTTGTAATGACTTTATATGAAATTGGATCAGGTACGTCCGGATTAAGAGGAAATGCTGTTTCGAAATTCAGGGAATCGAGGAGAACCGGATTTGAATGGGAACCACCGGCACGGACTGTATAAATTCCGGCATAATCGGCAGCCACGATCGCTGTTGTGTCATTTAAAACCCAAACATCACGTGTGATTCCGGGAATTGAAACATTGCCCGCGAATAGTGGATTGGCTGGATTATTCACGTAAAAGATTCTCAAACCGTTTTCACCATCGGCAATATAAAGATACAATCCAAATTGCATTAAACCATATGCATAATTTGCTGTGCTATATTGGGAATAATTTGGATTAAGCGATTTTGAGACTGCGTCAAATTGTACAACGACAAAACCCTGGGGACCACAAGCCACAAAAATATAGGCAAGACCACTTCGCACCCAAATATCTTTAACAGGACCCGGCAGAAGAAGCGCATCGACTTTTTGGATATCACCCTGTGCTGTTTGATAAACTTCGAGATAACTCCCGTTCCCGATAAAAGTAAATTCTCCCCTTCGAAATATGGCCTCACACTGTCCTTTTCCCCATCGACCCAGCTGGGTTACATTTTGCTGTGAATTGGCAGGATCATTCATTAATATCAGAAAAATTGAAAATGAAATACAATAAACATAAAATTTTCGCATAGGACTCTTTCTCCTGTTACTCTTTGTACACCCGTAAAGATATACAGCAGGATTATCTGCTCGGTGGAGCCGGTGGTTCATCTAAAACCTCAGGGAGAACAGGTGCATCGTTTGTATACGCTTCCAGGAAAGATTCCCTCGTGTCATTTCCCGGAATAAAACCCATATTTTGAAAAGTTCCCATCCTCTGCAACCGATTCCGAGTGGTGAAAAATGCTTCTTCAGGCCTGGCTTCCATCTTGTTGCTCCATTTTTCTTTTTCTTCTACATAATTGGATACAAGCTGGTCAACACGTATTAGATTTTGATTGTGTGTCGCGTCCCAGACTTCTTCTGAAATAAGCTTATCTTTTACGATTTGAAAATTCGGGTCATATTTCAAGGCACGTTCATAATTCTCTTTCGCTTTTTTATAATTCCCTTTGTCCTCGGCATCCAATCCCCAGCAATAATTCATAAAGGCCAACATATTCTCCGTGGGTATAATGAGAATTCGCTTGCGATCCGCCGGATTTAAGCTGATCCTGAAATAATCCAGTATGCGTAAGACAAGTTCTTTCTCCATCTTAAAAAGACGTGAAAGGTTACCTTCAAAATTCATGTTGTTGGGAGCAAAAATTTCATCAATTTTAAATATATTCGCATCCAGTGTCATTTTCAAGTCAGGCGTGACCATATATGATCCCTTGATCATATATCTTGCGCCCAACAGTTTTCCGATACGAGGTGCTGTTTTTTCATCGATCAAACTTGTTGAAGTCAAATGGATTTCATCCATGAGCATGTTTAACCGGATTCTTTCCACCACCGTTAGTTCCTCAATCTGAGCAAGATCCGTAATGATCATTTCTGCCAGTCCTTTTCGAAGAGGTTCCCACTGTGAATCTTCGCTCAAACTGAGAAAACTTAAAACTGTAACACTTCGTTCGGGAAAGTCGCTGATTTCCAGTTTGCTCTCATTTTTCAATGCCTGCTGTATTTCCCGTACAATCTGTTTTCGTGCCAGCCAATCCAACCGGCCAATCAAAGCTTCCCGATAGAGATCATCTTTTAAAACTGAAGTATATTTTTTATATGCTTTAATCGCCTGATCTTCCCTGCCAAGACCTTCCAATGACAAACCTAAATAGAACAATGCCTTTCCGTATGTGGGATCTTTTTGCCAGATTGTATGCAGGATTTTGGTGGAAACACGGTAATTCTGCATGTGCCAGTATACGACGCCAACACCTGTCACCGCTTCCTTGTCATAATAAATATACCGTTTATTTCCCCTCATGTGGGGTTGAAGCAGTTGAAGATAAGCACGAATTGCCTGGTTGTATTCTTTTTGTTTTAAAAAATCTTCTGCTGCGCCGTATCGATTCGTGGAGCATTTAATATTGAGTAATAATAATATAAACAGTAAAAAAATTGGTTGTATCCGTTTCATCAAACCATCCTCCTTCGATCAGAAGGCTTAATATTATCTAATAAATTATTTTTGGTCTTCATAAAGTACTTTTCATTCGTCTTTAGCGGGTTCTAATCTGTCAAGATTTTTTTTTGCCTGTAAAAAATCAGGTTCGATTTGAATGGCCTTTTGATAATTTTCATATGCCATTTTCAAATTGCCACTATCTTCATATTCCAGAGCTTGAGAAAAGTGAAGCATGGCTTCCAGATCTATTTTTTGATTCTTACTTAACAATTTATTTTCCTGGTTGGTAATATGGACATCCAAATCCTTCACAATTTTTTTACTCAGTTTCTCAATCAGTGAAAGTATCTGTTTTGTATTCCCCGTGATTTGATCGGCTTTTACTGTCACACCCGATTCGACATTAACAATACGCACATCAATTCTTATCTTGTCATCCAGGGTAACAATAAATCCACCGAAAACCAAATGTTGCGCTCCAAGCATCTTGCCTGCTTGAATACTGCTTTCGGTCTCGATCAATCCTGCCTGTGAAAGTTTTAACTCATCCAATAAAGATTGAAGTTTTCTTCTCTCAACTATATGAATGGATTGAATCTGACTCAATTCCGTAATCATGATTTCGGCCAATCCTTTGGATAATGCATTATAATCCTGGGCACTGAATAAACTATTGTTCTCAAAATTTAAGACAGCTAAAGTAATATCGGTTCCATAGACAGAAACGGGAAGGCAGACACAAATATAGACAAAAAGAAGTAAAACAAAATTCTTTTTCACATGGTTCCCCTTAAAGCAAATTTTGTACTAACTTATCAACTGATATATAGCATAATAAAAATAGAATTGATTGTCAATATCTAATTAAAAATAATCAAGACGTGCTAAATGCAATATTCATGCCTTTTCTGTTTGTCCTTATTTTTCAATAAGACCAGAGATTATATAATTAATATAATCAAATACATAGAAAAATATAAAATCGGACGTAATTGATACGCCGGATCAATTTATATTTGGCCTGATTTAAGCCACTTTGCCATATTCTATATTCTATTATTTTTTACAGCCATAGATGACCCAATGTATAAAAATTACCCGTTTCGTTTTTTGAAACGGGTAAATAAAAAATTTATAACAACTGAATTCTATAAAATCAGAAAACAGAAGATATACAAAAAATCGACAGAACAGTTCTAATTGATTTTATGAAGAGATAATTAATCCAGAAAGTCATAGAGTGTTTTTAATATCTGAGGTATTTTCGAATCGATCAAGCGATAGTAAATTTGGGTTCCTTCCCGTCTGCTGGCCAGATATTTTCGTGTTTTTAGATATTTCAGTTGTTGCGAAATGTAGGATTGTTTTGCACCTAACATTTTCTGAATATCGCCTACTCGACGTTCTTCTACCTTTAATATGCAGAAAATTTTAAGTCGTGTTATATTGGAAACAACCTTTAAAAAGGGGATCAATTTATCACAGTCTGTGAGACTTTTTTGTAATTTTGGGTCCATTTATACCTCCCCTAAAAGATATTGCTAACATTTCTTCGAATTGAAATATATCATCTAAATATCTGCAAGTCAAGTAAAAAAATTATTTTTTCGATAATTGTTTTAAAATAAAATCATTTATCGTTTGACTTGCATTCCCATTTCCATAAGGATTATTTTTGGATTCTTTTGGTATGAATGTCCTTACAGCTTGAATAATTTTTTCCACATCAGTCCCCGCAAGACTATTCCATCCATCCATTACTGTTTCTACCCATTCCGTTTCGTTTCTCAATGTAACACATGGAACTCTATAAAAATAGGCTTCTTTTTGCACGCCGCCTGAATCTGTCAATATCATTTTAGCGTTTTTCTCCAATTGTATCATATCCAGAAAACTGACAGGATTTGTCAGAACGATATTGTTTGATTTACTTATAGAATGGATCAATCCATATTCTCCTAAAAACTTTCGCGCGCGGGGATGAACAGGAAACAATACAGGTTCATCTAGTTGGATTAACGCTTTTATAATTTTTTGTAAATTTTGTTTCTCATCCGTATTGCTCGCTCGATGAACCGTACAAAGATAATAGGATTTGGGTGACAACCGATATCGATTTAAGATATCGGATTTCTGTTCTGCAGCATCCGCGAATAAAAGTGCTGCATCGTACATCACGTCACCGGTATTATATACTCCTTCTACGATTCCCTCTTTTTTAAGATTTCTAACGGCCGTTTCGGTCGGACAGAACAGCAGATTTGCACAGCGATCCGTGAGAACACGATTGATTTCCTCGGGCATATCCTGGTTATAACTCCGTAAACCGGCTTCGATATGTGCGATGGGGATATGTAATTTAACCGCGGCAAGGGCTCCGGCCAGGGTTGAATTGGTATCGCCGTATACAAGAACGAGCTGAGGCTTCTCTTTCAAAATAACTTCCTCAATCCGTTCCAGAATGAGACCTGTTTGATGTCCGTGCGGCCCGGATCCTACTTCCAGATCATATTTCGGTCGCGGAAGGCCAAGTTCATCAAAAAAAATGCGGGACATATTCTCGTCGTAATGCTGCCCTGTGTGAACAATAATCTCCTGTATCGGTTTCTTCAATGCGCGGCTGACCGGCGCTGCTTTAATGAATTGGGGTCTTGCGCCTACCACAGTAACAATCTTTTTCATGGATTTCTCTTAATTAATATGATCAGGACAAATACAGATATGCAAATACGATACGAATATAAAAATCGCAATCAATCCCAACCCTGATTTTCAAGAAGCTGGGATTCCGGAGTTTCTCCGAAATCCTTGGCCGGTGCTCCGATAACCACCCTGCGGTCCGGGACATCCTTCGTAACTACGGCCCCCGCTCCTACGACAGCATCTTTGCCTATTGTCTTGCCGGGCAGGATTGTGGCATTCGCCCCGATCCTTCCCCCCAGCTTGATATGAACACCCTTGAAATGTTTGAACCGCTCTTCTGTCCTGCCAAGATAATTGTCGTTTGTCGTCGTCACCATCGGAGCGATAAAACAGTAATCCTCGATTTCGGAATAAGCTGTAATATACGATCCTGTTTCAAGCTTGCACTTTTTCCCGACTTTAGTCAAGTTTTCAATGGTAACACCTCTGCCAACAATTGTATATTCCCCGACACTTACATTTTCACGAACTGCGGCACTGTCGGCAATTAAAACATGAGAACCGATATAACACCCCTGATATAGTATCACCTGGGCACCAATGAGACAGAAGTCGCCGATTTGAGCCGGCTCGAGATTTTTCTCTGTTTTAAATATGGAACGCTTGGCGCGCATCGGAGATTTACCAATTACTGTATTGTCATCAACTCGCACACCCCTGCCGATTCTCGTTCCCGCATGAACAACGACATTCGAACCAATAACGCAGGATTCACCAATAGTAACTCCTTTTTCAATAACAACAAAATGCCCGATTTCAGTGCCGTCCCCTATTTCAGATGTCGGATCGATATACTGGATTTTTTCCATTCGATTGCCTCCACTGCCAATATTACCAGTTTGCGTATAAAGAAAACAACCACTCGTTCCATACCCGATGATCGTTCTGAATATTCTGATAATGTTGCGTCCAGACTCTGGATAATTCTGTCCGCCACCGCAGGTCCCTGATGATTTCCCATTCAAAAAAAAGTCCCGTGCTGTATTGATGCTCAACAACACCCTTCAAAAATATTTTTTCCGTTCCATCCTCTTCCCGGTGCGGCATTCTTCGATTGCCTTCTCCGTGCCGCATGGATCTGAATTCACAAGCTGTTTTGAATGAAAGGCACGGGCGATATTCGGCAAGAAAAAACAGGCCGTCCGAGTTGGGTTGCAGGAAATGTCCCAAACCCGAATTATAATGTTCGTAAACATTGACCGAGTCTTCGTGCGTATATACATATGGTTCGATTCGCGTGTATTCGCACCGGACACCGGTGTTTTCCAGACTGAAAGGGTTCACCCAGTACCCGCCAAGAGTAAAAGCCAGCTTGTTGCCCCAAAAATCAGAGAATACTTCCCACGGTTCAAACAAATCGTCCACAAAAACCTCTCCGTAGAATTTAAAATTCCGAATCCTGCAAATCGAAAAATCGAATCCGAGGCTCACATTGTCTCTGTCTCCGAGAGTATGCTCCGCAACAAGGTAGGGAATAACAGGATTGAGATAAGCCACCTCCAAACCACGGTTCCCGTAAATCACCAATTCGTGAAGTCCGATATCGACACCGCGGACAACGGACATTTCCAGCCGGTGTGCAGAAAACCATTTGTGCGAGAAATCACTTCGCAATTCTCCATGCAACCAGGTAAAAACAGAAGAACCGATAACCGCCGAAATTTTAAACAGATCATAATCGGGAGCCAGCCCCGATAAAAGCAGTCCACCCCAATAAGCCGGCCCCCATTTGACGCGGTCCCTCCCGAACTGAAACCTTAAGCCTTTCCAGGACCATCCAAGATAACTGACCGAAGCGTCCCACGTCCCGCGGCTGCTGTCACTGTTGACACCGATCGGATACCCTTCCGAGGCATTGTAATGCTGGTTGTATTTTCGGCTTCCCCACTCCGTGAATATACGGTTGTCCGAATAGAAAGTCAGTCCCCATACTGTCCCCCTGAGAATGCCGCCGTAAAAGGCAGAGTAAACCCGTTTCTCTTCTGGATCGGCTTCCCCGAATCTAAATCGGGAACCTCCTCCGCTTAAAATATCAAAGTAAACAGAACCCGTTTTATTAGACCAAGCATAGAAATGCGGTTCCCGTTCGCTCTCACGAACAGAAATATCCTTCCCCTGCAATTCATGCCAGAACTCGCCTTTCAACCGTTCAAGAATCTCTTCCTCTGTTCGTGATAATTCGCTCTGATGATTATTTTTGTATCGATCAACCTCTAATACGAATCCTGCGATCTGTTCCCGTGTAAACGGACGGCTTCCCTCCCTTAATCCGGTGAGTATTTGCCGCGTTTCCATTCTCTCCAAAAAATCGTACGCCCAATGATCAAGAGGAAGATAAACCACTTGTGCGCGAATCTGATTCAGAAAAAAGAAAAGAAGCAGGAAAACTTGATATAGATATTTTTTCAAACGGAAATATCTCCACGCGATAACAATGACTTAAGCGAGATAAACATATAAAAGAAATCGCTAAAAATCAAGAAAAACCTTTACCTAAAAAAAGGGGTCCCGATTAAAACAAGACCCCTGTGACTGAAATGAAACGATCCGAAATCTTTTTCTAGTTATTTCGGCGCTTTGAATAATTTAGTCACGATCAACTCAATGAGAAGACCATACACCGCACCGGCCACCAGAAGCATAACCGCACCTTGCAGAGAGGCATATACAGCCATTAAAGACGTTACAATCAGTCCAATGATTATTCCATGCAGCCAGTATGCCGTCTTTTTCCATCCGGAAATACCGATAACAAACCCGATCAAGGTACGATTCAGAATGACTCCGGCAATCATTCCCGATGTGTAAGTCATATTTCCCTTAGATAAAAGATAACAGACAATCCCTGCCAGTACTCCTAAAAGCGTGCTGAGAATGAGGCGTTTTGCAGACATATTTTTTCCCTCCTCTTGTTTGGTGAAAGATATTTTTATAATTTAATCCCATCGGTTAAAACGGACAAGATCGTCGAGTGGTTTCCGATGGTGGGATTTCGCCTTCCATCCCTCTTCGGGATATCCCAATGCCATGAGCTGACAGACCTTGATGGATTTGGGGAGTTTAAAAAATTGCCTCGTTTTTCTAACATCGAACCATCCGATCCAGCATGTCCCCAAACCTAAGTCCTGCGCCTGGAGTGCGAAATGTTCTCCGGAAATCCCAAGGTCGATTAGATAAAACGGAATCTTTTGTATGAATCCGCCGATTCGATTGGCAAAGATATCCGGCCGGGCAAGAAGAACGACAATTACCGGCGCTTTCAACGCCCACCGCGTATGCCGGTATATACCATTGAAAACCGCATCGCCAAAAGCAGTTTTTATATCAGGATCATCTATGACAAGGAATCGCCAGGGCTGGATATTCTCTGCAGAAGGTGCTAATCGAGCCGCTTCGATACAGGTCAAAATTTTCTCGCGTTCAACCGGCTGTGAACTGAACCTTCGAACGCTTCTCCGGGATCGAATCACCGGAAGGATTTTTGTTTTTGCCATGAGACCGCTATTCTTCCAATGATCCGGCAAGGTCTGTTATCTTTTCAATCTGATTCTTCTGGCAAAAATCTTCGATGCCCCGGATTACCTTCAATGCGCCGTCCGGTTCGACAAAAGTCAGAGTCCCGACCTGGACAGCTGTGGCGCCGGCGATAATAAATTCAAGTGCGTCCGCAGCCGACATGATCCCTCCAATACCGATTACCGGAACCCGGACTGCCCGGACAACCTGATAAACTTTTGCCAGAGCAATCGGTTTAATGGCCGGACCGGACAATCCGCCGATACCGCGGCCGAGCAGCTGTTTTCGTGTTTGAATATCGACTCCCATCCCCAGCACGGTATTAATAAGGGACAAACTATCCGCGCCGCCGTCCACAGCAGCTTTGGCTATCGTAATAATATCAGTAACATTAGGAGTCAGTTTGACAATGATTGTTTTCCGGGTCACTTCCTTGATCTTTTTGACGATTTTTTTCGTAATGGAGGGATCTGTACCGAAAGCCAATCCCCCCTGTTCGACGTTGGGACAGGAAATATTGACTTCGAATCCGTCAATACGGTCCTGTTCATTCAGCCGTTCCACGACCCTTTTATATTCGTCAACCGTACTCCCGGCCACGTTCACAATCAGGCTTGTGTGAAGGGATTTTAGCAGCGGCAGTTTTTCCTGTATAAAACAGTCTACACCGACATTCGCCAAACCAATGGAATTGAGCACACCTCCGGGAGTTTC
>Ga0315536_1001308_pt1 | contig 12554 bp, 12 predicted proteins | sample SalMarSW160230MG_FD_203093 | JGI IMG/M metagenome (GOLD analysis project Ga0315536, IMG submission 203093) | Salt marsh sediment microbial communities from the Plum Island Ecosystem LTER, Massachusetts, United States - Salt Marsh Sediment SW1602-30 ... | reverse complement strand
ATAATTTGCTGCGTAGATGTTCCAACCATTATCTAATGTAAGAGAGAACCAATCCCAGCCACCGATTGCAAGTTTGGTAATCGCATGGGGCGTCCAGGAATGCTCTTGCGAACCTGTTCCTTTCACGGTGTAAGTCTTGCCATCGATCGTGACCGTCCCCGACACATCACAGCCAAGTACTACATAGTTTGCAACCTCGCTTTCAGATTTATCAAACGCCTGTGTCCCGACCGTCCATATCGGTAGAGACCGGGCAGAATAATCTAAATCAATCACAATATCATGCGCTGCATCGATATCAGAATCTTCTGCATGGACATGCCAACGCGGGTACGACCCTTCCGCCCAGGAGTTTTCAAATTGAACCTTCACCCCAGGGGAACTTGCAATAAGCGTCCCTTCCTTCAGAATCCCAAGATAATGCTCCTTGTTTATCATCCCGCCATAGGTTTCACTGTTGTTGCCAAGGACGCTGACGACAAGCAAATCCGGTTTATTGGTCCCAAGCAGATCACCGCGGGCCATATGGTTGAAACTCACTGCGATAGCCCAATCCTTCAACTGGCTTTGGCTATCATTAAAAACAGCGTTAAAATACCACCATTCCCGGGAGATACGCAGCTCGTTGAAATGCACTCCTTCATCCGCCGCTGAGACATCACGTCGATACGCAGGGATAAGAGAGGTTGGTGGAGTTGGAAGCTGAACCGGTGGCAGAGGAGTGACCGTAGTGGTATTATTCCCAGGGGGAGAAGTATGAACATCTGGGAGAATCGAGCTGATATAATCTGCCTTATAGAAAAAAAGCGTAGAAACTACGATGAGTGCTACGATGATGATCGTATCCATTTTTTTAAATTTCATTCTCCACCAAACGATACCGTTATACCATGGTTCTGACGGGAGAATATTAATAGTTATCTGTACAATTATTACCCATTTAGCTCACGCGCATATTTTTATTAATATAGCGAACAATTACCCCCATCTACTCGTGGAGGTATTCTATGATAGAAAAACGCGATATTGAGAACTATTTTTCAGAGCTTGCATGGATACAAGAGAAAGACCTGAGAAAAAAAGTCGTTGATGTATGGAAAGCTGCTGCTGATCGCGGAGGATGGCACAAGCTCCAGGAAATTCCCTTCACCCTTTTATTTGAGAATTCCGGGCTTCTTGTTGATCATACGAAAAGGATCACAAAACTAGCTTGGAGCATTATCGGTGCTCGAGAAGAACCTCTCCATATAGATTACCTGATAGCAGGAGCACTGCTTCATGATGTCGGTAAACTCTTGGAATATGAGATGAAAGAAGGAAAAATAGTAAAAAGTCCTTTTGGACAGAAAACACGTCATCCAGCGGCTGGTGCGCAACTTGCTGAGGAATACAAGGTGCCCAAGGAAGTCGTGCATATCATCGCTGCTCATTCCCATGAGGGAGATACTATGAATCGGACAGCAGAGGCAATTATTGTTCATCATTGCGATTTTATCGACTTCGAAATCAAAAAAAGGAAGTGATCTTGTGAAGGTGACAAACGCTGCTGGGAGAATAGTTGAAACGACGATAGGGAGTACAACATTTAAGCCATTTGCAGGAGCACGGAAGTACGGGTTTGAATCAAAACTGACCACGTTGGAAAAAGCATTGAAGAACTGTCAATTGAAAAACGGAATGACCGTTTCATTTCACCATCAACTCCGCAACGGAGACTTCATAGTAAACCAGACGCTTGCTGCTATCAAAGAATTCAGGGTTAAAGATATTCGTCTTGCGCAGACCGCTTTATTTACGGTCCATCAACCCGTGATTGAGTATATCAAAGAAGGGGTGGTCACTCGTATTGAAGGGAGTTTAAACGATACGGTAGGAGATTATGTCTCAAAGCATCCATTGAAAAGCCCGGTGATTCTCCGCTCGCATGGGGGGAGATGGGGAGCGGTGAAAACAGGGGAGCTTGCTGTTGATATTGCGATTATTGCTGCATCAGCGTCTGACGAACGAGGGAATTGTACAGGTGTCCTTGGGGATAGCGCGTTTGGTCCTATTTCCTATTCACAAATTGATGCGATGAAGGCACAACATGTGATTGTTGTCACTGATACTATCGTTGAATATCCGTGCAAACCGCAGGAAATCCAGGAACGATATGTGGATTATGTTGCTCAGGTGGATCGGATCGGTGATCCGAAACAAATCATATCAGGATCGTTGAAAATCACCGATGACTCTGAGAAACTGAGTATCGCCCGGCAATGTGTTGACTTAATGGATGCCGCAGGTTTGATTAAAGACGGGATGGTATTCCAGTCTGGTTCTGGGGGTATCTCTCTTGCTGCGGTGAAGTACCTTGGGGAGAGACTTGAGGAAAAAAATGTTGTTGCATCCTGTGCTACAGGTGGGTTAACGAAATTCATCATCGATATCTATAAGGCTGGTCGTGTGAAGCAGATGTATTACTCCCAGGTGTTTGACACTGAATCAATCAGCTTCATCCAAAATGACCCTGGTCTCCCTGCGGATATCGGTCATTACGCGGACCCAACATCAAAGGGGAGGACTGCAGATAGCCTTGATACTGTGGTTCTTGGTGCAACCGAGATCGATGTTCATTACAACGTCAACGTCAACACCCATAGTGATGGCCGCTTGCTTCATGGGATCGGTGGTCATCAAGACACCGCTGCTGGCGCTAGCCTAACGATTATTACTACCCCCATCTTTAGAAAAACAAACCCGATCGTTCGAGAGAACGTCACCACCATCACAACACCTGGTTCCGTGATTGATGCGGTTGTGACAAACAGAGGAATCGCGATAAACCCGATAAGAAAAGACCTCATTAAAATGATCAAAGGAACAATCGATATTGTCCCTATTGAGACGCTGAAGACGATGGCGTACGATGCAACCGGTTTACCACAGATGCCCCATCTCGGTGATGAAATCATTGGGATTATCAAATGGTTCGACGGAACCGTTTTAGACATGGTACGAGTAGTAAAAGAGGAGAAACCATGAAATGGAAAACCTCGATTTCTAAAATAGAGCCAAATCATATTGTGACCAAAGGATACCGACAGGAAGATCTCATTGGAAACGTCCCCTATGCATCTGTGGTGTATCTCTTACTAAGAGGAACATTACCATCTCAGGAATATGGGAAAATGATGGATGCAATTCTTACATCATGTATCGATCATGGGATAACACCTCCTTCATCTATCGCATCACGAACCGTTGCGTCAGGGGGCGTACCATTACCTACAGCGGTTGCTGCAGGGATCCTCTCAATCGGTGACGCGCATGGTGGCGCGATAGAAAAAGGAGCAAAATTCCTCCAAGAAGGCGTACTTCGAATGAAAAAGGAAGGAAATCCTGTTGATACGATTTCAGTAACTCTGGTAAAAGAGGCTAATGAACAGAAGAAGCGAATCCCAGGGTTTGGTCATCGCATCCATACCGCTGACCCGCGCACAAAACGGTTATTTGAACTGGCAAAAGAACTCAGCATCGCTGGGGACCATGTATCCCTTTCTATGGCAATCGAGACTGCGTTAGAAAAATCTCAGGGAAAAAAACTTCCAATTAATGTAGATGGTGCAATCGCGGCAATTATTTCTGATATGGGTTTTGACTGGCGTCTTGGGAAAGCGTTTTTTCTTCTCGGACGGGTCGCTGGGTTAACCGCGCATGTTTACGAAGAGCAGACCCAGGAAAAACCGATGCGTGAGATGTTTACGATAGATTATGAGTACACAGGCCCAGAAGAACAAGACTTACCGTAGCAGTAAGTATAAGGGATAAGGAACAAATATTAAAACATCCTTAGGTTATCTGGTTTTGGCATCATGAATATTTTACTTGTATTTCCACGAATTGAACATGGGGCGACAACCTATTCTGATAAAGGTTCATGGAGCTCGATTCTGTTTGGGTATCCGATTATCACCTTACCACATCTTGCAGGTATTACGCCTCGACAGCATTCCGTAAGAATTGTAAATGAAAATTATGAAGACATTGATTTTGATGAACCTGCGGATCTGGTAGGAATCACAAGTTATACGATGACTGCACCTCATGTCTATGAGCTTGCTGATGAGTTTCGGAGAAGAGGACGAAAAGTCGTGCTTGGCGGGTATCACCCAACCGCGATGCCACAAGAAGCAAAACAACATGCAGATAGTATCGTTCTTGGGGAAGCGGAAGCAACATGGCCTGAACTTATTCGCGATTGTGAGAAAGGTGCTTTAAAACAATTTTATGGGCCGAGCCCTGATTTTGACATGGCAGCAATTCCCCCTATCAGACGTGACCTCATTCGTCAGAACCCCTTGCTCGGTGCTGTTCAGTCTACGAGAGGATGCCCAAATCAATGCGAGTTTTGTGCTATCGCTAGTTTCTGCAAGCATGGTGTGAAACAACGCCCTATTAAGAATGTAGTTGAAGAAATCAAGCAGATGCCAAATCGCATCTATGTTATTCATGACCCAAGTCTCACCGTAAACCCACAGTATTCACGAGAGCTTTTTAAGGAGCTTATCAAACAAAAAATCCATAAAGAATGGGTCGCGAACGGGAACTCCAATGTGCTTGGGAAGATTGATGATGAGTTTCTTGATCTTGCAAAAAAATCAGGCTGTGTTGAATGGTTTGTTGGCTTTGAGTCTGTCAGTCAGGCATCGTTAAACGGAATTAAAAAAACAGTCAATAAAGTTGAAGATTTTAAAAAATTAATCAAACGACTACATAAACATGGGATGGCAGTGCAAGGTGGTATTATCTTTGGTTTTGATCAGGATACACTTGATATCTTTGATACCACATTGGAGAAAATGTATGAATGGGAGTTAGACGCAGTGGAAATCAATATTTTGACCCCCTACCCAGGAACCCCCTTGTTTGATCGACTGGAATGTGAAGGAAGAATCATGAGCAGAGATTGGACGCGCTATAATCAAGTCGATGTGGTGTTTAAACCAAAAAATATGACAGAAAAGGAACTTTTTGAAGGAACACAAAAGGTCGCAAAAAGATTTTATACCATGCCAAATGTCATCTATCGAGTACTTCGGACATTTGCTATTGTCAGGAATGCATCAGCGGTTCTTCCGGCATTTACGAATTATACGTTCCGACGTTATTATAAGAGAGATTTTAAATTCTAATATGGTTTCAACGGATTATTTTTTCATTAAAAGAAACGAATCCAACGACCCAAGTGTCTCGGTATGTGTTTGGTTTTTGATAAGGAAGTATTGTGAAATATCAAGCGTTTTATCCTTAATCCTGCCGTGAGTATCCGTGATAGTCCGATAGATGATGCGGGTTTTTTGATCGATGTGGTCTGCTAGATGACTAAATAGCTCCATAGGTTGTTTTACTCCATAGAGAACAACGATTACGGTGAACTGATCGACAGGGTAGGTAAGCCCATTAGCGTATTGAATCGAAACTGTTTGCTCAAGGTGATGAGCAGTAACGTAGTGCATTGCTTCTTTTACTGCGGCACAATCTTTATCAATGGAAATTATCTGTGCATGCGTGTTTTGTGCAATAATAGCTGGTGTTGCTGGGAGCGAGCCGCTTCCAATGACAAGAACCCTATCCTGATCTAAGATCTGTGCCATGGTTATTTCTTTAGTGACAATCTCCTGGTACAATTTTAGATATATCTCTGAAATAACCTCAAATTTGCATCCTACTTTTTCAAAAAGCATAAAAAATAAATCCATGATGTTTTTCAGAGCGTTTGTTGTTATTTTTTTACCAATCTGTTTGAAGATAATTTTTTGTAGGATTGAAAACAATCGCTCAAGGATTGAGGTCGACATGAGAGGTACTCTTTTCTGATATGATTTATATTTCTTTAAACATTGGGATTTTCTTAAATGTAATGTTCAGTTTTCAACCAGAGAGTCATACGTTTCATTCCTTCGGTGTAGTCAACTGATGGGGAATAGCTAAGGAGTTTTGTTGCTTTTTCGATCGAAACGGTTCGTCGACTAGTGAAGATATGAACAGCGGTTGGAGTAAGAAGCGGAGTTTTATTTAACAGGAAGTATCGCATCATCATATAGGTACTGATCAGATGAGCAGTGGTTTTTGTCATGGTCCGTGTAATCGGTGGTTTTCCAGCTATAGCAGCAAGGTCGTTCAGATAGGTTTTCCAGGTGGTGTTATTATCTCCATCTGTTATTTCAATGACTTCTCCGTCAATTGATGATGCGTTCATGGTAGATAGAAGACCATCGATGAGGTTGTCGATGTAGATATGAAGGAAAAGACCATTCCCTTTGTCAATGAGGGCGATGCGATCCTGTTGAATCGCTTGAAGTGGCCGAAGGCACCATGTTGTAGCACCTGGCCCATAAACGTTTCCCGGTCGAATAATAACTATGGGGAATTGTTCTGTGCGATGCTTTTCTAAGAGTAAGTGTTCCGCTAATGCTTTTGAATAGCTATATCCCTTTATTTTTTTTGTTGACGTGCTATGAAGATGGCTAAGGAAAATAAACCGCTGTATCTTAGTACTACATGTTTCGACTAGATGCTGCGTTCCTTTGAGATTTACGTTCATAATCTCTTTTTTTGACCCGAAATCTTTCACGAGGGCAGCACAGTGGAAGACGATATCGATATCGTAAATGAGACCTGATAATGATGCTGGTTCAGTAAGATCTGCGTTGACATATTCAACTTGAGGATCCCTTTGACGGGGAGGAGTCGTATGAAGAACCGCTCGTACATGATGGCCATCCTGGATAAGTCGTTTGACCAATGCAGATCCTATGAAGCCTGAGGCTCCGGTTACTAAACAGTTCATGGTCTCTATGTCAACTCATAACGTTCTCTGAGGAGGTGTTGGGAAAAAAGCGTGACAATAAGAGAGAAAATACATATGGAAAATGAGAGCATATAATTCGTTGCTATTCCAATAATGAAGGCGGATGCGAAGATGATACGTTCTGTGACGAATAGTTCATGAGCATAGAGTGATTGTTTTTGAGTAAGAGTTTGAGTTGAAGTAAATAAAATCAAGTACATGACACAGAGAATCAGGATCCCTGCTGAAAACACCACATAGAAGTACACCTGATAGTGAACGAGAGCGTAGACATTAATGATCCATGCAGTGAGGAGGAGGTATAATCCGCTAAGAAGTACAGAGAGGAGAAGGGTGCGTCGAATCCCATACCGGACCGGTGTGGTCATATACCCCCCTGTTTTATCCCCTTGAACGTCTCTAATTGCTCCGATAATGTTGCTGTTGGTATCATGGAAGAAAAACACGAACGAAAGCATCCAGAGTGAGAGAGGTATTGATGAATATGAAGAAAGTGAAAAAATTCCAAACAGATAGGTGATAACGGTCATAGCACCTCGATTAAAATTTCCTAGAAGTCCTCGTGCTTTTGTAAATTTTGCATAACATAACACAAGACCACCGGCAACAAGGACTAATACAATATTAATAAGTGGAAGGAAGAGGACGGTAAGTCCTAACCCAATACCAGCATACGCAGCACCAATAACCAACGCCTCGCGGGGGGAAATCCGCCCAGAGGGAATTGGTCGATGTGGTTTCTGGATTGCATCTAATGTTCTATCATAGTAATCTGCGAGGTATAAACCAGCGATCCAGCCCGTAATCGGGATGAAAAAGACAAGCAAGGAGGTCCTAAGGGGAGGAATGTCACCATATAGGAGACACGCACCAAGGAGACTGACGAGGCCACACCAGAGAAGCGTGTACGGCCGCATGGTTTCCAGATGCGCAAACAATTTCTGTAGCATAGTCACCGTGAGTAGGTATGATTCACTCACAATCCGTACTTCTCGGAATTGAACTGCCGCATTTAAACCTTTAAGACGTTTTCCTTTAAAAAAGGTTATAATTCCTTGATATATTTCTTGTGAGTGCGCCAGTGGCTGGCACAGAGATAGGTTTGAGGTATGAAAGCAGATGATCCAATAAACCCCTGGACTCCACATGAAGAAGGAGACCATGACCCGGTTATGAGGGAATGGTGGACCTGTGAGGTCCTGTTTCAAACCCGACAGGATAACCGACGATGGAATCTGATGACTTCGTTTGCGTATGAACGAGAGACGCCATCTTGTTTTTTCCAATATGTGCTGTTTGATATCACCTCAAAAAAATGGGTGCTTCATAAAGACATCAATGATGTGATTACGAAATTTTCTCATACGAAAAACAAACTTGACCTTCGTTATGAAACGTCAAGTCTTCAGGGGTTATACCCAAAATACCATCTTCATGTGGAAGATAAAGACCAAGACCTATCCGTTGATTTAGATTACACGGCACGTTCGTTACCACATTGGATTGCTCAGGAGACGACACAGGGGAATCTGCCGATCGGGCTGAATTTCTACCGGTATGGGTTCCTCCCCTATTGCGATATCACAGGGACCATGACGTTACGGAAAGAATCTTATAGCATTGAAGGAAAAGGGTACCTGGAGCATGCCTGGGGGAACTGGTCGTACCAGAACCCACTACAGGCGCTTTCAGGGGCACATCGAACGATTATTACCTATAGTCATCTCACAAAATGGTGGTTGTCTCATCATCGATTCAAAATCCCACAACGAATCAGCTTTACCTCAGAGAATAATCCTTTCGGGTATGACTGGGTCTGGGGCGTGTGTGACAATACCTGGAGTCTGTTCTTTGGTAATTCCTTGTTCTGGGTATCTGAAGGCCCTTCATTTGGAGCCTTGTATGTGACCCCTGATGGGAAACGATATTGGGAGTTCTGCGATGTCCGGTTCAAATACAATAAAGTGCTGTATGTAAAAAACTATGACCTGTACTATCCAGCGGATTTAGAGCTGATAGGACGGTTAGAGGATAAAACGATACAGCTACGGTTTTGGTCAACAACGGACAGCTACGAGTATATTGACCCCCATAAGAAAGGCAGGTTCTATAAAGCATTTATTTTAAGTGAATTACCTGGGCGTTTAGAAGGTACTTTCACAGATAAAGAACAGACAATCCCGCTGCAGGGGGAGTGTAAAATCGTTTTATTGCGTCAAGCACCTCTTCTTGGGCATAATGCAGTGAATTTGAAGGTTCTCCTCCCGCCGAAGGGTGTTGGTGTGTCAGTCGAGCTCGATTTCCATTCTCTCCATAAACGACTCTTCACAAAGCTACAGTTTGCTCCTCGACCCAGGGTCCATTGTCATTTGAAACGCATTGATTTTTCACAGATACCACGAGAATCAGCGCCACTGGAAGAACCATAAAACTGCGTATGAGTTCTTCAAAATGTTAATATACTTTTGGAAGGTACGTAACGCCCGTCCTATGAAAAAAAACGTGCTTTCTATCCTGGATGTCGAAGATGAAATCAAAGAGATTATTGACCTGGGAATTCGACTGAAACATGACATGAAATCAGGGAAGCAACTGAAGTATCTAGAGGGAAAAACTCTTGCAATGATTTTTGAACGTCAGTCAACCCGAACACGGATTTCATTTGAAGTCGGCATGACTCTTCTGGGGGGCCATGCAATCTTTCTGACCGGACCTGAGTTAGGTATCGGAAAAAGAGAATCTCCAGAAGATATTGCACTGGTGTTATCTCGATATGCAGATGCAATCATGTATCGAGCGATTGATGAGAAAAACTTAAAGGACCTCGCTCAGCATGCGACCATCCCTGTCATTAATGGGTTAGATCGCTTGGAGCATCCTTGTCAGATATTAGCTGATCTGATGACGATTAAAGAAAAAAAAGGACGACTTGATGATTTGAATTTTGTGTTTATCGGTGATGGAGACGATAATCTTACCCATTCGTATCTCCTCGGGTGTAGCCTTGTCGGTATGAACGTCGTTATAATTTCTCCTAAGAAATATTGGCCAAAAGACCAGTATGTACAAAAAGCACGTGCGATCGCGACAAAGAAAAATCATACCGTAACCATTACTGATGACATAAAAGCAGTAGAACAGGCAGATGTCGTTGCGACGGATACCTGGATTTCTTTATGGTATGACAACGAAAGACCACAACGTCTATCAGATTTTAAGAGCTATACTATAACGGAGGATGTTATGGGGAAAGCAAAACCTGATGCGATCTTCATGCACTGCATGCCTATCTATTATGGTGAAGAAGTCATAAAAGAAGTAGCCTATGGTCCGCAATCGGTTATCATCGATGAGGCAGAGAATAGGATGTGGGCACAAATGGCACTCCTTGTTAGATTATTACCGTAGCTAAGTGTTGGTAAAAAGGATTTATGAGTTGGACGAACACGTCAAGGAAAATCAAGGTATAGCTAAAGAGGAGGAAATCATACTGTTTTTTCCCAACTATTTTTGCTTGATCCCTCCGTTGAAGGTCATTGGTGATTTTTATAAGTGTAAACGAATGATAGAGGGTATAGACCCATAATAAAAGAAATGGTACAAGGAAAAGAAGGGAAAGTAGAGTCAGTAGTGAAAGCAGGATACCGATGATTCCTGAGATGAAGAGCATAGCAAACGAGATTTTTGCCGCGGTTTTTTCCCCAAATGACGTCGCGTAGGTTTTCACATCAAGTCTGCGATCACCTTCTACATCAACAATTCCTTCTGCAAGATCATGAGCATCGTCTGCGAAATAGGAGAAAAAGACAAGAAGGAACATTGGGAGAAGTTGAGTTATGTTGATGGAGAGCAACCCAAACAAGGGAATCGTAAGGTTTAGGTTTCCCTCTAAAGAGGTCGTAGACCAGATAGCGAAGAACCCGAAAAGCGGAACGGTTAACCATTGGACCGGGGTAAATATCTCTGAATAGGCAGGGAATTTTACTTTTTTCTTAAGGTACTTATTATGGAATGTGACAAATAACGCAGTTGTACCAACGAGGAGTAAACACCAAAGGCTGGTAAGCACTGCAAACAGAAAGGTCATTGCGGAAAACACTAAGGCTATTATGAAGAATTTCGACTGACTGATTCGTCTATCCGGTATCGGTCGACTCGGGTGAACCACGACATCGATATCCTTATCGGTGATATCATTCCAGATGAGAGCTGCGAAAAATCCGGAATAGAGGGTCGCGATCGTCAGAACCACTAGTTTTAAACTCTCTACGGTATAGGTTTGTATTCCATAGGCAAACATTATTGCCCCTGCGTACATGAACACGTAGCAGATCATCTCATAGTAAGTAAACGCACGCCATTTGAAGAGAAACTTTATCGGTCGTCTCAGTATGTTCTCCTGCTTTACTGGTGGTTGTTCCATAGTTGACACCGAATGGTAGATGAAAAGAGACTAAAAGATTTTCCTCATTTCTTTTTCAGGCAGAATGTAGTCCATCCTATCGGCTCAAAAAATGGGAAAGGATTGTGACGGACTTGCTTTATTAATTCAATACCAGGGTGTTCATTTATACAGTTCAGGATATCTTTCGCTGCGATATCAACCTCTCGGACAATGATGGTACTTTGTGATTGTACTTTTTGAAAGAGATGCTCAAGGATCTTTACTTTAGGCAGGGAGCAACTCGATACAATGATGACGTCAAAATCTTCCACAGAAAAATCAAGACCATCACCATGTCTTATGGTGATGTGATTTTCGAGCTTGTTTTTTTTAATCATTTGTTGTGCTCGTAGTACGGTGTCAGGGTTTTTATCAATTCCAAGGATGTGTCCTTTTGTACAGCTAGCGAGAATGATTTCGGTCAGAGGGTACGCGCCACAGCCGATATGTAAGATGTTTGCCTTTGATGAGATATTGCAGTTTTCATACTCATTGCGGTATTCTTTTCCGATTGTCTTATTATAGAGTTGTGCTATTTTTTCGTTATTATATGACCAGGTATCTGCGAGTTCCCAGAAACAATTTGACAGCTTTTTAATGAAGAATATAGCAATGGTATCAAGAATGGTTGTTTTGTTTGTACGTTGTTTCATAGCTGTTCACTTGAGGAATGGAATCAGATGGTTCCAGAGTTCCAGGATGTATGTATAATCTTAGTATTTAAGATATTGTTTAAAAATAGGGTCTCCTGGCTAGGAATACCTTTTTTTCATTACTATTAAGAGGATGTTACAGAGGACGCCAAAGGAGTTTGCTACAATAATCGCGATATCATTTCGTAAGATCCCGTAAGTGAACCACAGTAACATACCACCAGTAAGGACTAAGGGCATCCAATAGGAGATGTCATTCAGTTTTTTTGTTCGATATCCCCGGATCAGTTGTGGAATGAAACCAAAAGAGGTAATGGCCCCTGCAGTAAACCCAAGCCAAGTAAAGATATCAAAATTCATAGAGGGTCTTCATCTAATAAAGTATATTAAGGCTTTCTAGTATGCACGCATACGATTTTCAAGAAAAAGAAGATAGGTGTTTTACCTTGGGCCCGTGGGGTAGCTTGGTATCCTTCTAGCTTGGGGTGCTAGTGACTTGAGTTCAAATCTCATCGGGTCCATAATGCTGATTAACAAGATGTTATGTTTTAAATAAAAAATAAAAAAAAGATTTTTCGTAAAAAAGAAAAATAATTTATTTACT
>Ga0315536_1001302_pt1 | contig 12597 bp, 9 predicted proteins | sample SalMarSW160230MG_FD_203093 | JGI IMG/M metagenome (GOLD analysis project Ga0315536, IMG submission 203093) | Salt marsh sediment microbial communities from the Plum Island Ecosystem LTER, Massachusetts, United States - Salt Marsh Sediment SW1602-30 ... | reverse complement strand
TCCGCCTGATGTCACGGTCCTGCCATTATCATACGCGGTGCCGGCATGGAAGACGATGCATCCGGTCTGTTCCGCTTCCGTGATCCCGCTTATCTCGAGGCCTTTCTCGTACTTTCCCGGGTAGCCCCCGGAAGCTACCACGACGCAGGTGCACGCCTCATCGCTGTTTTCGAAATCCACACTTTCGAGATTGTTTTCAGTCGCCTCGTAAAGCACTTCGAACAGGTCAGTCTTGAGAAGAGGGAGGATCACCTGCGTCTCCGGATCGCCGAACCTGCAGTTGTATTCGAGCACCTTCGGCCCTGCCGGTGTAAGCATCAGGCCGAAATAGACGACGCCGGCCCCTTGGATCTTCTCTGACTGGATTCCGCTGAGAGTGCGTTCTATTATCTCTATCCTTATTTTCTCCTCGAGCGCGTGCCCGAGGACCGGCACAGGCGCGTACGCGCCCATCCCGCCCGTATTTGGGCCCTTGTCACCGTCATAAGCCCTCTTGTGGTCCTGGGACGGAACGAACAGCCGGTAATCTTTCCCGTCGAAGACCGCAAGGACCGACAGCTCGGTGCCCTCGAGAAACTCCTCGAGGACGATCCTGTCTCCGGCTGTGCCGAACTCCTTCTTCTGCATGACCGACTCGATCGCGCCGCGGGCTTCCTCCATCGTCCGGCAGATGAGCACTCCCTTGCCAGCGGCCAGCCCATCGGCTTTTATGACATACGGGGGTTTTCCGGCATCGACGGCGTTCTGGGCCGCACAGTGATTGTCAAACACGGCGAACCCGCCAGTCGGGATCTCGTATTTCTCCATGAAACGCTTTGCCCATACCTTGCTTCCCTCGAGCAGGGCGCCTTTGCCGTCGAAACCGAAGATCCTACGGCCCTCTCCGCGGAAGAGATCTACTATGCCGGATACCAGGGGAGCCTCCGGTCCCACCACAGTGAGATCGATCTCCTTCTCCCTGGCAAAGTCCAGAAGCGCTTTCTTGTTTTCCGCCCCCACTGAAACACACTCGCCGATCCCGGCGATACCCGCGTTCCCCGGAGCGGCGTATATCTTATCGACATGTGGGGATCTCGAGAGCTTCCAGGCTATCGCGTGCTCCCTGCCTCCTCCACCGATCACGAGAACCTTCATCCCTGCATACTCCTTGTCTCATACTGATGCATAGCTACTTACCGGATCCGGCACGGCGAGGAGCGCCGGGAAAGCTCAAAATATCACAGTTGCGCCGGGGCGTCACGCATAGATGAGCTTGAGTTCCTCTATCCTCGCTGCCACGTCTACCGAGTGGCGGCAGCGGACGGCGCAGGCGCCGCAGCCTGAACATCTTTCGAGGCCCCGCCCGGCCTCTATCTCACCAAGGGTCGCTCTGGCATGCTGAAAATTGGCGTACTGCGCAGCGTACATATGCGTCCTCATGAGCGTCGGGACGTCGACTCCAGCCGGACAGTCCGCGAGACACAGGCCACACTGCCTGCAGTACGCCATTCCGACCTTGAGATCGCATTCGCCGAGAAGGCTTTTTTCCTTTTCGTTGAACTCGAGACTGTATGCAACATCGAAATCTTCCTTCATATGCTCGAATGTAGTAAATCCGGGTATCGCCGTCGCGATGTCTTCGTTCCTTATCACCCACCTGAGCGCAGCCTGGTTGATCGTCCTGCCGTCATATCCGGCAATACTCTCCGGCAGCGGAAAGCGCCTGCCACCGACCTGAGTCTTCATGGCGACAATCCCGACACCCTTTTTCGCCGCGTTCTTTATCGAGTCGAGAAGCCTTGCGTTATCAGCCATTGTCATGTTGATCACGGTAAGGACCACGTCATACCATCCCGATTTCGTGACGGCGTCGATGACTTCGCTCATCTGCTTATGGGTCGAGATGCCTGTGAACCTGGTCCTGCCACTCGCACGCGCCTCTTCCATCGCCTCGTGGACGGCCTCGTTCATCACGAATCCGGCGGAATCGACGTTATGCACATAGAGGATGTCGACATGGCTCATCTGCAGCCTGTTGAGACACTCGTCGATCTGGATACGGATCTTGCGGCGAGTCTCGGCCGCCGTGTCGCCGACACGCATGTTGGGAGCATAGACCTTCGTCGCTATGATCACGTTGTCCCTTACACCAAGCTCTTTGATGACCTCCCCGACCATACGCTCGTTCTTCCCGCCCATGTAATACGCGGCGGTGTCGAAATGCCTGAACCCCGTCTCGTACGCCGCCCTGACGATCTCGGGATTGTTCGAGTTCATCACGCCCATGCTCACGACGGGGATCTCTATCCCGGTCTTTCCGAGCATGCGCGTTATGGCCTTCCCCTTAGGCTCTGCTCCTGATTCCTCTTCCTTCTGCCCGCCGGCCGGGCTGGCATGGACCAGTCCCGCCATGCCGGCACCGACGATCCCCCCGGCGGCGGCCGTAATGAATCCACGCCTGGTCAGGCCGCCTTTTTTCCTTTCCATTATCGCCTCCCTGACCGAAAAGTCCTCTTGATTCCTGCCTTTTTTGCAGTATACATCAAAAAAGACATTATGTTTACGCAAAATGAAGAAGTCTGCAAACTATGAAAAGCGGTATGTTTACGAAAGCGATCACGAGGAGGCCGGCCCTGTCTCTCGGCAGAGGGCTCACTTCCGCAGACCTGGGCGCCCCGAACCCTGTGCTGGCCGCCAGACAGCACGAGGCCTACTGCGAAGCCCTGCGCTCATGCGGCGTGGAGGTGATCGTTCTCGACCCGGTCGAAGAGTTCCCGGACTCCACTTTCGTCGAGGATACCGCGGTCATCGCCGGCCACCGTGCCATGATAACCAGGCCGGGTCATCCCTCGCGCCTCGGCGAGGCTGACTTGATCGAACCTGTGCTTTCCCGGTATCTCGAGGTGGACCGGATCAGTCCTCCCGGCAGGATCGATGGCGGCGACGTCCTGGAGGTCGACGACCTGGTCCTGATAGGGCTCTCGAAAAGGACCAATATGGAAGGTGCGAGGCAACTCGGTACCTTTCTCGCGCGGGAAGGATTCAGAAGCGCTACCGTCCGTGTAAAGCTAGGCCTGCATCTCAAATCAGGTCTAAGCTATCTGGGAAACGGTGTGGCTCTGGCAGACAGTTCGATGTCCCAAATCGAAGGTCTCTCCGGTCTCGATGTGATCGGAGTAGCCGACGGGGAGGACTACTGCGCCAACTGCATAACGGTCAACGGCCGCCTGATATTTCCTTCAGGATTCCCGGGGACTCTTGCCCTCCTCGCCCGGACGGGCGTGGAGATAATCGAACTCGACATGTCAGAGTTCAGGAAGATGGACGGCGGCCTCTCCTGCCTTTCGCTCAGGATGGATACGGGATAGTCATTTCAACCGGGATCCTCTTTATATGACTGGCAGGAATGCGGCAGCGTGCGGGATGAAGAGCGGCTCACCGGCACGCATGATATCCAGCATGGAAGCAGTGTCTTCCACCCTCCAGGTACCGAATCCGAACTTCTCGATAATATCATCCGGCAGCCCGGAAAGAAGCCTCACTTCTATCCTATCCGTGATGTCGAATATCGACATAGACGCCTGCGAGTTGAGCGTGTACCTTCTGGAGACCCTCGACGGCACCTTTTCCCTTCCGCCCGAGAAATCGTCCTCAAGCGAGTCCGAGCCGACACCTTCTCCACAGGCCGCCGCCATAAGCAGCAGCCCGCCGTTCTCTACGGCCATCGAGGCGTGCCTGATCGCCTTGTGTGCCTGAAGCAGGTTGATATCCTTAGGGTATCCGCCCGCCGACGCTACAACCGCCGGTCGGCGTACGCCCGCGCGAAGCGTGAATTTCTCGAGAAGCCTGGCGGCGGCGATCCGGTGCGACAAGTCGATATCGCCGGCATTGACGAATGCAGGCTCACCGCCCGCCCCGGCTACCGCGTTTATCATGAATACCGGCGCCGGAACAAGGGAGGCTCCTTCGATCATGTCCTCATGGACCGGATTGCCGTCGAGATTACCAGGTCTGCACCCGTCGGACAGTCCTTCAGCGGGGTCTTTCTTCAGTGATCTCCTGTGATTTGCGATTATCGTCTCTTCGCCCGAGATCCCAGGCAGGATCAGTTTCCTGCCACCGCCGAATCCCGCGAAGTAATGGAATGATACGGCACCGACGCCGACTATGAGAGACGACATCGCCGCTTCCCTGTTGAACAGGCAGCGGGTCCCTGATGATGTCGTGCCGGCGTCAAGAAGCGACCCGGCATCCCGGGCATCGTGCTGTATGATACGGTACCTGCCGGCGACCCTCGAGCCGAGCTGAGCCTCGATCTCGCCGCACGACTGGCCACGGTGCATGCCGCTGGCGATGTAGATGGTCGTCCGCTCCGGCCCCGCTCCACGATTCTCGAGATATTCCAGGGCAGGGATGAGCACAGTGGCCGCCGTTGTGCCCCTGGTCAGGTCCGAGACAAGCACGGCGATCCTCCCGGAAACCGGGATCATCTCCGAAAGAGCCCTGCTGCCTTCGGGCTCGTCTAGTGCCTGTTCGACCGCGCCTGATATGTCAGGGAGAGGATCGGGGAAATCACATGCAGGGATCTCGCCCGCGAAGGGTACTTGGATCTGCGAATCTCCATAAGGAAGGATGACAGGGTCCATACTCTCCTGATGCCGGTATCAGGCTCCGTCCGGGACTATGCGCGTGCCAACTTTCCCCTCGACGGCCTCCCTGAGCGTCTCTGAATGGGTAATGATCGCCACTTTCCCGCCGGCCTCCACGAAATCGATCGCTGCCCTGATCTTCGGCCCCATGCTTCCAGCGGGGAACTCGTAGGCTTCGTACATCTTCCGTATCTCGGAGACCCCGACCTTGCCCAGCCCGATCTGCTCGGGCTTCCCGAAATCGACGTACACCTGCTCGACGTTAGTAAGGATGACGAGCTTCTCCGCGCCTATACCCGACGCAAGAGCCGACGCGGCACGGTCCTTGTCGATGACCGCCTCTATCCCCTCGAGCTTCCCGTCCCTGCGTACGACGGGGATGCCGCCTCCACCCACTGCTATGACGATTGTTCCCTGGGAGACGAGGCTGGAGATGATCCCGGCCTCGACTATCTCCCCTGGAGTCGGGCTGGCGACTACCCGCCTGTACCCCATGCCGCCCGCGTCCTTCTTCATCACCCAGCCTTTTGAACGCTCCAGTTCTTTCGACTCGTCGAAGGAATAGAAAGGTCCGATCGGCTTGGTCGGGTCCTGGAAGGCATCGTCATCCTCGGATACGACGACCTGAGACACCAGCGAGACCACTGGTTTTTCGATACCGCGCCGACGCAGGACATTTCCGAGTATCTGCTGGATCATATATCCTATCCCGCCCTGGGAGTCCGCCCCGCATATATCGAGAGGCATAGGCGGTATCCTGTCTTTGGCGGCCTCGTTCCGCTCAAGGATATTCCCCACGATCGGGCCGTTGCCGTGCGTTATGATCACCTTCCTGCCCGACTCTATGAGGTCGGCCACATGCTCCATCGAGCGTGTAGTGACTTCTCTCTGTTCCTCGATCGTCCCCGAGCCGCCGGAAGGGATTATCGCATTCCCCCCGAGGGCCACCACATCGATATCACCAGACAAGGATTACCTCCGGAAAAGATACCCCCGGCGGAGAATGGCTTCCGCCGGGGATCATCGCGTTATAGATATCCGTCAGATGACCTTCCTGATCATCCCCAGTGCTTTTCTGATGTTCTCCTGCGAGTTCGCGTAAGAGAACCGCAGGTAACCTTCGCCGTACTTGCCGAAGCTGGTACCGCTTAGACCGGCCACACCGGCTTTCTCGAGCAGGAACTCCTCGAGCTCCTTCGACTTCCGTCCCGTACCTGTTATGTTGGGGAAGACGTAGAAGGCGCCCTTGGGCCTCAGGCAGGAAAATCCCGGGATATCGTTCAGCCCGTCTACGATCAAGTCCCTCCTGGCCTTGAACTCAGCCATCATCTTGAGGGATTCGTCCTGAGGACCGGTGAGAGCTTCGATGCCGGCGATCTGCGTAAATGACGCCGTGCACGAGTTGCTGTTGGTCTGGAGCTTCGAGATCTGCGCCGCCAACTCTACAGGCATCGCGGCATAACCCAACCTCCAGCCGGTCATCGCGTAAGTCTTCGAGTGGCCCTCCAGGAGGATCACCCTGTCCCGCACCTCGGGATAGTCATAGATGCTCACGTGCTTACCGTCGTATACCATCTTGCTGTAGACCTCGTCGCTGAGGATCCACGCATCGTGCTTCTCCGCCAGTTCGGCGATCCCCTTCATATCCTCCGGGGTCAGAACGCCGCCCGTCGGGTTCTGGGGGGTGTTGATTATGATCATCTTCGTCTTGTCGGTGACCAGCTCGCGCATCTCGTCGAGATCGAAAGAGAACGCTTTCTCCTCCCTCAGCGGTACGGGCACGGGCTTCGCACCGACAAAATTGATCACCGACTCGTATATCGGGAATCCCGGATTGGGATAGACGACCTCGTCACCCTCATCGACAAGAGCAAGTATCGAGAAAAAGAGGATCGGCTTCGCGCCGGGAGTCACTACTATGTTCTCCGGCTTGATCTCTATACCGCGATCCTTCGTCAGGAACTCGGCAAAGACCTCTCTCGTCTTCGGCATGCCGGGGGACGGCCCGTAATGAGTGAACCCGTCATCGAGCGCTTTCTTGGCGGCATTCCGGATATTGACCGGGGTATCGAAATCGGGCTCGCCGATCTCCAGATGCACTACCTCGCGGCCCTTGGCCTCCATCGCCTTCGCGCGTGCCAGGACCTCGAACGCCGTCTCGGTGCCCAGTCTGCTCATCCTCTTTGCAAGCATTTCTCCTCCTGTATCAGATCGTTGTATTCTGGTGAATACGCCATAATACCCCTATGATATACGGATATTATGGAGCATGGTTCCGTTTGTCAACCTCAGCGGGACGATTAATGGACATTTCCCGGCTCCCCGAAGCGCCTGCAAATAACCGTTACTATCTGTGATTTACCTGAATAGGAGGCCCTGATTAGACCTGGAAGGCTGTCCGGGAAGTGATGCCGGTCAGTGGGAGGAGTCGAGGTACCTCTGGATCTCCCGCCTCACCTCTTCGCGAATGTTCCCGCCGCGGCCGGAGATCTTGGCCAGCGTCATCTTGTCCACATACCTCACATGGACGAATTTTCTCAGTGAAGTCAGAGGTATCTTCGCTGGACTCGTGAGAAGATAAAGGGGAACGTTCTTGTTGACGTATCCTGTGAACAGGTCCCTCTGGTTGGCGACCAGCGAAAGGACCCTCAGCGACCTGCATCTTGAAGCTATCGTCTCCACGACGCCGGGCCTTGATATGGCTTTTGGATTGTTTAGCAGCGATACCAGGAAAGTATCGTTGTCCATGTAGCTGAGCACAAGGCTCTTGTAACTGAGCGCCTTGTCGAGAGTCGCCATCGTCCAGTCGACATTGACTGGCATCCCTTCTTCATCGACAAACGCCCCCCTCGAGATCCTCGCGAGGTCTATCGTGAGAACCTCGCCGTCTAGATCGAATCCCGATGAGTCACAGATCGCGTCCAGCTTGGTCCCCTTCGGCACCATCGCTTCGACTGACCCGTCCCCTGCGCACGTGATGAACTGGTAGAGGCAGCTGGGCAGGTCGACCTGTCCGCTCACCTTGCGTATCTCGGGATGCATGTTCAGTGATCTCAACAGCGAAGTGCCGGCCTTGAGCTGGGGCCATGAATGAGTTTTCTTCGTTTGTGCTTCGAACATGTCGGCAAGCAGGCTCCCCGGCTCACTTTCGCGCAGTGAGGAGACCAGGTTCTCCCAGATATTCTCCAGGCCGCGCCTGAGGATCAGCGGATCGGATCTTCCACTCCCTGCCGATTCTTCTAATGCCTGCATCTTGAACCTGTTCTCTTCGCTCAACGATCCAAGATATGTCAGCACTGCCGCGCGCCTGTCAGGATCGAGCGAGGCAATGATCCTTCTTATCTTCATGTCGATGGCTTCTATCTCGGCTTTTGCCCTCTCGTTGACCGCCTCGTCCCACCTTTCGTCCGCTTCGGAAAGAGCCCGGCGCACCCCTTCGCTCCATGAGTTCCACGGCCTCTCGGCGTCGTACTCGGACGTATCGGGAAGCTTCTTGGACATCGACAGGAGCATGACCTTCTTGCTGAACCATTCCTCCGCCTCGGTGATCTCCGCGTTAGATTCCCTTCTCATCCTTACCCTCTCCATCACCCGCCTGACATTGGGGAAATCAGCCATCTTTCCGATCATTATCGCCGCGGGCTGGACAGCCAGCATCGAAGCGTAGAGCAGCCTGATCCCCGCCTGATCGCCGGAGCCGGCCATCAGAAGAACGGTAAGAAGGTCGAGATGAGGGTATTCAGCTATGAGGAGGTGCGAGGACAGTCCAGCCGAGACCTCGTAGATATTCCGGTTTCCGGCTATTGTGGTCAGCTGCTTCTGTCTCCACTCGAGGTCCCGTATGGTCTTGAGTCCTTCAAACATCCCGGAGAAAGGCATCTCGGAAGGGATCGGGACGATCTTCCGTCCCGCGGCCTCAAAATCGTAGGATATGGTCCTCATTGTTTCCATCTCGAATATTTTAATGCATTTATGATTCCAATTCGCTGGGGGCACATCAAATAGCCGCCGAAAGGAATACCCTCGCTTCGGACAACTCCTCCGGCACGGCCCACAAAAGATAAAGTGATGCCCTGACTACACCTATCCCCATATCTATTCCGAAGTTAAGGCGTGCCCCGCTGCCGTAAAGGGTCTTCCAGGGATATTTCCCTCTGCCTGATGGCTCATAAAGGGAAAAACGGGCCTTCCCCCTGCTGGACCTGTAAGACGCCGCCGAGAGTGAAAGGTGCGAATGGAGGGCGCGTAATGCCAGTGAGGCCCTGGATGCCACCATCAGCCCGGCGTCTTCCCCGCTGTCAGACTGTTTCATTTCCAGCACAAGCCGGAGCGGAGACGCCGGCCTGCACGCGAATGAGATTACCAGCCCCCGGGAAAGATCCATGTTTACACCACGACCGGGAGGAAATGGCACAAGAGCCTCCGATCCGCTGACACGTGAGGACCAGGCGCATCTCGCGGTGCCTCTCTTCCATCTGATCACTGCCTCGAGGCGGAACGCGCTGTCGGTCTCCCGCTTCATGCCGTCGCTGCTCCGCCTCACCTCTCCCCATGCCGCCATGTATGTCCTTCTCGTGAACCTTTTCCTCAGTGTCATCGAAGCGCCGCTTCGCGAGCGATCCGCCGCCACGGAGAGCCCCGGAAATGACGCAAGAAGACCGTCCGACCTCGCAGGGACCGACCATACCAGTACACCCAGTCCCGCATCCTTCCCGTCTATTCCCAGCCCCCATACCGCCGATACCCGTCCCTCCCGGGAGGCCGCCGCCTCGATCATGCATCTCCTGCCTGATGACGAATATGAGAGGTCCAGACCCGCGATCCTCTCTCCCAGCCTGCTGCCTCCGTCGATGGCCGTTATCCCGCCGGCGATCCCGCCAGCCCGCCCGTCCAGCCTGAATCCGGAGATGCTCCTGCCATAAGGGAATTCGACCCCGGCACTCCCGTGGACCGCCGGCCTGCCGAAAAGGAGCGTCACTCCGAACGGCCCGGCGGCGGCGCGGAGCGACGCACCCCTTATGAATGAGCCGTAGAAACCGGTCCATCCCCGGATATCTCTGGAACGGTAGAACGGATGGCCGCGGGAGAATGGATATGTGAACCGTCTCGAGCTGGAAACCAGCCCAATCCCGATATCGGGGACATAGTCGCCCAGGTCGATCCGGATGCGGCCGGCCGGGGCTACGGCGATATGATATGCCTCCCGGAAGGTCTCACCGCTGAGCCGCAGCCTCCCCGCTCCCCTGATTCCCCGCGACCTGATCTGTATCCATGCGTCCCTAGTTCTGATTTCCTCCAGGCTGTCCAGATCGAGGCAGCAGCCCGCCTCCATCGTCGGTCCGGAGGATGGGCAGTCGAGGAAGGTCTCGGCCATGTACCGGTCCATCGACGGATCGATGCCATCCGGCACCTCCCTCTCCACGGCCGGTGTCCCCGCTACCCGCGCGCATGACAGCAGGATAGGGATCGCCGCCACCATTGCAGCCCGCCTCATCGGACTGTCCCCACGGTCATGGATAACGTCGTGCCCAGCACCGGATGGATGCTCCACGATACGGCGGCGACGACATCGGCCCTTACCGCCAGCCCTCCCGAGACCTCTCCCGTCACAATATCGTATCCAGCCAGAAACATCAGCCTGTCGGTGGCGCTGAGCGTGCCTCCCGCCCTGGCGACTCTCCCGTTCCGCTCGTCTCTCCCGATCGTCAGGACGAACGATGTCTCGTTGCCTTGCGCAATCAATGACGCGTGGGCAGACGCTCCGCCCGGCGGGAGGCAGGCCTCGATCTCGACCATGGCAGCCCGCGGCACCTCGAGCGCCAGTGACCAGCGGGCCGAGATATCCGTGCAGCGGCCGTGACCGGTTACTTTCCGGCTGTCCGCCCGCGCTATGGCAGCCAGATTGAAGATCCTGCCCGGAAACGCCAGTCCACAGTACACCTCCAGATCATCGCGCGAATATCCCGCGATCCCGGTTCGTTCCCATCTTATTCCCGCGAGATGGCTCCTTCTGACCGAGACAAGGGAGGCCGTGGATTCGCTGAGGCCCGGGATGGAGAAAGGATTCGCCGCAGACACGAAAGCGAGCATGTATCCTTCCGGTATATCGGTCGCCACGGGATGGCCCCATCTCGGCAGGCTGACCCGACCCATCCCCCTCTCCCATGAATCCGCAGCGACGCACCGCCCCTCAGGCAGCGCGAAGGCAAGCGCCAGAACGATCACTGACCTGACCAGACTGTCACGGTGCCCTTTTCCCTTCTGCATACACCACCTCCACTGCCCGTGAATTCCACCACACATATATAAAGGCCCGTTCCGGCCGTCCTTCCCGCCGAATCGCGCCCGTCCCAGCAGAAAGAGACTGCCGGAGCGCCGACCGGCCCTGAGGCGAGCCTGGCGATCTCCCTTCCCTCCAGATCGAATATTCGAGCTCCATAAGCGATATCTCCTGTCACCGAGGGGGCCGTGAATCTGACGGCCCCGTCCAGCCCGGGACAGAACGGATCGGGCATAACGGCGATACCGGTTGCTGGTATGCTGCCGGTGTCGCAGTAGTTCCGCTCGCCCGGCGTGGCACCCCCACCCGCTCCGCAGCGCAGCCAGATCCCGTTCCTGTCGGCACTGCAAAGTTCCGGTGAAAGCCTCTCGATCGAGCGCCCCCGCTCATCCACTATGAGAGAGGGATATTTGACGCTCTCCATCAAGGTTCCGTCGTTACTCCTGATGAATATCTCGTCCGCCGTTCCACTCCCGTCCCCGTCGTTGAGACGCGGCCACCCATCCTCGAGAGACGAGACGGTCCCCGTGAATCCTGTATATGCGGCGGTGAACGACTCGGGGTCCTGCGCGATAAGTACGAAGCACCCTTGCTGCACCTTCACGCCATCCTTTATCGTTCCCGATGCCCCCGAACGGTCGGTCACCGACCAGCCTGAAAGGTCGACGGTCTCTGCCGACCTGTTGAACATCTCTATCCATTCGCCGCCCGCCTCGGGCCTGTACATGATCTCGGTGATAACGATCTCTCCTGGAGATGAGCTGACAGAAGTGGTCTGAATGTCGTTGAGTGGATTCCCGTCGCCGTAAGCCTCAAGGGATATCTCGAGTGTCGACGCTCCGGGAGGGAGCCAGGCACAGCCGAGCTCGAGATGTCGCCCTTCCCCCTCGTCGAGGATCGGGCTTATCCGCACGCTCCCCGCTACCGACCTCGTCCCCTGGCGGATGATCGACACTGTGAGTTCAACGTCTCCTGAAAACCTTTCCAGTCCAGCGTTCACGAGAAGGACAGGAATATCCGCCCGGCCGGAGATACAGTGAGCATGCAGTGGACCCTCGAATGAGAGCGAAAGGTCGCGGTCATAAAAGTTCCTACGTCCCGGTGTCGGCAGAGAGCAGACGAAAGCTACGCCCGGTTCGCCAGCGGAGAATCCGTCGGGCCGGCGCGAGAGGGACCGGCCAGCAGGGCAGGAGAGTCCGTCCCCACCGATCGGCACAAGATCGAACTGCTCAGCTCCACGGATAAGGGCCACCGCGTCCGGCCCGTTCTCGATGGAGCCGGAGATCAGGTCGACCGGCGATACTGCACAGCTGTCCCCCCCGATGAGGATCAGCGCACCGCTCTCGATGATCCTTCCCGGCAGGGCGGACCAGAGCTCGCGTGCCGCACCGGTCCTGCCGTCGATCATCACGAGCGACCATCCTTCCAGAGGGACGTCCATCTCGCCGCGGCAGCAGAGCTCGACGAATTCAAATCCCCTGTCGCTGCCTGGGTGATCGTAATATACCTCGTTTATCACGACCGGTGATGAGGCTGAGCATGCTACGGCCCCGGCAGGTATGAGGAGAAACAGTTTCAGAGGAACGGCCGGAAGAAGGAAGCGCCACGTCTTCATCATCCACCTCCCAAGCTTCCGGATCGAAGTCTACTCCAAGGCGGCGTAAATATCAAGCATTATCGGATGGAATA
>Ga0315536_1001301_pt1 | contig 12614 bp, 17 predicted proteins | sample SalMarSW160230MG_FD_203093 | JGI IMG/M metagenome (GOLD analysis project Ga0315536, IMG submission 203093) | Salt marsh sediment microbial communities from the Plum Island Ecosystem LTER, Massachusetts, United States - Salt Marsh Sediment SW1602-30 ... | reverse complement strand
TATATTAAATATAACTATCAAAGGGGTTGGGATGACCATTAAGAAGGAAATCCTCAAGGAACTTATTCTGGATGCCTCCCAGATGGAGGAGGACATCGTTCCAACGTTGACCAGGTTCCTGCATTACAGGTATGACTGGAGGTTCGTTGACAAGCTTAAGGTTAGGGAGATAAGGAAGCTCCTGAGCGAGATCGAGAGGGACAGCATGAACCACAACATGATGCTTAACAGGCTCCTGAAGAACATGGAGGGGTGGGGAAAGGATGCCTACTAGAATTGACAGGAAGCTCAGCAGCGAGCTTAAGATTCTCGAGGAGAAAGAGAGGGAGATGCGTCTGTTCTATGACAGGCTCCTGAAGAGGGTTGAAGACCCAAGGGTGAGGAGGGTCATAGAGACCATAAGGAAGCAGGAATCGAAGCACGAGGGTTACGTAAAGCTGATAAGGGAGCTCGTTTCTATCTAGCCAGCGGAGAAGATTCAGCTCTCCATCCTGAAATCATCATACGTTTCCTGGATGCTCTGGAGGAGTTCGAGGTGGGTCCTCTCCCAGACGGACAGCGCGCCGAAGAACCTCTTACCCTCCCCGTCATCTATCCTTCCCGCGAACCTGGAATAGAAGTCCATGAACTTCCTCTCCAGCTCCATGGCCGTCACTATTATGGAAAGGTCACCAGAGTTCCTTATCTCCTTTTCAGCGTCCCTTCCCTTGAAGGCGTGGAGCTCTGAAAGCATCTTCTCCGTATCGGCCCTGTTGTCAAGGGGCTCAATCCATTTTTCTGATTCCTCGAGCGACTTTCTGGCGTTCTCCAGCATCCTGACATGCCTGTCCTCCTCCCTGGAGAGGAACTCGAGGAATGGTTTGATGTTCTGGTTCGCCACCTTCCCGGCGTTCTCTGAATAGAAATCCCTTCCCTTCTGCTCGACCCTCATGGCGATGTCAATTGCATTGGACACGTGGAAGTTCGGGGATGAAACGTCAACGTCCAGTTCCTTTGCTAAGTCGTCCTCCATGGTTAGAATTTGGATTAGATATTTAATATGTTATTCAGGTGGTGATACGGGAGAATCAAATTATAATCCGCTTGCCTCTTTTAAGCCAAGAGGCACAAAATTTCTGCACTGTCCCTTTTCTCTCTTTATTTCTGCTGCGGCATGGATTCTTTTTTCATTCCAGTCATAGACTGTGTAATCCTTCAGCGTTTCCTGCATTTCCCTGGTCCTCTCAAGCCTTTCTGCCTCGCCCATCTCTATTGCGTTTCTTAGTGCAAGTGAAACATTGACCGGGTCTTCCGGGTCTATGATGATGGGTCCGTTTCCCATCCTCTCTGATGCTCCTGCCTTCTTGCTGAGTAGAACCACGCCCGACTCCCCGTCGAGCTTGGATGCAACATACTCCATGCCCACGGCATTCATGCCGTCAGCCATCGATGAAATGAGGATGCAGGGAGAAAAGCGAAAGACAGGGGCGAGTTCGTCGCTTGAAAATGCTTCTGGATGAATGTAGACAGAGCCTCTATACTTGCTGTTTATCCTGTCCCTTTTTCTTGATATCTCATGCATATAATTTCTGTAGAGGTTTATGTCATTCCTGCTTGAGGGAAGTGTCTGAAAAAGCTTTACCCTTCCCCTATAGCATGGATTATCATCAAGCAATCTCTCAAAGCCTTCCAGACCCTCTGCTATGCCCTTCACAGGGTCGCACCTGTCAACCTTCAGTATTATTTCATCTTCTTCGGAAAAACCAAACCTGCGCAGGAATTCAATCCAGTCACTGCGGCTTGTGCTTTCTGCAAGCCTTCTGCGCCTTCCAAAATCAATGCTTACCGGGAAGGTTGCAACGTTCGTGATGTTTCCTCCGTATTCTATTACGCCATCCGGCTCGTTTATCCCAATCCTTCCTAATTCGCCTCTCATATCATACAGGCAACGGATAAAATTATCAAGGTATGCCGGAATCTGCATCCCAACCAGGTCGGCACCCAGAAGAGACCTCATTAATTCTTTGCGGTTAGGCACTTTCATGAATTTATCCGGTTCAGGCCATGTTATGTGATGCATGTAAGAAACCACTCCGGAAAACCCTTCCCAGTTTTCTCTTATAATGCCTGGAACAAGAAGCAGCTGATAATCATGTATGTCTATGAGAGAATCAGGGCCTGATACACCGAGGGCTGCATCAGCAAAATTTTCGTTCACTGCACCATAATGCTTCCAGTGGCTGTGTGCAAAGCTTATATCAGGCAATGAACTAAGAAACAGCGGATAAAGAAAGGCATCGCAGTAGTTGCAATATCCTTTGGCCAAATCCCCCGGGACGACCCCAATCATCTTAAAATGCGCTTTTTCTGAACCTTCTTTAGGGAAATCTATAGCACCGTTCTCATCAAGCGGATAAGAATCGTCAACCATCGAAACCCAGACCGGTTTCTCTCCGAACATTGCAAAGGATTTTATTGCAGACATGTTTATTTGCCCCAGGCCCCCCGGCCTTTCCATGAGCTGGCTGTTGTATGGAGGGCTCTTTGAGAGTATTACGACTCCCTGAAATTCAGACAAATCCGCCAGATAAGAATTCATGTCCATTCCTTCACCTGCCAATTTCCCATGTTTTATGAGTGGCCATCTCTTCACTAAAAGATTTGGAGTGGTTTCTTTGTGAAAGAGGTAAATGTTTAAAAGTATTCGGGTTAAATGACAAAACATGAACCTCTCCAGAAGGGACCTGAAGCTGATGTTTGAGCTGGATTCCAATTACAGGCAGCCATACTCCAGGATTGGAAGGAAGGTAAGGATGTCCCAGCAGCTTGTCAGCTACAATATCAAATCGCTAACCAGCAGAGGGATTTTGCTGGGGAACTTCCCCCTGATAGACTACTCCAGGTTCGGATACATGGGCTTCAGGGTGTACTTCAAGGTGAACTATGCGGACAGGCAGAAGTTCAATGAAATGGTGGAGAAAATGAAAAGGCATCCGTCCATCACCATGGTAATGGACTGCGAGGGGAGGTATGACCTGATGCTCGTATTCGCCGTGAGGAACCCGTCCTCCTTCAACAAGACGCTCAGGGAACTTATATCAGACAACCCCGAGCAGCTCAAGAACTGCATGATACTGACCACGGTCGTTGAGCACCACTTCCTTAAGAAGTACCTGACCGGGAGGAAGGCAGAGGGAGATATTGTCATAGGAGGGGACAGGAAAATCATCGGGGTTGATGAGACTGACAGGAAAATCCTGAAGGCTCTCACAGGGGGTAGAAAGAGCATAATGGAGATTGCCGGATTCTCCGGGAGCAATCCCAAGACCGTGATGTCAAGGCTCAGGAAGCTCGAGTGTGGGGTAATCAACGGGTACAGGATGATGATAAACAACGAGGCGATTGGCATATCGACCAACAAGATACTGATAAAATACCACAACATATCAGTGGAGAGAGAGGATGGGCTCAGGAGGTTCTGCAGGAGGAACCCGAACGTGACGGAGTTCATAAAGACATTTGGGGAGTGGGACCTTGAGCTGACCGTCGAGACGAGGACAAAGGAGGAGTTCAGGAAGCTCTACCTGACCCTGAGGGAGGGATTCGAGGACATAATCCAGGACTTTGACAACTTCAGTATCTTCAGGATTCACAAAAAGCAGACCCTCCCGGAGGAATTCTTCTCGGGATGAGCCGCAAACTTTTAAATACATTTCGGAATTATATTACATGGACTCCTACCGGATATTCCAGTACGTTAAGGTTCTGTGGATATTCCTTTTTGGAATGCTGCTCGTACTGTACGGGGTCTACGTGCTGTTTGCTTTCGGCGCTGTTGGTTTGTACACGCTCGGCTCTAGCTTCTGGGTAATGCTCATAGGCCTCCTGCTAACAGGGGTCGGCTCCATATACGGGAAGAAGAAGCTGAGTGACCCGGACACGTTCAAGCCAAAGCCCAGGGGCGGGCTTGGAGGATTCATCGCTTCAACTCCCCAGCCAGCGCCAGCCAAGCAGCTTCAGGAGGCTCCAACGGAACCGAAGAATCCCATGAGGCCGGTCCTCCAGGGCGCTGAGAAGAGGATAGAGGACGACGTCAGGAAGGTTGTCTCGAAGGGTATGAGGATTGCTAGCACTGTCGCAACCAAGGCTTCAACTTCTCAGGCGAGCGGCCAGGCCACCTCCCAAGGAGAGGTGAAGGTCGTCAAGGTCCTTATATGCCCCAAGTGCGGCTCAGAGAACCAGGAACAGGACAAGTTCTGCTTCAACTGCGGCAAGAAACTTCGGATGTCCGGAGCGAAGAAGTGATTATTTGCCCTCAACGGGATACTTGCCTCCCCTGTGGCCATTGTATCTGTCAGGCCTTCTTGGCTTCTGCTCATACGAAAACGTGTTTGTATATATCCCACTCCTTTCGATGTGCATGGCAAGGGGAACGGGGTCTGCCGCAAGGGCATATCTCTTCATTGCATGATGCAGACGCTGGCTGCTGCTATCAGATATGTCTTTAATCCATGGGAACAGCTTGCGGAAAGAGATTGATTTCGGATACTTTGGTCTTGTTTTGTTTTTGCTCACGGTATTACACCTGTCGCCAGAGTTCAAAGAAACTGCTTAATCCTTCCCAGCGAAAGGATTTAAACGGGTATTGTTCTAATAATGGACCTTTCCGGGGAGCCATCCATTCAGGTCAGACCCGTCCTTGGGAATCAGGTACCCCCTGCTGCCAAAGCTGTTTTCCTTCACGTATCTTATGAAATCTCCAACAGAGCCGTGATTGTTGTGATTAGTGACGGCGGTGAGTCCCCTTGATTTCAAGTCTTTTGTCTTGATAGTATCAGGACCAACGCTCAATGCAAATCTTACTGCATCTGCCTCCAATTTTCGGTGCTGGGATTCCTTTGCAGTCTGCTCCACGCCGGCTGCCATGCGGACTATTGACGTTCCCCCGACATCATCCACATTAACGTTATGGTATAATTTGAGTCTCTCGGAACTAATCCCGGGGTCTTTCTCTACCACGTCCACGGCCCGGTCGAACATTGTCTGCTTTTCTGGCGGAAGTTGCTTGTATTCATCCCACGTGGTGTAATCGGTGTTGAGGAATGCCAGGTATGGCGGACCTTCGTCAATATCCAGAATCTGCCTGTTAAGGATGGCATCTGGCTCTGTCATAAACAAATGGTATCATGAATCTTTTTATTTGTTGGGTGTGCTTAGCCTCCCGCGGATGGTGGCTTGTTCACGTAGAGCCTCTCGACGAGTTCCTTCCTCGCGAATTTCTTCAGTCCCTCTGTCAAATCCGCAGGCCAGTTCTTCTCCTCTATAATTTTCTCCAGCTTCCATGTATCGAGCATCGAGAAATCATTCCAGAGACCCGACCTTCGGATGAAGGCATCGAGCTCCTCCCTGTTTTCTTCCTTCTTTCCCGGGAATTTCCAGACTTCCTTCCTCCACACCCTGATGCTGGAGTCAGAGCCCGATACCATTATAACTCCCTCCTTCCTGGAGTAGGCGAGGATGGCCTCCTTGACCTTGTCAATCTCCTCATCGAGCTCGTTCCTCCTGTTCCTGAGCTCAACGAACTTGTTGACGAGATTTACTCCGGGTTCCTTGAGGTATTCGTTCGGCGGGAGGGAATTCGTTATTGCCTGGTGCTTTGTCATCGGGCACTCAACGCGGAACTCGCACCAATCACAGAGCTTCGAGGGGGTCGGGTGGAAGTCCTTCTCAGCCTCCACCTCGTCGATGAGTTTTATCGTTTCCTTGCGGAGGGTTTCCAGCTCCTCCATACTCTTTTCCATCACGAACTCCTTGCCGTGGGCAAGGAAGTGCCAGACCAGCCTGACCCTCTCGGCGTCCTGATAGTCCTTCATGACCGCGAGGGCGTAGAGGGCGAGCTGCCTGTCATCCTCGAGGTATTCGTTTATCGGGAGCTCCGCGTTGGTCTTGTAATCGTGAATCTCATATATCCCATCACTGGTGTAGGCGAGCCTGTCCATGTAGCCCTGCAGCTTGTATTTCCCCTCGCTGTCGAGCCTTATCACCACCCTCTTCTCGAGGCCTATGGTCCTGTCCTGGTCAAAGGGCTTGTATTTCTCGTAATAATCGGTGATGAACTTCTCTCCCATCTTCCTGTAGTTTTCCTGGCCGTATTCCTTCCTGACTATTATTATCCCGGGGTTCCAGTTCTTCTTCCACTGGGCATTGTACCATTCAAGAAGATCATCGAGGGTGTCGTGCTTCTGGTGCCTGAGGTCCTTGTACAGCTTCTCCATGGCCTTGTGGACCATGGAGCCCATGAACGCCTCGACCCCCTGGGTGACGTCCGTCTTCAGCTTGTCAAGATACTTGTATCTGAACTTGAGCTTGCAGTTCTCGAACGTGGAGAGCCTGGAATGGGAGAACATGGCCATATTCATAATTCAGGCGAGGATATTAAAAGCTAACCATAGGTGCGTTCCGCTATTCCGCTATAACCTTTTTACTGTTTCCTGTCACGCCAATTAACCATTAGAATGCCGCATTAATACAATAAGGCAAATGCAGCTAACTAAATTCGGCAGGTAACCACGACGAATATTAATCGATGGCAAAAAGCTTAACCAAAAAAGCTGATAAGCAACATGCAAATTCTTGAGGGGATGTTGGTTAGAAAAAAAGGCGTTCACGGAAAATGAGGCCGGGGAGCAACCGGAAAATCCCTAAAATGTACGTTTGGATATTTCCTTGACAACGTCCCATTTCTCGAGCCCGAATTTATATCCTGCGTCATATGCAACGGTTATGGGAATGCTGTCTCTGAGTTCAATCTTCCTGTCATCCCCGCTAATCCCGTCCTGGTTCCTCACCAGGAGGTAGGAGGCAGCCATTTCGTCATTCTTGAGTTCTGAGTGTTTTTCGAATTCTTTTCTGTATATCTCTAAGAGAGCTTCCTCTGAAATGATTTTTCGCTCTGTCATCTCGCCACGCGTCCAGGCATCCCACGCGCCATAGAGTGCGGCCATCTGTTCGTTATCCATTCCCATGAGTTAAATGAGGGGCAAAGAAATAAAAGCGCTTACTGCTTCTTATAGAACGCCTTCTTGTAGAGGTTCCATGTCTGGATGAACTCCGCGTGTGGCCAGGCAAGGGGGAGGCTTATGTATGCAACGCCTCTCTTGAACGAGGGGTGCCTCCTGGTGTTCTCTATCATTATCAGGCGGTCCTTCCTCAGGATTCCGGCGTCCTCGAAGTCACTCACGTATTCCTCGAACTCCTTCACTGTTGCTATGTGCTCGGGGAGCAGGCCCTTCCATGAGACGCCGATTACCCAGTCCAGAAGGGAGTCGGCCTTCTTCCTGTTACCCAAGCGTATGTAGTGCCTCGCGAGCATCAGCGTGAAGTGAGGCCATGGTCCCCATCCGCCGTTGTTCCGGCCCTGGTATTTGGGATATCTGCACAACCCTCCGAGCTCCCTGTTCCACAGCTCCCTCTCCATCCTCTTTATCGTGGAGGTAATCCTGGGGTCCTTGTCAGGGAAGGCGCCGAACTCGCAAAGGGCAAGGCAGCCCGTGTCAGCGTCGTTCTCTATGGAACTCGAATCATCGAGACGTATGGTCTTTATGAAGCTCCTGAGACTCGTATCCCACATGTAACTCTTTATCCCGTTCCTGATGAGGTTGGCTGACTCCAGCCATCTTATCCTTTCCTTCTTCATCTCTAGGCCGAGTTGGTAGGCCTGCTCGAGCGCTGAAAAGCACGTGGCGTTCGCCCATATCTCCAGCCCCTCCTCCAGGGGAGGGAATTCGTGGACGGAGTTGGGAGTGAATGCCAGGCCCTTGTCCCTGTGGATGTTCCTTATTATGTACCTGACAGAATGCTCGATAGTATTCCATTGCTCCCTGGCAAGCTTCATGTCCCGGGAAGCCTTCACGTATCTTGCCAGCGCATAAATCGTCAGAGCGGTCCCGTCTATCTGGATGGGCTTGTAGGACGCGTCTATCCCATCGTTCTCGACCCGCTGGGGGAACGCGCCTGAGGGCAGCTGCGTCTTCAGTATGAACCTCAGGGACTTCCTTGCCTCCTTCAACAGCCCTGCGGAAACGAAGCCGAGGATGCAGATGGCGTTGTCCCTGGGATAGACGTAGGGATATCTCTCCCCGGGAGGGGTTGCCAGGCAGCCCCCTGACCTGAGCTGCACGTCCCTGAGCACCTTTATGGAACTCCTGTACAGGTCTTCTGCCTTCCTGCGCTCCATCAGAACTCCTCCAGAAACCTTAAGACCGCGGAATTCCATCCCTCGGGGCCCTTTCCCTTGTATCTTATGAAGGCCCCTGATTTTGGGGCGTGGCTTCCGTCATGCCGCTTCAGTAGATAGGGAACGCTGACCATCCTCAGGAGAGGGAAATCGTTCTCAGAATCCCCCAGGCCCGCAGTGACAGGAGGCTTCCCTGCCTCGATGCCGTAGAGACTAGAGAGGATTCCTGCTGCGATGCCCTTCCCCCCACTGCTTCCCATGAGGTGGTAGAACCTACCTCCCTTGGTTATCCTGAGGTTGTTCTTACTCGCGAATTCCCTTACCCCCGCTTCCTGCTTCCCCTCAGCGAGAATGAAGGGCTCGTCATACTCTCTCTTCATGGCGAGCCTTGCCTCCCTTGCGGAAAGGCCGGTGAGCTTGATGACCTCCTTGGGTGTCATGTCACCGAAACCCCTTACCTTCAAACCCTCTTTGCGCATCTTCCTGATGACGTCCCTCAGCTCCCTGTATGGCCTTCCCAGGGCAATCACATGATACTTCCCTATGGTATTTGACTGAACAGGTCTCCTGCTGAAATAGCCCTTGGGGATGAATATAACCTCGCCGTTCTCTGCAATGAAGGGCTCCTTATTACCAATCCTCTTCCTGCAGACCTCAATCTCCGCGCGGGTCTTGCTCGTGCAGAATATGACCGGGACGTCCATCCTCTTTGCGAGCCTCAGTGCAGGCTCTGCCTTCTTCCATGAATAGGTCTCGTGGTCCAGAAGCGTGCCGTCCAGATCGGTGAATATCAGCTTGTCAGCTTTCTTGGCCATTGTTTTATTATTGTCCCGGGGCTTAAAATATGGTTTGTGTTTTCTGTTAATGTCTTTGACATGCTTGCGAAGAAAAGGGTTATTTTCCGCTAACGCTTTTGGCGAAAACCAGGATTCGTTACAGTTAATCTGCCTGGATGTTATAGGCGATAACGTTAACTGTAAAAGGGTTATTTCATGTACCTCTCTTCCCACTCGTCTATCTCCCTGTCTGTCGGTCTCTCCTGTTTCCGTCTTTTCCTCCGCAGGGGTTCAGCATATTTATCGTGGAGGAGGAGGCCCGCAGCTATCCCTATCCCTATTCCGAAGATGTGGGCCTCGTGGGCTATGTTGTCCGGGGCAGGTATCCCCAGGATATCGATGAGTATCCAGACTGCGGCAGCGATTATCATGGGCATTGGAGCACCCATCACCCACACGGCCAGCCTCGGCCTCAGCAAGGCCAGGCAGCCTATCACGCCGAAGACCGCGCCCGATGCGCCGATGGAAGCCGTGTAAAGTAAGACGCCTGCAATTCCTGCAGCAAGTCCGGAAACGAGGTAGATGGCAAGGAACTTCCTGCTGCCTATCACGCTCTCGAGTATCGAGCCGAAGAGAAGGAGCGCGAACATGTTGTATCCGATGTGGATGATGTCCGCGTGGACGAGCGTGTAACTAATCAGGGTCCATGGCCTTGCCCACACCCCTGAAGAGACTAGCGCAAGGGAGTTGAACACCTCCCAGTACCAGAACTGCTGGAGCAGGAAAACCAGCCCGCAAATGGCTGCAATCGAAAGGGTGGCGTAGGGGTATCTCATTGTAAAGGTTTCGCCCGGGGGCTTATATTTATTGCACGCTTCCTGGGTTAGTTAGAACTCTTGGCTTCGAGTATACTCTTGGCGAACTTCCTTGCTGCCTCGAGGTCCTTCTTGGTGGGGCCCTTCCTGCTGAAGAACATGAATTTCCCACGGCATCCCCACTTCCCGATTATCTTTGCGCCGGCTTTCCTGAAGATGTCCTCCATCTCCGTCACTGCATTGAACTGCCCGCCGAAGGTCCCGAATATCGCAATCTTCTTGTCCTTTATCTTCACCTTGTGGGTTATGCCGAGTATCTCGTTGTCAGGCTCCACGCCATAGTTCCCGGAGCCTATGAAGGCGATGTCAAAATCAGTTATCCTGGGATTCTTCATGAGGTCCTTTGGCCTGGTCTTGGCTTCCTCTGCTATTGCCTCTGCGAGCATCTTCGTGGTCCCGCCCCTGGAGATGTAGAGAACCTCGACCCTCATGCTATTATTTTGTCAGGAGGATATAAAACCTTATGCTGGCGGGCTACCTTCCGAATGTCCTTACCACTCCGCGCAACATCAGGTATATCGCGGCAAGGATTATGGTGTATTCTATTATCATGCCTGCCGCGAAGCTCGCCAGATTGCTCTCACCAGTGACCGATGGGCTTGTTTCCGCTGCCATGGGGAGCTGGAGGGCAGCGCTTCCCAGGCTCGTCGAGAACCCCTGGTCAAGGTAGTAAGTGTTCATCAATAGAAAGAGAAACGAGGATACAACGAGCGAGAGGGCGAGCGTGCTTTTCCTGTCCATGCTATAGAATTGGGCGGGGTGGCTTTTATTTGTTTAATTCGGGAGCTGGCGGGAATCCGGGGCATGTTAGAGATATTTCTCCATCCAAGTAAAACCATAACCCGTTTTAAATCCGAACGATTTGAGAAGCTCTGATGATGACTTGTTTTCTGGTTTTACCAGCGCGGATACGTATCTTATCCCTTTATTTTTCAGCTGGTTCATGCATTCCCTTATTAAATCCGATCCCACTCCCCTTTTTCTGAAGGATTCGTCAACAAAAAGGTTTTCTATTTTTGCCGTTCGTGTTGGATTGTGCAGCATGCATAACAAATGGCCTATTACCCTTTTCTCATGCTCCGCAACCAGAAGCACGTCATCCCGGCTCTTTACCCAACCCAGCAGCTCTTCCCTTCCCCAGAAAAATGTGTTTTCAGCGACATGGAACATTTTCTCTTTCCTACCCTGCTCATAAACGATTTCCACGTCATTCCTCTGCATCTTCCTTATCTTCATAAAAAACCAATGAATTTAAAGTATATTAATCTTAGCGGTCATAATAAAGTGATTTCATGGAGGAATGGAAAGAGCTTTCTCTTCACCAGCTGAAGAGGCTTGCCAAGGGAAGGGCAGGCAGGATAGCGGAACTCCGGATGGAGCTAAAGGTAATCGAGGGGATAATAGAGGCAAAGATAAGGTCAGGCGACTTCTCCGGGAAAGAGCTTCCCAGTAACGAGGTTCAAAGGAAGCCTGAACAAAAGGCAGAACCCCAGAGGGAGCAGAAGCCGCAAGTCCCTCAGGAAGATTCCCAGCAACAGTCACCCAAGCCACAGGAGCCGCTGATAAGGCCGGCCGACCAATCAGCACAGCCGGCGCAGCAGCAGTCGCTTGGAGAGGAGAGGAAGCACCCTAGTTTTGAGAGGAAAGAGGACAAGCCAAAGCCCTCCAACCCCCACGCATTCAAAGAGATAGATTAGAACCCTTTTACTGCTAACATTCTCGCCAGATAACCACAAGGCAACTAATTATAACGAGTATTACTTTATTCCAAAAGCGTTCACGGAAAAACGGATGTAATCTTGCATGTTGCTCCCCCGCTTTTCGAACCCAGACCGCAACCAGAACCAATATAAACAATGCTTGGTTAGAATTCTGGGAACGGAAGCTCTCGTAAGCGGGGAAAGCTTTAAATACCACTTGTTATAAATATATAACATAATGTTAGAAATATATAACAGGTATCCTTATGGAAGATAAGAAACGGCTCCGGTTCATGAAGGTCTTCGGTGCAGCGCTCGTGACCTTTATCGTGGCCTTCCTCGCATACATCTTCGTGACAGAGTCAGCATCAGGTTTTGACCCCATGCTCCTCATCATTCTCCTGCCGGCGGCAGCCATCATAATTGCCCTCATGCTGAACATAAGCAGGCTCGGCGCCGGTGTAAGGTCAGGCCTTCCACTCAGGGACGAGATGTCTGATAAGATAAAGAACAGGGCGGGGTACCTGAGCCTAATGGCAACGCTCTACTTCGTGCTGGGCCTCATGTTTTACCACGGGTTCCTGGTGGAGGACTATGGCTTCCCCGGCCTCGTGGTGAGGCACGCGATGATGGTGACCCTGATTTTCATAATCGGGTCGTTCGGCCTGATATGGTTCATCCTGAACAGGAGAGGGATGTGCGATGAATGACTTGAAATGGCTCGTGTTCAAGGCCGCCATGATAGGGGTGATGCTGGCCCTCCTTCTCTGGAGGAGCTTCGACCAGATGAGCATAACAGTCTCCATGAGCATAGTGGTGACCATTGCCGCAATAATGCTGATGAGGAAGAAATACCCTGAAAGATACCGTAAGGATGAGATGACAAGGAAGATAGGCACGTATTCGGCCTCGTGGTCATGGATGATAACTCTTGTGGTAGTGACTTTCCTTTTCTGGTTTGATTACCTGGGGATGATGCCGCTGTCAGCAAGCAACGTTATATTAATCGTATTCGTGACTATGGTATCCACCGTAATCGTTTTCAGGG
>Ga0315536_1001299_pt1 | contig 12623 bp, 7 predicted proteins | sample SalMarSW160230MG_FD_203093 | JGI IMG/M metagenome (GOLD analysis project Ga0315536, IMG submission 203093) | Salt marsh sediment microbial communities from the Plum Island Ecosystem LTER, Massachusetts, United States - Salt Marsh Sediment SW1602-30 ... | reverse complement strand
TAAAAGACTGGTCCACAATGGTCAACCATAAGACCCGGCCGGAAATAATGCAGTCAACTTATTCTGATTTTGGGACCAATATCAGAAAATCAGCTACTACAGGGGTTTCATATTACTATTATGCAAGATTCTATAATAAATACTATGTAAGGGCAGCTGTTGTTTATGATATAAATATTGTCAATTTTCTTACCACAGAAAAAATGTTCCTGGTTGTAATATTTGCCCTGTTCCTGATAGTTTGGCTGGTATTACAGCTGGTTACCAATAAATTCAGTGAGTCCGTAACGAGGCTTAAGGATTTCGCTGTCACTGTAAGCCGTAACGAAACCTTTGACAATCATGTACCATTCCCTAAAAATGAACTTGGCATAATCGGCGAAGAAATAATAAGCATTTATAATAACCTTCGAAAAACAAAAGATGACCTGGCAGTAGAAAAGGAAAGACTCTTCAATCACCTGAATGTCCTTAATGAGGGGGTAGCCTTCTATACAAACAAGAATGATAAAATACTTACAAACAGCCACTTTATTCAGTATATGAATATGATCTCCGGTGAATTGACCATTGACCCGGAAAACTTTTTCAGGATAAGCGATTTTAAACCTGTTATAGAATTCGTTGAGAAACAGAGAGCAACAGATGTAAAATCAACAGAACTTCCCCGGCTGGAATACCAGATAGCCAAGAGCGGAAAATATTTCCGGGTACAGTGTGTTATGTTCCATGATGAGAGTTTTGAAATTATCCTCAGCGATATAACAACAATTGAAACCAACAGGATAATAAAGCAACAGGTAACCTCAAATATCGCGCATGAACTTAAGACACCTGTATCCTCAATAAGAGGGTATATCGAAACAATAATTTCAGATGTTGAAATAGACCCTCAAAAGCAAAGGTACTTTCTTGAACGGGCTCTTGCCCAGACCGACAGGTTATCACAGCTTATAAATGATATTGCTGTGCTAAACAAGATAGAAGAAGCAGGAAGGAACTTTACTTTTGAGAAAGTAAGGATAAACGACATCATATGTGAAGTGAGAGACAATTTCAAATCGGCTATCGAACAGAAAAAAATGAGTGTCGAATGCCTTGTCGAAAACAATATATTGGTAAATGGTAACAGATCCCTGCTAATGTCTGTCTTTCAGAATCTCCTGGAAAATTCAATTTCGTATGCGGGTGAACACTGCATTGTCAGAATAAGCATGTATAACGAAGATCAGAAATACTACCATTTTTCTTTTTCCGATAATGGTATTGGTATTCCTGAAGAACACCTCGGACGTGTCTTTGAAAGATTTTACAGGGTCGATTCAGGAAGATCCAGAAAGCAAGGTGGTACAGGCCTGGGATTATCTATAGTTAAAAATGCCATATTACTTCACAAGGGAGAAATATCTGTCAGGAAAATTGAGTCGGGTGGAATTGAATTCCTTTTCAGTCTTCCCCGATATACAGCTAAAGAGTAAAATGATATTGATCTCAGATCGCATACCTCAGTTCTGACTTTTCTTCAAACATGCCTTTATTGTGTTAAAAGTGTAATGAATACACTTATTCAGATTTGAATTAAATATAATATTAAATCATGCTTTATGATTTTAGCGCTAAAGCTGCCTGATTATCAGAACCAGTATCCGAAATTTGCAGAAAACGTGGGCGCTTTTACTGCATTTGAGTAACCTAACAAAATATCAATCGGCCCCAATATTGTTTTTACCGAGTAATCAATTCCCCCTCCCCAGAACTTTTTATCATTGGTTGACGTAAAGACATCATTGCTCTGATAAAGGAAATTTGCCATCATCGAAAGATAATGTTTAGCGCTGAACCTGAATCGCACTCCGGTCAGACCGCAGAGTGCAAAACGGTCAATAAGGTTGACCGGATTAAGTCCGACAAAAGGTATATTATAATCAAAATACTGTGAATATGGTGCGCCACCAGCCAGGGTAACCTTAAAAGCAGGAAAATCAGAACTGAAAATAGCACGGTTGTAAGCATTAAAAAGAATCGTGACCTTTTCCGATACCGGAAAATAATTCCTCATCCTGAATAAAAATATCTGACTCAGATAGCTGTTTGATCCGAAATTGCCCTGAAAAGAATACTCGGTATAAAGCTCTATGCCTTTTCGCGGGAAGTAATAATCATCGAGGTTATCAACTGACAGATAGCCGTATGCATTTGTAAGGTAGCTGTTTCTCTCATAATCAGCTATAATTATATTGCTGCGGCTGTAGATATCTCCCCTGTAGTATTCTTCTTTTAATCCCATGCCAATTGTGTTCTGGTGAAGAAATCTTTTATAAAGGTAAAATGCTGCAGATGAATAGAATAAATTTGCTTCATATAACTTTTTCCCGTCATTATATATATTGTAATTCTGGTATTTGCCTTTAACCTCAATACCGGCTGTCGGAAAATTTCCTTTGCTTGTTTCAGCAATAAAAGTAATGCCCGGATTTGCAGATAGTTCTGCGCTGGCTGAGACCTGTCCAAACCTTTTTCCATAATTTTTGCTTGTCAGGTTAACCATAAGAGCAGCGGCATCGGTAGTATTAACCTTAAAACCAACATAATGATTAATAACATTTTTTTCAGTTATATTAAGGTTAAGAGTTTTACCTTTATCACTATCGGTAAGATCGAAATATATTTTATCGAAAATACCATAACCATAAAGCTGGTTTATAACACCTTTAATATCAGCATAGGTGTAATATCCAGGCGTGGACATATCAATACTTTTCAGAAGAAAGGCAGCATCTGCTTCAAATTTACCGGATAGAGATATATTGGTTATAAACCATTTTTCCGGGGGTATGTACTCTCTTGAAATTACACGTGGCTGAAGATTATTTTCAACTTTCAGTTTGTGTATCTGTGATCTTGCTTTATTGGCAGCAGCTTCTCCTCTTTTAATGAGAGTATCAACTGCCTGATTATTAAAACTCGTTAATGAATACCCTGTAAGATCAGGTTTAATAAGCACATCACAGAGGGTGGAATTAACAGAATCCTTCTTTTGATCAAGAAAACTCATCATTTGCCCGAAAACGTTCTGAAGAGATTTTATTTTGTCCCTGTTAACAAAGTCCCCGGTTATATCAACACCAATAATAATATCTGCTCCCATTTTTTTTGCCACATCAACAGGGAAATTGTTGACTGCACCTCCATCGATCAGTACCCGTCCATCGCGTTCGAGATACTGGAAGACTCCAGGTACCGCCATACTTGCGAACATAGCTGTCGGTAAAAATCCGCTTTTAATATCTACCTCTTTGCCATTTTCCAGGTCAGCTGCAACACAGGCATACGATATTGGTAATTTACTGAAATCCATATTATACGGAACATTGGCAGCCAGGCCACAGAGTAAATTGAGAACATTTTGGCCTTTTATGACGCCCTGGGGAAGTGAGATTTTTTTCTTATCGTTCACCTGTAAAGCGAAAAGATAACGCTGCTGAATCACCCTGTCGGCTCTTGAAAGGTAAAATCTCGGAAGATCATCCAAAAAAAGTTCCTGCCAGTTTTGCTTCTTGCATAAGGCTTCAAGATCATCAGCAGTATAACCAATTGAATAGATCCCTCCGACAAGACTTCCAATACTTGTGCCGACTATAATGTCAATCGGGATGCCTTCCTCTTCCAGGACTTTCAAAACACCAATATGTACAAAGCCTTTGGCTCCTCCCCCGCTTAAAACTACAGCCACTTTCGGTCGGTTTAGCGTATCTCCCTTACTCTGACCCGAAATTAATTGAGGGAGAGATAAAATGATTATTAATGGGATGATTCCTAAAATATTTTTTATTGAAATCCTGAACAACATTTGTTTATTTGAGATTAAATAATTATTACACAAAATTACACAACAAATTAAAAGCCTCAGCATATATTTCAAAATTGTAAGAGATATAAATTTTTGATTATATTTCCATTCCCTAATAGAAAACATATTGCATATGAATAATTCATGGCTTAAATGGGCTACTGAACTTCAATCAATAGCACAGGCAGGTTTAACTTTCTGCGAAAATGATTATGACCGTGACAGGTATGAAAAGATCAGAAATATTTCAATTGATATCTTGCACAAATATACTGATATCGATCACAGTAAGATAAGAGAGATTTTTGCTTCGGAAACAGGGTATCAAACTCCAAAGGTTGATATCAGGGCTGTCATCATTAAAGAGGACAAAATACTGATGATCCATGAGAAAATAGATGGGAAATGGTCATTACCCGGAGGATGGGCTGACGTAAATACATCGGTAGCCGAATCGGCTGTAAGAGAAAGTTATGAGGAAGCCGGTGCAAGGGTTAAACCAACAAGAATAATAGCTGTTCAGCTGGCAAACAGGCATAACAATCCTGACTTACCCTTTACTATTTATAAGATATTTGTTGAGTGTGACATGATTGACCACTCTTTCAGGGAAAATATCGAAACCCTCGACGCCGGATTCTTTCTGTTAGATTCATTACCGCCCCTTTCAACAGAACGTAATACAAGAAGTCAGATCGAAATGTGTTTTAAAGCAAAAAAATCCAGGGTTTTCGAGGCTATCTTTGATTAAAAAGGTTAAATTCAAGTCCTGTATTGACATGCCAGGCATGTCAATACAAAATATAACAAAAGAACCATAAATATGAAATACTCCAAAAGAACATCCGTCGTTTTTGCTTCGCTAATTTTAATGTCATTTTGTCTTAAGGGGCAGGTAAAGAGCCCCCTTCTCGACGGAAAAGAAAGAGTAGCCCTTACCAAGAAGCAAGCTGAGATGAAGGCTAACTCTCCTTTCAGGGATATGAAATGGCAATACCTTGGCCCGACCAACATAAGCGGCCGCTGCACCGATGTTGAAGCTATCTCTCCCCGTGGCGGAAATTATACCATATGGGTTGGTTCAGCAACAGGAGGCGTATGGAAATCAGTAAACGAAGGAACAACCTTTGAACCTGTTTTTGAAGGAATGCCTACAGCTTCGACAGGAGACATTGCAATTGACCCGAATAACCCTGATGTAGTTTGGGTAGGTACAGGGGAGGCAAACATTTTCAGAAGCTCAAATGCCGGTTGCGGAGTTTTCAAAACAACCGATGGCGGAAAAACATGGAAACTAATGGGACTGGAAAACACTTATACAATTGGTCGTATCAGGATTAACCCGAAAAATTCAGATATTGTTTACGTTGCAGCTACAGGACATGAATATACTCCCAATGAAGAACGGGGATTATATAAGACGACCGATGGCGGTAAGACCTGGAATAAAGTACTTGGTATTGATGTAAACACTGGCATTTACGATTTGGTTTTAGACCCCACAGATCCTGATATTGTCTATTGCACATCCTGGGAAAGGATAAGATTGAAATGGAATGATCCGAGAACTACTGAAAAAACGAAAAATTCAGGAATATGGAAATCAACTGACGGAGGTTTGAACTGGAAGAAAATTAACAATGGTCTGCCCGAGGCAAATAAGCGTGGAAGAACAGGAATAGATATCTCTCGTTCAAATCCAAAAGTGCTGTATGCTTATGTAGATAATTATGAACTAGCATATAAAGCTCAGCCGGGAGAAAAAGACTCATATGGCCGTCAAAAGAAAGATGTTATCAAAGGAGCTACAATTTACAGGTCAGATAATTCAGGTGAATCATGGACACAGGTCAGTGGGCTTACTCCGGATCAAAAGAAATTTATGGAAAGACAATCAGGTACCTATGGATGGGTTTTTGGCCAGATAAGAGTGGATCCAAATGATGAGAATATTGTATATAGTATGGGGCTCGGTTTAAACCAGTCGGTCGATGGCGGCAAAACCTTTAAGCCACTCTACGGACAACATGGCGACCACCATGGTCTGTGGATTGATACCGAAAATTCCAATTATCTGTTGAATGTTGAAGATGGAGGCCTTGCTATCTCATATGACAAAGGAAAAACCTGGAAAACGCCTATTGAGGAACTGCCACTGGCACAATTTTTTAATCTTACATTCGACTTCAGCACTCCTTTCAGGGTTTTTGGTGCAATTCAGGATCATGGTAGTTTATTTGGGAAAGTTGATCTGTCGAGAGGCCGTGACAGGGTACCTGAAACCAATTTTACATATACGCTTGGAGGCGAAGGTACAACACAGGCAGTTAATCCGGTAGACAATAATACTATTTTTGCCAGTAGCTATTATGGAAATCTTTCAAGAGCTGAATTAGATAATTTCCCGGCGAGCATAAAAGACCTGCTCCCTGCTCCTTTGCCAGGTGAAACTCCTTTAAGAGGTCAATGGGTAGCACCTACAATAATTTCAAAACATAATCCCGATATTATCTATCATGGAATGCAATTTGTTATGATGTCGAGAGACAGGGGAGATACATGGGAATTTATCAGTCCCGATCTTTCCTACAACGATCCTGCTAAACGAGGCGACATCAATTACCAGACAATTTCCGTGCTGGATGAATCACCGCTCAGGTTTGGTCTTATTTATGCAGGTACAGACGACGGACGTATCTGGAGAACGGAAGACGGAGGTAAGAAATGGATTGAAATAAGAAATGGCACTGTCCCCCAGAAGTTCGTTTCACGTATTGTTGCCTCTGGTTTTGATATTGGAACTGTCTATATGACACAGACAGGCAGAAGAGATGATGATTTCCAGGTATACATCTGGAAATCAACGGATTTTGGCGACACATGGCAGGATATATCAGGTAATATTCCTGTAGGACCGGTAAACGTTATAAGGGAAGATCCTGTTAATAAAGATATCCTCTATGCAGGAACCGATGGCTGTGTTTATATAAGTAAGAACGGAGGCGGGAAATGGGATATACTGGGACATTTGCCATTCGCCTATGTTCATGATCTGGCTGTCCATCCACGCGATAACATGATAATAATAGCAACCCACGGACGAGGTATGTGGGTGATGGATGCAAATCCGATAAACGAAAAAGATAAAAGGAGAGATTATTACGATTATGACGATCCTGAAGAATAAAATAATATTTATAATTTTTCGGCTAATCCCTTTAGTAACCCGGGCCACCAGTTGATTTTGCCCCATTTACTACCGTTTCTTACAATTATTATATTTTTTGAAGGACAAACATATATGAATTGCCCCAGCATCCCTATTGCCAGAAAATCATAATTTTCTTTGTCTGATTTTAGTCCCCACCACCCGTATTTATAATATAGGCGCTTATCATTAAAAAACATTGAGTAGGGATAGAAGTTCTTAGCTATATAATATTGATCATCAGGAGGTTTCAAAGGACTTGTCGACTCTTCAATCCACTTTTCAGATATGATCTGTTTACTGTTCCATTTCCCCCGGTTCAGGAATAATAGTCCGAATTTAGCAAAGTCAATACTCCTTGCATTTATACCGCTTTCCATTTTGGGAAATCCTGTGTTCCTGCTATCCATACTCCAGGCTGCAGGAAATTCCATCTGGATGGGCTTCCATATTTTATCCTGCAGGTATGTATAAGGAGAGCAACTTGTGGAACGTTCCAGAATAATACCGAGCAAAATTGTATTATAATTCACATATTTAAAATACTGACCCGGCTGATATTCCTGTTTTGTATTTTTAAGCACAAGTTTTTTCAAATCGGGATAATGATACGATTTAGGTTCATCTGCCCAGGGATAATATGATGTTTTATATTTAATGCCTGAAGACATGGTTATTAGATGTCTCAAAGACAAAGAATCTGATACTTTGCCCTTGAGCTCAGGTACATAATCAACAACATTGTCATCAAGACTCTTTATAAATCCCTCATCTATTGCAATCCCTATTAAGGCTGAGGTAAATGATTTTGATGTTGAAAAGGAAGTATTTATCGATTCACGTCCATAACCATTAAAATACTCTTCATACAAAATTGTATCATCTTTTATAACGATAAAAGATGTGGTTCCGGTAGATTTTAGAAATTCATTCAATGAAGAACGTACTGCCTCATTTTTATATTTGTATTCAATATTCCTGAATAAATCAGAAGCATAAAATTCCCCGGATTCATCTCTTCTGAATACAAAGTATGGTTTATCACAACCGATTTCCCTATTAGGGAATTTTTTGTAATCCTTACTGGTTACATTATTCCAGAAAATATATCTTTTTAAATAAGCAAAGGAAGCAGACATAATATAATTTTAAATATCAGCTGAAAAAGTTACATGCCTTTATATCCAAATATTCGGTATTATGACAAATCAATGAACTCTATAACTCTTTAATACCCCAGAATTTATTTACATCGGTCCATTTTGAAATTTGCGGTTTTACAAAATTACGCCTGGTCTGTTCCATGGTCAGCCCCCGGATTTCAATATTTGAAATTAATGAAGGTGCCATGCCTGCCTTATGAGCAAGATTGATAGCAGGAATCGCATCCATTTCAAAACCCATTATATTGGCTCCAACCATATCTGTTGCAAGCGGAGAGGTGCCGGCAATGATCAATCCCATATTCACCAGGGTTCCATCGGATGGACCATTACCCTCCATGGCACTGGTTGCATCGATAACCGATAAACCTGTTCTGACAGCACGGTTCATATCTATTACTTCATAAGCAACTCCTTCGGAACCCCTCTCGGCAGCCCGGTCATGCAACCAGGATCTTACAGAATAATATTCAGTTCCGGGATAAAGCCCGATTAGGTTTTTCATAGCCAGTGTGACAGTAGCCAGAACGTGCGTTTTCATCATAGGTACTGAGCAGACTAAATCGACATCAGAGAGTACTTTATGAATTTTCAAAGATTTTGCTGCAAAACCTTCTTTTAACGGGACTTCAACAATATCCCCCGAATGCAGGTTTATAAGGGGAATATTTAACGACTCTGCCAGTTCGGTATATCCGAGTGTGTCAAATACATGTTTTTGCATCCTGTCGAGGATATCCCTTTTCTTTGTCCTGTAGGTGTCATTCCCTATCACATTGAAAGATTCAGCCGCAGCTGAGCCTTCTCCGATCATTACTTTTTTCCCCGACTTTTGCATGAGCCTGGCTACAGCTTTTATAACTTCCGGTTTAGTAGTACACCGGGGATCGGGCGCCACAAGATTTGGCTTCAGCAATACTGTCTCTATCCCTTTTGTCACGTTCCCTATGCCCCCCAGCAGGTCAATTGCTTCTTCAACTGCTTTTGCAATATTGCCATCTTTGACTCTGACAATGCTCACAACATCCTTCCGTGATTTCAGATCAATGTTTATCCCGTAAAGATTTTCCAGTCCCAGGATTGAAGATCCTATAGTTGCAACAGTTGTATTGTGAATAAATTTACGCCGGGAGATTTTATACTTTTTCATAATATAGATTCCTTTTAAGAGTCTAGACTCAATCAAATTAAGTACTAAGATCGCAAAATCAGAGAATAAATGAAAGACAATAATTGGCTTAACTACTCAGATGAAGATATTTTCCATCTCTTTTGATTACCGTGCCAATTATTGAAGCTGATTCCAGTCCGGCTTTATGCAGGTCGGCAAGCACTGCTTCAGTTTTGTCAGCAGGGGCACTCATTAGAAGGCCACCTGAGGTCTGTGCATCAAAGGCTATCATTTTGAGATTGTAATCAAGCCCTGGTGAAGATAAGAGATGCTCATCAACAAATTCAAGATTGCGGAAGGAAGCTCCGGGGATACATCCGTCATCAATAAGATGATAGGTACTACCAATGAGAGGAACCTTTCCCATGTTTAAAGTAACAGATACCTTGCTTGCCATTGCCATTTTTAATGCATGGCCCGCCAGACCGAAACCTGTAATATCAGTGGCTCCTTTTATATCGTGTTTCTTCATGACTTCAGCTCCTGATTTATTCAGAAGCTTCATAAGTCTTTTTGCTTCAAGAATATCCGCTTCACTAACCATTTTCAGTCTTTGTGCTGCCATAATGATTCCGGTTCCGAGAGGTTTGGTGAGAATAAGGTTATCCCCAGGATGAGCACCGGAATTGGTAATGATCTTTGCCGGATTAACATAACCAACAACCGCAAGACCATACTTCGGAGGGAAATCATCAATTGTGTGTCCGCCTATAATCCTGACTCCTGCTTCAGATGCTTTATCATATCCTCCCTTCATGATCTCTGCATAAGCTTCCATGGGTAACTTTGCAGCAGGAAACATCATTATATTCAAGGCAAGCACAGGGTCTCCTCCCATGGCATAAACATCGCTGATTGAATTGGCAGCAGCAATCTGACCGAATTCATAGGGATCGCTGCATACAGGAGGGAAAAAATCGGTGGTCAGAACAAGAGCCAGGTTATCGTTTACCCTGTAAACGCCGGCATCGTCATGGGTATCGATATCAACCAGGATATTCGGGTCGATAGGCAAAGGGAGATATTTAAGAATCTCCTCCAGTTGTTTTGGTGAAATCTTGGCTGAACAACCGCCATATTCAACCATTTGAAGCAGGTCGACTTTCATTCTGAATATCTTTAATTTTATCAGGGCCGGACAATATTCCCGGCAGATGCCATTGCTTCCGCTATAACATACATATTACTAAGGATGCCCGTCCCGACACCCGATTCAAGAGCATAATAATTAATACATGTGGCACAAAGCAGTAATTCAACTCCCATTTTCTCAAGATCCTTGAGATCTGCAATAACCGGAGAGTCTTTTGCTGCCAGCGTTACTCCTTTATTGTAAAAAACCATTTTCGCAGGTAATCTGTCAAGATCTTTTATTGCCTTAATGAAATTTGCCATAAGCAGGTGGCCAAGATGATCATCTCCTTCGCCCATCTTATCTGAGGTGATCGCTATTATATAATTCCCTTTTTCGAAATGGTTAATACCGTTGTCACAGTAATCCTCTGCTTCAGGATGCACCATTTCACCGGCAGATTTTGTGATTGTCAGGCTCCAGACTCCTCCCTTTTCACTCATCTGGAATGCAGTGTTATTATCTTTAAGAAAACGTGTCACATTATTTAATGATGTCTGATTGTCAGTCAAGACAATAAATGATTCTCCCACAGCTGATTCCTTAAGTGCTTTTCTAGTTGCAATTAGCGGGGCCGGGCACAACTGCCCTTTTGTATCTACTACTCTCATAAACTGTAAATAAAAATGAAATGCAAAAATACAAAAGAAATGTTGAAATGTCGAAATGGGGAGTCTTCTCACAAAATATTTAAAATATTACATTGAAATTTTATAATTTTGGAGGTTTAAAAAATCATTTGCCATGAAAAGAATAGACTTGGTTTCAATCCTAATAACTCTATTATTTGTTTCACAGAATTTATCAGCACAAAATACTATTACGAAAGAATCCGTTACCGGATCATGGCTTGGCAGAATAAATACAGGTGCAATATCACTGAGGGTAGTATTTAACCTGTCTGTTATCGGAAACGACAGCCTTGTGGCTACACTCGACAGTCCCGACCAGGGAGCAAAGAATATTAAACTTGGACTTGTTACTCTATCCGGCGATTCATTAAAAATCTCAGCAGCCACGCTTATGGCAGAATATAAGGGTACAATAAAAAACGATACTCTTATTGAAGGAACCTGGACCCAGGCAGGAAATACCTTCCCACTTGATCTTGCAAAACTTAAAAAGGAATATACGATTAACAGACCACAGGAACCTAAACCTCCCTTTCCATATAAATCTGAAGATGTAACGTTTCGTAACAGCAAATTTAATATTAAACTTGCCGGAACACTTACAATTCCCGAAGGTAAAGGTCCGTTCCCTGCAGTTATCTTAATAACCGGATCCGGACCACAGAACAGGAACGAGGAACTTATGGGCCATAAGCCTTTCCTTGTAATAGCTGACTATTTATCCAGGCATGGAATTGCTGTTCTGAGATATGACGACAGAGGTGTGGGAAAGTCACAGGGCAGTTCTTCTGATGCCACTACTGCTGATCTTGCCACAGATGCAGAAGCGGCTTTTGAGTTTTTAACAGACAATCCAGAAATTAATCCAAAAGACATTGGACTGATGGGACACAGTGAAGGTGGTCTGATTGCACCGATTGTTGCATCGACGAATCATAATGTAGCGTTTATTGTGTCACTTGCAGGACCGGGAGTTACGGGAGAGCGGATCATTATCAGGCAGTCACAGGATATCAGCAGATTAATGGGTATAAGCGAGGATAAAATAAAAGAAAACACTGAGACAAATAAAAAGCTATATTCCGTACTCAAAGAGGAAAAAGATAATAAACTGGCAGAAGAAAAAATAATAGCCCGGTATAAAGAAATACTGGAAAAGCAAAAAATGTCACAGGAAGATATTAATAAAGCTGTCAATCAGCTTAAGGCCACTTTTGGTGCCAATACCTATACATGGTTCAGGTATTTCATTATGACAGATCCTGCAGTTTTCTGGAAAAAGGTAAAATGTCCGGTACTTGCCCTTGATGGTGAAAAGGACACCCAGGTTTCAGCAAGTGAAAACCTGCCTGCCATTGAAATGGCGCTGAAATCATCCGGGAATAAACATGTAAAAACGATAATGCTGCCTGGATTGAATCATCTTTTTCAGCATTGTAAAACAGGACTACCTTCTGAATATTCAGG
>Ga0315536_1001298_pt1 | contig 12651 bp, 14 predicted proteins | sample SalMarSW160230MG_FD_203093 | JGI IMG/M metagenome (GOLD analysis project Ga0315536, IMG submission 203093) | Salt marsh sediment microbial communities from the Plum Island Ecosystem LTER, Massachusetts, United States - Salt Marsh Sediment SW1602-30 ... | reverse complement strand
AGGATTCCAAGGTCGGCTCACGTCGTTCCCCCGATCATAGCGATAGCCCGATCCGTTGGAACCGAAAGTTTACCATGCCTTCGGCACGATAACCGCGAAGTCCGTAGAAAAATCGCGTGATGACTCTTTTGATGGGTTCATCGATGGGGGGACCATCGTCTGCAAGGGAGAGTTCTTCGGGCGTCGCGGACATCCGGTCATGAATCCGGTTGCTTTTTTACTATCCCCCGATTTGCCAATCGTCGTTTATAATTCCATCACCCCAATCCCACTCCCTTAAAATACAATCCAAGGAGCGAACGCCGCTGCTCTGGGTTCCATTTCCGGAGGAGAGTAATGCCGAACAGCACGATTGTTGTATTGGAAGGAGATCAGACAGGACAGGAATTGCTGGAGGAAAGTCTGCGCGTCCTGGACCCGAAGGAAACCGGAATACAAATCGAATTTAGACGATTCGATCTTTCACTGGAAAACCGCCGACGTTCAAAGAACGCCGTTGTCTTCGACGCGGCCGCCGCCATTAAAGAGACCGGGTTGGGCCTGAAAGCCGCCACCATCACGCCGGAAGAAAAGGACGGAGTCGGCTCCCCGAATGCCATCTTGCGGGAAGCCATCGACGGAAAGGTCATCCTTCGCACCGGCCGGCGCATCCCCGGCGTGCGGCCCATGGCGGGCGTGCATGCGCCGATCGCCGTCGTGCGTATGGCGGTGGAGGATGCCTACGGCGCGCGCGAGTGGCGCGAAACCTCCGACGGGGAAGAGATCGCCTACCGCACGCAAAAACTTTCGCGCAAGATCTGCCGGGCGGTGGCCGAGTTTTCTTTCCAATATGCGGAACGGAACGGATGCAAGGTGTTCGGCGGTCCCAAGTACACCGTTTCCCCGGTGTATGAGGGTCTGTTTAAAGAAGAGTTGGATGCCGCGCACACGCGTCACCCGCAGGTGCGGTATGAACCGCACCTGATCGATGCCACGTTTGCGCTGCTGGTAACCTCCGCCGGCGACGGCATGGTGATCCCTGCCCTTAATCGCGACGGCGACCTGCTTTCCGACCTGGTGCTGCAGATGTTCGGCAGCATAGCCGGTTCGGAATCGCTGGTCCTCGGATTCGATCAGAGCGCGACGAAAGTGGAAGTGGTCATGGCGGAAGCCCCGCACGGCACCGCGCCCATGCTGTACGGCAAGAATGTCGCCAATCCGATGGCGATGATCCTGGCCGGCGCGGCGCTGCTGGGCTATTTCCACCGTCCGGAGGCCGACCGTGCTTCCCGCGCAATCTATGAATCGGTCTTTGAGGCCGTGTACGACGGCATCTGCACCGCCGATCTGGGCGGCGATTCCACCACGAGCGCATTCACCGATGAGGTGATCCGCCGTTTACGCATTAAACGGGAAGTGTGGAACGCACTCGGGTGACGGCTGGTAAAAAACACACGATCGAAAAATCCGATGCTTGGTGACATAACGATCGAATTTCCGGAAGCCCGTTCCGACATTCCATGGCCCGTTTCCTTACTTCTCGTAAGGGCGGTTTCTTTTCCAGCGCGGGGTGGGGGGTGTGAGATTTTTAAGAGACCCAGGGAAGGGCGAGTGCGGATTTCCACGAGCGAAGATGAAAAATCACTTACCCTGATTCACAAAACGGTTTTCAGATTCTCACCGATAATAAAATCAGCGATTTCGTTGACGGCCCTCAGGATCTCGTCCGAGACGGGCGCGTCAAAATCCATATGCTTCGGTTGAATCCCCACAAGCGATACCCGGCAGCCCAACTCGGATTTTAAATACTCGAAAAACCCGCTCATTGGAAAAGCGTGCGTGCTGCCGGTGATGGCGTCGATCTGATCCGGTTCGATCCAGCTAATCGATCCGGGGGCTTTCCCCATCTCCGCCGCATCAAGGAAGATCACCCAATCCGGCCCAAACCGCCGCAACGGCCCCGCTGATGCTTCCGGCAGTGATCCCGCCTCGAAGAAGAAGCGGGTCGGAGCCAGCGGAGGAGATTTGGAATCCGCCGTGCTTTCGGCCCGGGTGGAAGATGCGGTAATCATTTCGGAATCCGGATCGTCCGCGGGTTCGATCGCCTGCTGGAGACGGCGGATCGCGAGGATGCCCGCCGCATCATCCCCGCGCAATTCCTGACCGACGCCAACCAGTGCCGGCCTTCGGCTCTGGCCCAGCGCTCGCGAGAGAAATTCCTTCCAGGAGTTCACAACGGTCCGCAAGCAGGCGGGGTTACCCGGCCAACCCTTTCAGGAAAATGACGATAAAAATCTGAACGATGCTCAACGGGACGAGGTAGCGCCAGGAAAAACTGATTACCTGGTCGATCCGGATGCGGGAGAAAATCGCCCGGACGATGGAAAGGAGGATCACGATCAGGAGGGTTTTTACAAGGAAGAACACCAGCCCCGGGAGGAAACCGCCGGGGAAACCGCCCAGGAATACCGTCGCGATCAGGCCGCTGCCAACAACCATTTCGATATCAATGGCGAGCCGGAAAAAGGCAAGTTTTTTGCCGGAATATTCCACAAACGTGCCACCGACGATTTCGGTCTCCGCATGCGGGATATCGAACGGCACGCGTTCCAATTTCGCCTGAAGGGCGATTAACGCCACCACAAAACCGATCAGGTTCGGCAGCAGCAGTACGGGTTGGGTCTGATAAAACCGCGCGATATCCGCCAGCCTCCAGGAATTGGCCAAAATCGCCGGACTTAATACCGCCAGCAGGAGGGGCACTTCGTATCCGAAGAGCATCGTGATCACCCGGGTGCCTCCAATGACGGAGAAGGAGCTGGAAGAATACCATCCGGCGAGAAAAAATATCAACGTCGGGATCGTCAGGAGAAAGACCATGACGATGAGGTCGCCCGGAAAAGAATGGGAGGAAACCGCATCCGTCACGAAACCCCCGATGGGCAGGAACATCGCGGCCGAACAGACAACGGCCAGGATGACGATCGGCAGGGCGGTGAACATCACCGCATCGGCCTCTCGCGGCACAATATCTTCCTTCGACATAAGTTTGATGAAATCCGCCAGCGGCTGGAGGATTCCCTGGGGTCCCGTATACAGCGGCCCGAATCGGTTTTGAAGCCGCGCGTAGACCTTCCGATCCACCCATTCGCAGAATGTGGCATAAGAAAAAAGAAAAAGCAGGCCGGGATAGACCAAGATATAAAAAACTGTTGTTCCGAGATCCATGGTAACTCCTCTTAAGTGATCGTTCCAAGGCTTTCGCCCGCGGCGTTCCCCGGCGAGCATGGTCTTTTCCCCGATGATACGCACCCGGACGGCCAAACCTTCCGCCCGGCGACGTACGGAACCGGATCGCCCGCGGAATTTGCCCGATCGCCCCGCAGGTTCCCGCATGCAAAATCCACGGTTGGGGTTTTTCAGGGAAACGGGATTTCTTTTGCGGAACCCGCTAATTCCGGGTGATGAGCGCCATCACGGAAAGAAAAATCATCGTCAGATAGGCGATCCCGAGCCATGCCAGGGGGCCGGACGGGATGGTGGCGACGACCAGCACGGCCACATGCATCATGGTGAAGAAAAGTGCGATATAGAAAAACAGGCGGAAACTGATTTTTACCGGCGGAACCGGCATTTCCTCGCCGCACGAATACGTATCCAGTTTTTCGCCGATCGAATTGGCCTTCGGCGCCACGCGGCCGCCGAGCCAATAGAGAATGGCGTAGAACGCAAGAAAGAGAAGGAAAACGATCGGAAGGGAAAGGAGAAGGTCTGGTAAACCCATGGGTTAGCCCTTTAAGTTAGTTAGATTCTTGATATCCAGGCTCTTGGTGTGGCGGTACATGTTGATGATCATGGCCATTGCCGTCGCCAGCACGCTCACCTCCACCACGATAAAGGAGATGGCCAGGCTCTGAGCCGTCAGGATGGTATTCTTTTCAAACCCCGTCGCGATCAGTGCCAGCATGATCCCTTTGGCCAGCAATTCGAGTCCGATCAGCAGCTTGATCAGGCTTTTCATCGCCAGGAGGCAGTACAAGCCAATCAGGAACAGCAAGCCGACAAAAAATATATTGACGGTCCAAAAATCACTCATCTCCGCTCCTTTTCCGAAACAGCGCCAGCACGCAAAAAACGCCGGCCAGGATGATGGCAATCTGAGCCACCAAGTCGAAAGTCCGGCCGCCCCAAAACACCTGGCCGAATACTCCCGTTTCCGCGGGGCCGGCCAGGGAGCTGAGCTTGACCAGGTATTGGCTCATGACAAGGACATCGATCAGGATAAACCCGATGAAGACCAGCGGGAACAGAAGGCGCATCCGCTTGTTGTGCTTGGCGTCCTCTTTCTTTTCCGTCAGACTGATGGTGGCGATGAACAGGACGGTGATCAGCCCGGCGACAACGGAAATCTCAAAGACGCCCGCGTACGTCGCCCCCATTTCGAAGAGGACCAGGGCCAGAAAAACACTCGCGCCCGCGAGAGAAATCGCGGCCTTCAGCAGATCGGAAAAAAAGACCGCGAGGATGGAACAGAGAACCAATCCAAGGAGAAGAAAGATATGCATTTAAAACCCCAGGAGGCCGATGGTTTGGGAAATTCCAGCGGCAAAGGTGTCCGCCGCCGGTTTAATCCAATCGAGAATGACTGCGGGAAAGAGCAGCCCGATCAGGACGCAGGCCGTGGCGAGCAACAGGACGGAGAATGACATCCAGAACGGGGCTTCCGTAATATGGTTCCAGGTTTCATTTAATTTTCCGAAGAAGGCACGCCGCTGGATGATCAGGTAATACCAGAGCGTTAGAATGCCGGCCAGGGCTGCAATCAGGGCCAAGCCGTAATACTTCGCCTCGACAAGCGCCAGAAGGATCAGCAGTTTGCTCCAAAATCCATTGAGGGGCGGAACCCCCGCAATCGCCAGCGAACCGACGACGCTTGTGCCGGCCGTAATCGGCATCTTGCGGGCCAAGCCGCCCATGCGATCCAGTTCCCGCGTTCCGGTGGCCTGTTCCAGCGCTCCGGAATTCAGGAACAACAAACCTTTGGCAATGGCATGGTTGAAGAGGTGGAACATCGCGCCGAGGATACCGAGCGGAGTTCCAACACCGAGCCCCAGGATGATATATCCGATCTGGCTGATCGAAGAAAAAGCCAGCATTCTTTTAATATCGTTTTGCCCCAATGCCTGTATGGCGCCGATTAATATGGAGACGATGCCCAGCAGCATCAGCACTTGGCCCAAGCCGCCTTGCATGCCGAAGATCGTGAAACACACGCGGGTTAAGGCATAGATGCCGGAAACTTTAATCAGCACTCCCGAAAGCATGGCGGAAATCGGGGCCGGGGCGGAAGAATGGGCGTCCGGCAGCCAGGCGTGAAACGGCACGATCGCGGCCTTCAACCCGAAGCCCATGATAAACAATGCCATGCAGAAGCCGGCGACCGGCAGGCCATTCGATGCGGAGATTCCCTCGGCGATTTTATCCAATTGCAGACTGCCGGTCAGGCCGAACACGATCGCGATGCTCAGAAGGATGAACGCCGTCGCCACCGAGGAAAGCAACAGATACTTGAGCGACGCCTCCAGTTGATCCCGCTGCAAGCCGAAGGCGATCAACCCGTATGAGGCGATGGCGGCCACCTCCAGAAAGAGGTACAGGGTGAACACATCGTTGGAAAGGACCAGCCCGTTCATGCCGGCGATCATGATCAGGAGCAAGGCGTAAAAATTCGCCTTGGCTTCGTAATGCTCCATGTAGTTGATCGAGTACAGCGCCACGCTCAGGCCGATCAGGGAGATGGTGAGCAGCATCAGCGCGCTAAATCCATCGAGTACCAGCGTGATGTTCAGCGCTTCGCCGAACCACCACGCTTTCCATACATCCGCCCCGTTGAGCAGCGTCTGCCTGCCGGCGAAGACGGAATACAGGAGAAGGAATAGGAACGCCGTATTGGTCAACAGGTCCGGCAGGAAACGCTTCGAGATTTTGCCGATCAAAGGCATGATGCTTGCCAGTATCAGGGGAACGGCGATAAAAGGAATGCTCATGAGATCTCCCGGAGCCTAAAATACGCGCAACAGCAAGAGAATGATCACCAATCCTGCAAGGCACCAGGAAAGGTAATTTGGAAAATATCCGTTGTGAAGGGAGCGGAAGAACCGTACAAAAGCGCTGCCGACGGCAACGAGGATCTTTTCAAAGAAGAAATCAATCGGCCGGTCGATGGTTTTGAACACGAAATTCGAAAAGCCGTTGAGGGCTATTATTCCCTGTTCATACAGGTCCAACCGGCGGGCTTCGCTCCAGTCGTAAAGGGTTCCAAGGACCGGCAGATGATGTATGGTTTCCGACGCGAGATGCGCCTGTTTTTGCGCACGGTTCCAGCCGAAAAGGTGCAGGCCAAAGCCGACCGCGAGCATGCCGATGGAGATGAGGGCGACGGGGTTGAACACGTCCAGCGGATGGCTGCTCAGATCCAACGCCTCTCCGGCGGGGATGTGGCCCTGCAGGACGGGTTGAATGAAGGTGTTCAGAGGCAGCGCACTGGCGACGCCGAACAGGATGCAGAAAGCGGCGAGCGCAAGAATCGGGATCAGGATGCCCGCTTGGCTTTCTTTGACGCGCGGCACGTCCTTGCTTCGCGGACCGAGAAAGATCGCGTGACCCGCTTTGAGGAAGGAGGCGAAGGTAAAGATGGCCCCAACCCAGGCCGCGACGGCAAAGATCACGTACCCGGTTTCCAGGGACCCGTGAAAGATCATTTCTTTTGACACAAATCCATTCAGCGGCCAAACACCGGAAATGGCCAGCGCGCATACGGCAAATCCGATGGCGGTAACGGGCATTTCTTTTGCGAGCCCGCCGAGTTTTTTCAATTCCGTCGTCCCGGTGCGGTTCTCAATGGAGCCGGCGCCGAGAAAGAGCCCGCTCTTGTAAATAGCGTGATTCAGCATGTGGAAGAGGCCGCCCGCAATGCCGATCAGCGTGCCCGTTCCGATGCCGAGGATCATATAGCCGACCTGGCTGATGGCATGGAAGGACAGCAGTTTCTTGAAGTCCTTCTGGATCAGCGCCATCAGAACCGCCAGCACGATGGTCACCGCGCCGAGAGTCATCAGGATGATGGAAAGGGTGCTGTTGGCCTTAAGCGCGAAGAACTCCAGACAGATCCGGGCCAGCAGGAAGATCCCGAGCAGTTTTTCCAGCGAGGCGGGAAGGAAAGCCATTACGCTGACCGGGGCGTCTATGGCGGCATCCGGGATCCAGGTATGGAACGGCATGGCGCCGGCTTTTCCCGCGGCGCCGATCACCATCAGAAGGAAGCTGACGGCGGCCAGCCCGTCGGGGGCGATGGTGATGCCGGACATCTTCGGCGTGCCGTTTATCGCCCAGAGCATTGAAATTCCCAATATCAGGCAGAAGTCACAAAAAGCGGAAATTAAAAAGGCCTTGGTCGCCGTACGGGGTGCGTTGACGGAACCAAGGGAGACCAGGCCGTACAACGTCACCATTAATCCTTCCCAGAAAAATAAAAATACCAGGAAGTTGTCGGCCAGAACGGAACCGGCCGCCACCGCGAGTGTGAACAGGTAATATCCGTAATATTCACGCAACCGCGGATGCGTTCGGAGCTTGACCAGCGAATAGAGGGAAATCAGAAAACCGAAAATGGCAACCCACAGCAGGATGAAGGACCCGAGGGGGTAGGAGCGCAGATCGAAGGTGATAACCCCCTCCACCCATGGCAGGCTGAGCAGGATTTCACCGGAGGTAAACAGGAGCCAGGCCCAGACCACGAGGACCGCGGTCCCCAGGAATGTAATCACGCTCGCGATCCCTTTCCAGCGGGAAGGGATGAGCAGGACGATCACGCCCAGAATGGCGGGTAGCAGGATCGGCAGGAGTAATGCTTCGCTTGTCATGGCAACCGTCCCAGAATCTGTAGGGTGGCAGTATTTACGATTTCCATCGGATACCGGATGAAGATCCCGGCCAACACGGAGAGCGCGGCAAGCCCGATCACCGCCATAAGCATGGAAGGCGTGCCCTCGCGGGCTTCCGTTTTCGGCTCGCCCAGGAACAAGGCGCTAAACAACCGGAACAGGTAGAACACTGTAAGGACGGCGGTAAACAGCGCCGCGGCCGCCAACCACGGTTGCCCGGCCGCCACCGTCCCCTGAATGACCATGAATTTTGAGAAAAAGCCTCCCAGCGGCGGAATGCCCATAACGGAAAATGCGCAGAGGAGGAAAACCACCGCCGTAATCGGCATGGTCTTTATCAGGCCACCCAATTCCTTGATGTTGCGCCGATGCGTGGTATGTTCCACAATCCCGGCACATAGGAACAATCCGGCTTTTCCCAGCCCGTGCATCAGTATGTACAGCAATGCGCCGGCGATGCCGACGCTGTTATACAGACTCAAGCCCAGGAAGATGTATCCGATCTGGCTGATCGTGGAGTATGCCAGGATCCGTTTCATGTCGGTTTCCACCGCGGCCGCACAGGCGGCGATCAGGCTGGAAACCACCACCACAATCGATATAGCGGTCACCCAATCGGGCGGGACGACGAAGGTGAAGCAGAAGAGCCGCGCGTAGGCATAGACGCCGATTTTAACCAGCACGGCGGCATGGAGCAGGGAGGTCACGGTGGAGGGTGCAATGCCGGCATCCGGCAGCCAGGTGTGCAGCGGAACGGTTGCCGATTTGGTGAAAATCCCGATCAGGATTAAGAAGACAATCTCACCGGGGATGGCCCATCCCCGCATCGCGGTCAAGTCGAAGGTGTGCGTCTGGTTGTACACCAGCAGGAAACCGAAGAGCATGACGATGGCGGATCCGAAGGTGAAGAGGAATGCCTTGTCGGCCTTCAGAACGTGGTCCTTCTGCCGGTAGAAGCCGATCAAACGCCAGGAACAAATGGCTGTGATCTCCCAGAAGAGATACATAAAGATCAGGTTTGCTGAGAAAACCAGTCCGATCATCGCGCCGATGAAAAGGATGAACATCAGGTAGTATTCGCTCTGGTTGTCCTCGTGGCGGATATACCCGATCGAATAGATGAGGATCAGGGCGCCGATGGTGGAGGAGACGACGGCCATGAATACCGAGAGGGCGTCTATCGTAAGGATGAAATCCACGCCCAGGATGAGCGGCCAATATACCGTTCGCGTTTCGCCGTGTACCGCAAAGGGAATCAAGAGGAGCGGGAAAACGGCGGTCGCCACACCGATCAGGACGGACCAGATGGTTCTGAGCCGTGAAGACAGGCGACCTGCGATCGGGACGGTGAACGCGCCCAGGATAGGTACAAAAATCGCGAGAAGGGTGATCGTTTCAATGGTCATGGGAGGTTTTGAGTCATCCTAATCTGGGATGAGGGTAACGAGCGGTTGGGGTTCTGTGTCGGCCGAGGCCCCAGGGTTCTTTCGGTTTGCACGGGTCGTTCATTCCCGCAGCGTGGAGGGCGCGTGAGGAGGTCTTCCGGGATTCGCTTCGATGGATTGAATCGGCGCGGTTCGCTTGCGTTCCCGGCCCGGGATACGGGGCGGTATTGTACCTCCCCGGCGGGAAGCTGAAGATTTTTTTTCATAACAAGCGTGCGGCACGGACGGATGGGCATGGATATGTCCGTTGCTGTGGATTGCGTATTCGACACGATTCGTCTTCTCCCGCAAGAATATGTGGATTACAGAGCAATCCCCTTCCAAAGCAAGGCCGCGAATCACACGGGCCGGGCGGGCTTTGCGTTCGTATAGCCCATCCGCCGAAGAGGGGATTTTGTCTACGTCTCCGTGGCTGGAATCTTCGTTTCGGTTTTGGCCAGGAACTGATCCAAATCCTCCGGACGGCCATACATTACGGTAAATGGCTCGCGCTGGAGCGCGGCCAGTTCCCATTCTTTGTTCGACATTTCCAGGCAATTAAACCGGCAGCTTTCCACGCATTGCGCGCAATAGGTGCACCGGTCGGTATGGAGCCGCATGATGAATCGTTTATTGGGTTTGTCCACGGCGATGATTTCGATCGCGTTGGAAGGACAGTCCTTCATGCACAGGGTGCATCCGGTGCATTTTTCCGGGTTGTAATGAATTGCTCCGCGCAGACGGTCCGGGACCGTGCTTTTGGCAAACGGGTATTTCCCGGTCGCCGGCTTGCGGAATACGGAGCGCAGTACTTCGCCCAGCATGAAACCGATTCTCATGCTATATCTCCTATGACCATCGATACCGTCTTTCTGAGAGACCCGATGCGATGTGTTCAACACGTTCTTTTCACAGGGCGGACGGAAGGGAGCCGCCTTTCGCCGAAGCGTCGTCTTCCCCGGCCCGGCGGAAAATAACCGAGCGGTCATTGCAGGAGAAGCACGGATCGATTCCCGCCAGAATCATGGGAATATCCGCCACCCGGTGGCCTATCACCCCAACCAGAACGGAAGAGAAATTACATAGGCTCGGTGTCCGGACTCTGACCCGGTAAGGATTTTCTCCGCCGGCGCTCTTGATGAAATAGAACAATTCACCGCGCGGCGCTTCCACCCGGCTGACCACTTCGCCTTCCCGGACCCGGCGGGGCATACGCGCCGTGAGCTCGCCCGGAGGGAGATGTTCTAATAGCGCTCGAATGACACGCAGGGATTCGAACAACTCCTTGATCCGCACCGTGAACCGGGCTTGCAGATCGCCTGCGGTTTCGGTGACCAGCGTAACGGGGAACTGATCGTACAGAAGGTAGGGTGAATCCACTCGGACATCCCGCTGGACATCGGAAGCGCGCGCGGTCGGGCCGGTCGTCCCCAGGCTTTCCGCCTGCGCGGCGGTCATCGGCGCCACGCCGCGGGTCCGTTGAACGAAGGTCTCCTCAGTGGTCGCCACATCGAGGTAGTACTCCAGCCGTTTTCCCAGAAGATCGATTCCCCGCAGAACGGCATCCGACAGGGCCGGGGTTATATCGTATTTCACGCCGCCAAGAACATTCATGGAGTAATTCACGCGGTTGCCGCTGATGGCTTCCAGAAGGTCCATCACCGTTTCCCGATCCCGCCATGAATACATGAAGAGCGTATCGAAACCCGCCTCGTGGGCCGCCACGCCCGCCCAAAGCATGTGACTGTGAATTCTTTCCAACTCGATAAAAATCTGACGGATGGCCAGCGCACGGGGAGGTGCCTGGACTCCCGCCAGCTTCTCCACGCCCAGGGCGTAGGCGGTGGAGTGGGCATTGGAGCAGATCCCGCATATGCGCTCGACCAGATACAGGGCTTGAATCCAATTCCGGTTTTCGGCCCCTTTTTCTATGCCGCGGTGGACATACCCGAATCGGGCACTGGAGGCGGTCACCATCTCGCTGTCGACCGTGAATTCAAAATGGGCCGGCTCTTTCAGCGCCGGATGCTGCGGTCCGATGGGAACAATGAATTTTTCCGTGGAGGGGGCGGTCATGGCAGGCTTCCTTTCGAATCTTCCGGCGCCGGAGGGGGAGCAGGCGTGAGGAAATCCTTGCGCAACGGATACGTCGCTGCCGGCCAGTCGTCGGGCAGGAACAGGTGGTCCGAATTGGGCGTATCTTCGAAGACCACCCCGAACATTTCCATCTGTTCGCGCTCGAACAAAGTGGCCGAGGGGATCAATCCGCAGATGCTCGGGATGCGGGGCGTTTCACGCGCAAGCGGCACCCGCAACGTGATTACCGCCGCCTTATTGCAGAAAAAGTACAACATTTCCAGGCGCCCGGAATCCGGGCCGTGATCCAGGCCGCTGATGGCGGCGAGGTATCCCCAGTGAGCGGATGTCAACAGCGCAATGCATTCCAGAAGTTTCGCGGGCTCGACGGCGAGGTCGAAGCGGTTCGGTTCGAGTGTGTGCTGCACGGTGGCGCGATCCCCGATCAGATCCACTGCCTGCGCAAGAAGGGATTCCGTATTCGTCACTTCTTCACCTCCGGCTTTTTTTCCTGCAGACTTCCCAGAAGCTTGGCGATCCCGTCGATGATCGCCTCCGGCCGGGGAGGGCATCCGGGGATGAAGGCGTTTACCGGGATGACCTTATCCACGCCTCCCAGCACGTTGTAGCATCCTTGAAATACTCCGCCGGAAAGGGAGCAGGACCCGACCGCGACGACGAATTTTGGTTCGGGCATTTGCTCGTACACCCGGCGCAGCCGGTCGCGTGCCTGCAGTGAAACCGGACCGGTGCAGATGAGCACGTCCGCATGGCGCGGACTGCCCTGCAGCAGAATACCGAATCGTTCGACGTCGAAGTTGGGGGTCAATGTGGCAAGTATTTCGATGTCGCAGCCGTTGCAGGAGCCGGTATTAAAATGAATCGCCCACGGCGAGTGAATTCGGGACCATGTTTGTACGGAATTCAGCATCCGGGTCCAAGGTTTGGGCAGCCCGGCAGGAACATCGCTCATGATCACCTCTCAATGCAGTGATTGGGAGATCCGGTTCGCTTCAGCTTGCCCAATCCCGCATGGGCAAATTCAGCCAAAAGCGTGACTGTCTCCATATCGCACAATTTTACTCCAAAAAGTACGACTTTCACCGACCCCTTTTTTTGGGGTTTTCCAATCCGTTTTTCCCAATTTTCTGCAGGCGTGATGATAGGCCGCAGAGGAATTCATCCTGTTTTTTACACTCTAGGATGAGGGAGATACAATCCGAGCTTGT
>Ga0315536_1001296_pt1 | contig 12652 bp, 9 predicted proteins | sample SalMarSW160230MG_FD_203093 | JGI IMG/M metagenome (GOLD analysis project Ga0315536, IMG submission 203093) | Salt marsh sediment microbial communities from the Plum Island Ecosystem LTER, Massachusetts, United States - Salt Marsh Sediment SW1602-30 ... | reverse complement strand
AGGTCATCTTAGCACGAAATCCCGCGGCACTGCACCTTGAATCCCGGAGGGCGGAGCGGCGAATCGGCTTGTGGTCGGGGTGTCCTTCTAATTATAATGAAGGCCATGCGCGACAAGCCCAAGGTCCTGCTCCACATTTGCTGCGCGCCGGACGCGACCGCGGTCTGGGAACGTTTGTCCGGGGATTACGCGGTGCTGGGATTCTTTCACAATCCCAACATCCATCCGGCCGAGGAATACCGCCTGCGCCTGGCCGAGACGCGCAAGGTCGCGGAAACTCTCGGCTTTCCGCTCGTACCGGCGGCGTACGCGCCCGCGGCCTGGGACGAGGCGGTGCGCGGCCTCGAGGCGGAGCCCGAGCGCGGCCGCCGCTGCCAGGTCTGCTTCCGCCACAACCTCCAGGCCGCGGCCGCCACGGCGCGCGAACTGGGGATCGGGCTGTTCACGACCACCTTGACGCTCTCGCCGCACAAGGTCGCGGAACAGGTCCACGCCGCCGGCCGGGAGGCGGCCTCCGCCTGCGGCGTCCGCTTCCTGGAACTGGATTTTAAAAAGCGCGGCGGCTTCCAGCGCAGCCTGGAGATCTCGCGCGAACTCGGACTGTACCGGCAGAAGTATTGCGGCTGCCGGTATTCCCAAAGAAGTTAGGTCGCCCGTTCCTCCCTCAGGAGGGGCGGATATTCTGATCGCGCCGGAGGCCGCGGCATGCCCGAACTGCCTGAAGTCGAAACCATCCGGCGGGTGCTCGCGCGCAAGCTCGCCGGCCGGACCATCCTCGCCGTCGACCTGCGCGTACCCAAGCTGGCCGCTTCACGCCTGCATCGAAGCCTGCATTCCCAGGCGCGGTCCTGGGGGCAAAGGGTTCGCGGACGGAAAATCATGGGTCTGCGGCGCCGCGCCAAATACCTCATCTTCGACTTAGACCGGGGAAAGTTGCTGGTGCACCTGGGCATGACCGGGCAGCTTTTCGCGGCGGCCCCCGGCGAGCGCCCGGCCCGCGGCCTGCCGCCCCTGCCGGACCCGCACACCCATTTGATCCTGGACCTTTCGGGAGGCCTGCGCCTGTATTACCGCGACATCCGCAAGTTCGGGCGCCTGCGGCTGCTGGAAACCGCGGTCGAGGAAGCCCGGGCCTTGGAAGCCTTGGGGCCGGAACCCTTGGCGCGCGGGTTCACGCCCGCGAAGCTGGCCGAAGGCCTGCGGAATAAAAAGGCCCCGCTCAAGGCGCTGTTGCTGAACCAAAAGGTGGTCGCCGGCTTGGGCAACATCTACGTGGATGAGGCGTTGTTCAGGGCCGGCCTGGCGCCGACCGCGCGCGGCGGCGGACTCACGCGCGCGCACATCTCGCGCCTGCGAACGGCCGTCCGCGGAGTCCTGCGCGAGGCCCTGCGCTATCGCGGCACCACCTTGTCGGATTATTTTGACCCGGAGACCCGGCGCGGGGAGTTCCAGAACCGACTGCGCGTGTACGGGCGTGCAGGCCAGCCTTGCCGCCAGTGCGGGCGTCCCATCGTCAAGGCCGTGGTGGCGCAACGGGGAACACACTGGTGCCGTCATTGTCAGCAGGATCCGTGCACCGGACGGTAAAAAACAAAACCGAAGAAAAGTATTGTTAGATAAAATTCCCATTAATGCTATAATATCTTCAATCTTGTGGAAAAATCGCAATAAGGGGGGATTGACATGAAGAAATGGTTCGTAGGTTCCATGGTTTTGGCCATGTGTACGTTCACCTGCCTGCCCAAAGTACTCGCGCAAACCGAGACGGCGACGGAACCCGGAAACCCGGCGGCCATGGAAGTCACCGCTCCCCAGCCGGCGGCTACGCCGGCGGCCACCCCGGCGGCCACGCCGGTTGCCACACCGGCTGCCGCTCCCGTTCCCGTTGTTTCCGAAAGCATCCTCTTCAAGGAATACATGAGCTTGGACGACCTCCTGAAACAGCCCATGGGAATTTCCACGCTCAAAGAAGTCACGACGCGTCAAGCCCCGAACATCGTGACCCTCATCACGGCGGATGAGATCGCCCAGACCGGAGCACGCGACCTGATGGACGTGCTCCGCCTGGTTCCGGCCTTCGAATTCGGCTGCGACGTGTCCGGCGTGGTAGGCATAGGCGTGCGCGGCCTGTGGGCGCACGAAGGCAAAGTCCTGTTTCTGCTGGACGGCCAGCCCATGAACGAGATCGCCTACGGCACCATGGCCTACGGCAACCATTTCCCGGCCGACCAGATCCAGCAGATCGAGATCATCCGCGGGCCTGGTTCGGCCATTTACGGCGGCTACGCGGAGCTGGCGGTCATCAACGTCAAGACCAAGAACGGCAAACAGATCGACGGCGCCCGGGTCGCGGGCGTCTACAGCGAGATGTCACGAACCTACAGCCACCGGACCGTGAGTCTCTCCGCGGGCAAGGCCGTGGATGACCTGGACGTGGCCGTGCACGTGTTCGCGGGCCAGGGCAACCGCAGCGAAGGCACCTTCGTCAGCTATTGGGGCGGGGAAGAATATGACATGGCGACCAACTCCCAGCTCAATCCCGGCCTGGTGAACATCGGCGTCAAATATAAGGACCTTTCGATCCGCTCGATCGTGGATGAGTACCACATGACCGAGCGCGACTGGTGGGGCGTCAATCTTCCCTCGGCCGTGCGCGCGGATTTCAACACCCGCATCCTGGACGCCAAGTACGACTTGAAGATCGACGGCCTCACCATCACGCCCCGGCTCAACGTGAAAGAGCAGGAGCCCTACCAGCGCAACGGGGTCGGGACCAAGAACATTCTGGTGGAAGGCGAAGTGCCGGGAGTGGACACGCCTTCGGACCATCCCTTCGAAATCTGGATGAAACGCCAGACCGAGAGCCTGATCGCCTCCTACGACGTGGATCAGAACAACAACGCCTTGGTCGGCATGGAGGCGTACCAGGAATCGGGGGAAACCATCTCGGACTCCGAACCGGCGCTCATCAAGTACTACAACGTCGCGGCCTTTGGCCAGGCCCTCGTGGACCTCATGTATGCGAACCTGACCGCGGGCGCCCGCTTCGAGCACCACAGCCACTACGGGGATTCCTTCGTGCCCCGGGCGGGTGTGACCGCCATCCTGGACGACCTGCACCTCAAGCTTCTGGCCAGCCAGGCCTTCCGCGTGCCCCAGCTGGAAACCATCGTGCTGAATGAAAAAATCAAGCCCGAAACCTCGGAGAACTACGAGCTCGAGGTCGGTTACAAGATCACGGACAAAATGCTCGTGACCGCGAACGCCTTCAAGACCCTCATTTACGACGTCATCATTTACTACGCCACGGCCGCGGCGGAATACCAGCTCAACGCCGGCAAGCTCGGCGCCCAGGGCGTCGAGCTGAATTACACCTACCGGGACGACTGGGGCTTCGTGAACCTGGGCGGCACCTACAGCGAGGCGACCGATCACGATGATTTCATCGTCCCCGAAACGGGCAGCTTGGCGCCCAGCATTTACAGCGTGCCCGACCATCCCACCCGCGTCATCGGCCTGCCCGGCCTCAAGGTGGTGCTGAATGCCAAGGTGCGCGTGCTGGAACAGCTGAGCATCAATCCCTCGGTGATCTACTTCGGAAACCGCTACGGCTGGAACAACTACGACGCGGTCAACGACGTGGAGATCCTGAAGGAGTTCGACCCCGTCCTGCTGGCGAACCTGTTTATCAACTATACGCCCATCAAGGGGTTGAACCTCGGCGTGGGCGTGAACGACATCGCCGACGCCGCTCCCGAGTTCCTCCAGGCGTATTACGGCGGTCACGCGCCCATTCCGGGTTATTCGCGCGCGTATCTGGGAAAAGTTTCCTACGACATCAGCTTCTGACCGGACGTCAGGGGCAGCAGCGAAGAGGTTATCCGCCATCTGCGGGTGGGGCTCCGGAGCGGGATCGGGCGCCGGATCGACCCCACCCGCAGGTGGCATCCAGGGTGAGGAAACCGTGAAGATGCGCGTGAATCTAACGCTGGGGTTGTTCTTGCTGCTGGGCGCTTGGCAGTCCGTCCCGGGATGGGTCCGGCCCGCTGCGGGCGCCACCATCGCCGTGGTCTGGAGCGGGCAGACGGACGCGTACCAGGAAGCCCTGCAGGGCTTTCAAAAAGCGGCCCTCTTCCGCTATATGGTTTTTCCGCTCGGCAACGCCGCCGGAACCGCCTCCGAGGTCGCCCAAAAAATATCGGCCGGCGCTTTCAACGCGAATGTCATCCTGGGCAGCGAAGCCTTGACGGTGGTGAAATACCTTCCGGCCGGAACCTCCGTGGTCTATACCATGGTGTTGGAGCCCCTCGAGCTGCAGGGGTATCCCTCCTCCGGAATTGTGATCAAGATCGACCTGGCCGACCAGTTCGCCAGCCTGGTCAAGCTGTTTCCCGGGAAAAGGCGCGTCGGCATTATTTACAATCCCCGCATGTCCGGCAAAGATGTCGCCTCCGCGCGTACCCTGGGGCCGAAATACGGGCTGGATATTTTCCCCATCGCCATCGAGAACCGGGAGGAGCTGGTCGGCGCCCTCACCAAGATGACCACCCGGAACGTGGATTTCTTGTGGATGCCCATCGATCCGATCCTGGCTCTTCCCCAAAGCGTGAGCGAACTGGTGCAGCACTGTCTGAAGGAAAATCTGTACTTGATCGGATTCTCCAAATACCATGTCAAGGCCGGCGCCCTCCTGGCCTTTTCCGCGGATTATTACGATGTCGGCGCGCAGACGGCCAACTACGTGCAAAGGCTTTTAGCCGGCAAGACCAAACCGCAGGTCGAGTATCCCCGCAAAGTCGTGATTTACGTCAACTCCATTCTGGTGCAGAAGCTGAAGGTTGGGGATCTGTCCAAATTCCCGAACGTGCAATTGATCCAGTAGCCGCTGGCGCCAGGCGGCAGTTGCTTCCGCCCGGTCCGGGCTTTCACCGTGAGGGAACGGAAGGCCCGTCGGAGCGCCTTGCCCTGCGCGCGAGGGGCCAAAAATCCAATGTTGCGGAAAAAATACGGCACCGGACGGCGGCAGCCAGGGTCCGACCTCCGAATCAGCGCGGCTTCCGGCCGGCCATCTGAAATTGGAGGTCGAGTCCGTGAAGGGAAAGCGGGTTTGGGCTGCGGTTGTTTTTCTTGGCCTGCTTTTACCCTCGCTTCTGTGGGCACGGGAGGAGGCCCGGGACGTGAAAACGTTTGCCGAACAAAAAGTGCATTGGCTGGGGCAAGCCGCTTTTCGGGTCGGGGACGGCCCGGTGGTTTTCACGGACCCGTATCAACTGAAAGCCGCGGGAGCGGCCGACCTGATTCTCATCACCCATTCCCATCGCGACCATTTGTCCCCGGCGGATATTGAAAAAATACGGACGCCCGCAACGGTCATCGTGGCGCCCGACGATCCCGAATGCCGGAAGCAGCTGACCGGAGATGTGCGCTTCCTCCGGCCCGGCGACACGCTCACTGCCCGCGGCGTCGAGATCCAGGCCGTACCGGCATACAATCTTCCCCCGAAAAGTTTTCATCCCCGCTCCCGGCAGTGGGTGGGATACCTCTTCGCCGTGGATGGCGTCCGGCTCTACACGGCCGGGGACACGGACCGCATACCGGAAATGCAGGGCCTTCGGGTGGACATCGCCCTGCTCCCGGTCGGGGGCAGGTTCACCATGGACGCCGGGGAAGCGGCCGCCGCGGCCGGGGACATCCGGCCCAAGCTGGCCATTCCCATGCACTCCGGCTCCGTGGTCGGTTCCCGGCGCGACGCGGAAAACTTTCAGCAACGGCTGGCGGGCCGGGTCGAGGTGTTGATCCAGACCGCGGAGTGAGCCGCGGGACGAAGGCAGGAGGTGCCGTGATGGAGGAACGCGCCTTGGGCTTGCAGGGGCTGAAGGTGCCGGCCCTGGGGCTGGGCTGCATGGGCATGTCGGAATTTTACGGTTCCGCGGACGAGCAGGAGTCGCTGGCCACCCTCCGGCTCGCCCTGGACCTGGGCATCACGCTGCTCGACACGGCGGACATGTACGGCCCCTACCGCAACGAGGAACTGGTGGGGCGCGCCATCCAGGGTCGCAGGGACGCGGTGGTGCTGGCCACCAAATTCGGCATCGTGCGCGGCGAGGACCCGGCTTTTCGCGGGGTGAACGGGCGGCCGGAATACGTGCTCCGGTCCTGCGACGCATCCTTGCGGCGCCTGCGGGTCGAGCATATTGATCTGTACTACCAGCACCGGGTTGACCCGGACGTGCCCATCGAGGAGACCGTCGGAGCCATGGCGCGGCTGGTCAAGGCCGGCAAGGTGCGGTACCTGGGATTGTCCGAGGCCGGGCCGCAGACCATCCGCCGCGCTCACGCCGAACATCCGATCAGCGCCGTGCAGACGGAATATTCCCTGTGGAGCCGCGATGTCGAAAAAGAAGTCCTGCCCGTGCTGCGGGAGCTCGGCATCGGTCTGGTGGCTTACAGTCCGCTGGGGCGGGGTTTTCTGACGGGCCGTTTCCGGAAATTCGAGGACCTGCCCGCGGATGATTTCCGCCGCCATCAGCCCCGCTTTCAGGCTGAGAACTTCCGCAAGAATCTTGACCTCTTGGATGTCGTGTCCGGCATCGCCGCCGACAAGGGGCTTGCCCCCGGGCAGTTGGCTTTAGCCTGGGTTTTAAGCCGAGGCCGGGATGTCGTGCCCATCCCCGGTACGACCCGGCGCCGGCACCTGCAGGAAAATATCCGCGCTTTGCAGATTCACTTCGGCCGGGAGGAGCTGGCGGCCATCGAACGCGCCATGCCTCCCGAGGCCGTGGCCGGAACGCGTTATCCGGAAAGCATGCTGCGCCTGCTGAACCGCTAGACGCGGCCGTCCGGGAAAACTCCGGTCCCCGCGGCTCCTCCGGCTTCCGCCCGGGCCCGCGGAAAAAACACGGTCGGGAAGGCCGCCGGTCTGCCGCCGGCGGTTGCCGGTCCAAGGAATCCGGGAGGTCAGCCATGAATTCAAAAGTCATCGTGATTACCGGCGCCAGCGGCGGCATCGGGGCCGCGCTGGCCAGACACCTCGGAGCCCGGGGCCAGCGCCTGGTACTGGCGGCGCGCCGGCAGGCGGAACTGGCGGAAGTCGCCAGGACCGCGGGCTCGCCGGCGGTCGCGGTCACGACGGACGTGACCCGCCGCCAGGACGTGGAACGGCTTCGGGACCGGGCTCTGGCCGAATTCGGCCGCGTGGACGTCTGGGTCAACAACGCGGGTCGGGGTATCGGCAGGAAAGTCCTGGAGCTCACGGATCAGGACTTCGACGAAATGATGGCCGTCAACGTGAAGTCGGCCCTGTACGGCATGCAGGCCATCCTGCCGCATTTCCAGCAGCGGGGCGACGGCCACGTCATCAATGTTTCCTCCTTTTTAAGCCGCGTTCCGTTCGTAACCTTCCGCTCGGCCTACAGCGCCGCCAAGGCCGCGCTCAATATCCTGACCGCCAATCTGCGCATGGACCTGCGGCGCGATTATCCCGGCATTCACGTGTCCGTGGTCATGCCGGGAGTCGTCCTGACCGATTTTCCCCGGAACGCCTTGGGCGGGACGCCAACTCTGCCGGCGGGTTCCCGAAGTTCGGCCCGGCCCCAAACCCCGGAGGACGTGGCCGCGCAGATCGCGGGACTGATCGAGCATCCCCGGCCGGAACTCTACACCGCCCCGGAACAGGCCGGGATCGCCCTGCGCTATGTACAGGATGTGGAAGCGTTCGAGGCCGGATAGCGGCGGGTGAAAAATCCGGGGAGGGACTACAGCTGGTAATCCTGCAGGAAATAGATCAGCGGGCGGTGCGCGTAATCATTGGCGGTGATGAATTGCAGGCCCAGGTCGTAATCGTCGCTTCCCTGGCGCGCGCACCAGACCACGCGGGCGCGCATGGCCAGGAGGCGGGGCTTGTGCTGCAGGAACAGGAACATCGGATCCTTGGTGCCGCCGGTGGACGGCTTCTCGGGCAGGGAGAAGGAAACCACCAGGGTCTCGCCGGCCTGCAAAGCCTGGGGACCGCGCAGGGAGAGTCCGCCGGCGCTGAAATTCAAGGAGCGGCTGTCAAAAACGTCCTCGGGTTTTCCCTCGCGGATCAGATGACACTGTACGGCGACTTCGAAGGGAATGCGCAGATAATGCCGCCGCTCTTGCGGGTCGGCATGTTCGTCATGATTCATCACGGCGCCACCCCCTGCCCCGGACCGGCTACCTAAAAGTATACAATTGAATCCGGCCGCAGCCAAATGAAAATACCTGACTTTTCACCTTCGGCTGAAGCCGCGGAAGGGAAGTCCGGCATGCCGGCTTTTGTGGTGCGGAACGCGAAATTCTTCCGGAGATTTTTGTCTCACCGCAGGGTATTCGTTTGAAAAATCCTTTAAATACAGGATAAATAGGTCAGTATATTTTTTTACTTGATTTTCGCTGTTTGTTCGCCTATAACAATAAACCCCATCTTAAGGGAGAAGAATCTTGTGGCAGGGGGAAACCCGGGGAACGAGGCCGCATGTTCACGCACCTGCACGTGCACAGCCATTATTCCCTGCTCGAGGGCGCGTCCGCCCCGGAGGCTTTGTGCGCGCGGGCGGCGGAGCTGGGTTTCAAAACGCTCGCGCTTACGGACACGAACGGGCTCTACGGCGCCCTCAAGTTTCTGGAAGCGGCCAAGACGCACGGCCTGCGTCCGGTCCTGGGCGCGCAGCTCACCGCGTCCCTGCCGCCCCGGCCGGGCGAATCCTCGGCCGTGGTCCTGCCCCTGGATGCCGCCGGCTTTTCGGAGTTGTGCCGGCTCATCAGCCGCCGCCAGCTCGGGCCGGATTTTGAGCTGGCCCGGGCGCTGGCGGGTTCGAGTCCGCATGTCGCCGTTCTCACTCCGGATCTGGGGCTGGCGCGCGCGGTGGCGGCCGGGCGCGGAAACCGCGGCGTGTACGTGGAACTGGTGGACGCCGCCGAGCGCGCGGACCCGGGAGCGCTTTCGCTGGCGGCCGCGGCCGCCGGCCTGGCCGGCCTGGCCGTGGTGGCGAGCAACGCGGTGCGCTTCGCCTGGCCGGACGAGCACGCGGCGCACCGCGCCTTCTGCGCGGTCCGCCTGGGTTCCACGCTGGCCGCGCTCCGCAGCGGGGATGCGGCCGGCGCGCAGGCCTATCTGAAATCCCCGGGCGAGATGCAACGGCGCTTCCGCCATTTGCCGGCCGCGCTCGCGCGCGCGCAGGACCTGGCCGAGACCTGCCGCGGGCTGCCCGAACTCGGCCGGTTCCGGTTCCCGGCCTATCCCTGCCCGGAGGGCGAGACGGAGTTTTCGTATCTCTCGCGCCTGTGCGACGAGGGCCTGCGGCGGCGCTACCGCCCGCTGACGCCCCGTCCGCTCGCGCAGCTTTCCCGCGAGCTGGCCGTCATCGAGGAAAAGCATTTCGCCGGCTACTTCCTGGCCGTGTGGGACATCGCGGCCGAAGCCGCGCGCCGCGGCATTCCGACCGTGGGCCGGGGATCGGCGGCCAACAGCATCGTGGCCTACTGCCTGAGGATCACCCACGTGGACCCGCTGGCCCACGGCCTGTTCTTTGAGCGCTTTTTGAATCCCGAGCGCGAAGACCCGCCGGACATCGACCTGGACTTTCCCTGGGACCAGCGCGACGAGATGCTGGACTACGCCTACGCCCGCTTCTCCCCCGAGCGCGTGGCCATGGTCAGCACGCACGCCTGCCTGCACGGCCGCTCGGCCGTGCGCGAGGCGGGCAAGGTGCTGGGGCTTTCCGACGCGGAGATTTCCGAGTTCACCCGCCGCCTGCCGCACTACGGGAGCGTGGCCGACCTGCTGCGGGCGAAGCAGCAGCTTCCCGAGGCCCGCGACCTGCCCGTTGCGGAGGAGCCGTGGAAGACGGTGCTGGCCTTGGCGGCCAAGCTGGACGGCGCGCCGCGCCACCTGTCCGTGCACCCGGGCGGCATCGTGATCGCGCCCCGGGACGTGGACGAATGCCTGCCGCGCGAAATGTCGGCCAAGGGCGTGGCCGTGACCCAGTACGACATGTACGGCGTGGAGGATTCCGGCCTGGTCAAGATCGACCTGCTGGGCCAGCGCGGCCTGGCCGTGATCCGCGACGCCGGGCGCGCGGCGGGCGTGGACTGGCGGGCCGCGGACCCCTGCTCGGACCCGGCGACGCGGACCCTGCTGCGCGAGGGCCGGAGCCTGGGCTGTTTCTACGTGGAATCCCCGGCCATGCGCCTGCTCCTGCGCAAGCTCCGCTGCGGCGACTTCGAACTTTTGGTCGCGGCCTCGTCCATCATCCGGCCGGGCGTGTCCAACAGCGGCATGATGCGCATGTTCGTGGAACGCCACCTCGGCCGCCAGCGCGTGCGTTACGCCCACCCGGCCTTGCAGCCCATCCTGGGCGCCACCTACGGCGTCATGGTCTACCAGGAGGACGTGATCAAGGTGGCCCACGCCGTGGCCGGCATGAGCCTGGGCGAGGCGGACAAGCTGCGGCGCTGCATGAGCAAGAAGCGGCACTGGGAGCGGATGGAGACCTACCGCGAACGCTTCTTCGCCGGCGCCCGTTCGCGCGGCGTGCCGGAGCCGGCGGTGTGCGAGATCTGGCGCCAGATCGAAAGCTTCGGCGGGTACGCCTTCTGCAAGGCGCACAGCGCCTCCTACGCCCAGCTCTCGTTCCAGTCCGCCTACCTCAAGGCCCACCACCCGGCCGAGTTCATGGCCGCCGTGCTTTCGAACCAGGGCGGATTCTATGCGCCGGCCGTGTACCTGGAGGAGGCGCGGCGGCTGGGGCTGGCCATCCTGCCGCCGGACGTCAACGCCAGCGCCTGGCGCTGCGCGGGCGCGTGCGGAGAAGTGCGCCTGGGACTGCTGTTCGTCAAGGGACTGGCGCAGGAGCATGCCGACGCCCTGGCGGCCGCGCGCGCAAGCGGCGGATCCTTCGTCTCCCTCGGGGACCTGCTGGCCCGCACGCCCCTGACCACGGAGGAAGCGGAGGCCCTGATCGCCTGCGGCGCCTGCGACGGGCTGGGGAACAACCGCGCCCGGCTGATGTGGGCCCTGCATCTGCTTGCCCGGCGCGCGGCGTCTTCGCGCCGCGGCAGCCGCGCGCCGGAACTCCCCCTGGGCGTCGAAGCCGCCCTGCCGGAGGTGGCCGGGCCGGATCCGGACGAGGCCTTGGCCGAGGAATTTTCCCGGCTCGAACTTTCCCCGCGCGCGCATCCGCTCATGCTTCACCGCGCGAAACTGTCGGCCCTGGCCGGCTCCACCGTGGCCGCCTGCGACCTGGAGCGGTATGCCGGCCGGCGGGTGCGCCTCTACGGCTGGCTCGTCACCTGGCGCCGCACCCGGGTGCACAAAACCGGCGAGATGATGAAGTTCGTGACCCTGGAGGATTTCACGGCGACCTTCGAGGTCACGCTGTTCCCCAAGGTTTACCGCGAGCAGGGCCGCAAGTTCGGCGGGCAGGGGCCCTACTGGGTGGAAGGCGTGGTCGAGAACGACCGCGGCGGCGTGACCGTCATCGCGCAACGCATCGAGAATCTGGGCGGGCCTGCGGTATAGGGTTGCGCAGGGAGAGTGAATGTAATATTATATGAAAACGGTGCATCTGCTGATGGAGGTGTGGCAATGCAGGAGCATATCCAGCGTCTTCAGCGGTATCTCGGCCAGAGGGAATTGTCACCCAAAGACGCCCGTGACGGCATCATTTCCGCCTATGTGGTGATCAGCCGGCTCAACCAGACGCAGGGAAATCCGGACGTCGGCTTGAAGCAGGATGAGGCGGGCCTGCAGCAGCATATCAGCGGTTTCATGGGGGCCGTTTTTTGGGAGCGGGGGTTTGATTTCGAGCATCCCAGCGTGGAACAGCTGAATGAAATCAAGATGATGCTCGACGGCATGGCCCAGGTGTACGACATGCCCGAGAACCTGCAGATGGCCGTGAACGAAATCTGCGACTACCTGCTTTCGCGCGCCGGCGGGCAGCCGGCCATGGTCTCGCCCGCCGTCATGGACCTGTTGGGATACGAGGGCGGCCCGGTGGAAGTTCCCGAATCCACCCCGGAGCCCGCGCCGGCGGCCGCGGACGAGATCGACACGGATGTGATGCCGGAAAGCGAGTCCGAAGCCGCGCCGGAGCCGGAAGCGGAACCTGCCGCCGAAAGCCCGGCGTTCGGCGCGAAGGGGGCCTCCGCGGACGAAAGCCAGATGTGGGCGACCCTGCTGCAGGAAACCGAGGTCACTTCGGACCGGCCGGACGAGCCCCGCGCCGACCGGCCCGCCGCCGGCCGGGAAGAACCCTTGGCCCCGGAACCGCAGCCCGGCCCCGCGCCCGCTCCCGACCATGAGGACAGACTCGTGGATGAAGCCCTGGCGTTTGCCACGGGCGCGGGGCCGGAGCCGGCTCCCGAACCCGAACCGCCCAAGAAAAAACGCAGCCGTAAAAAAAGCGCGGGAAGCGAAGACGGGCAGGAACGCAAACCGGCCCGGCGGCGCGGCAAGAAAACCGCGGACCAGAAAAAGGACGCCGCGGAAATCACGGTGCCCGACGATTACCTGACCGGGGAAGAGGAGGCCCCGCGGCCGGCGCCCGCGGGCCCGGAACCCGCCCCGTCCTGGACCGAACCCGAACCTGTCGTCCGCGCCGCAGAAGAGCGGGCGCAAACCGCCGAA
>Ga0315536_1001295_pt1 | contig 12657 bp, 10 predicted proteins | sample SalMarSW160230MG_FD_203093 | JGI IMG/M metagenome (GOLD analysis project Ga0315536, IMG submission 203093) | Salt marsh sediment microbial communities from the Plum Island Ecosystem LTER, Massachusetts, United States - Salt Marsh Sediment SW1602-30 ... | reverse complement strand
GCCGAGCTGTTCGCGGTGGTGAAGCGGCGCGCCTTCGAGTTTCGCGACACGCCGATGATCGGGCGCACCCACGGGATCTGGGCGGAGCCGACCTCGTTCGGCCTCAAGCTCGCCAATTGGGCGTTCGAGATCGCCCGCGACCATGCCAGGCTCCGTCGTGCCCGTGAGGCGGTGGCGGTGGGGAAGGTCTCCGGAGCGGTCGGCACCTACGCCCACACCCCCCCGGCGATCGAGAGCTACGTCTGTGAGCGGCTCGGCTTGGCGATCGAGCCGGCCTCGACCCAGATCACGCATCGCGACAGGCACGCCGAGCTGCTGTCGACGCTGGCCCTCGTCGGGTCGTCCCTGGAACGGTTCGCCACCGAGATTCGCCACCTGCAGCGTTCCGAAGTGGGCGAGGTGCGGGAGTCGTTCGGCCGGGGGCAGAAGGGGTCGTCGTCGATGCCGCACAAGCGGAACCCGATCGCCTCAGAGAACGTCACCGGGCTGGCCCGGCTGCTGCGGGCCTACGCCGGGGCCGGGCTGGAGGACGTGGCGCTGTGGCACGAGCGCGACATCAGCCACTCGTCGGTGGAGCGGATCGCGCTCCCCGACGCCTGCCTCGCCCTCGACTTCGCCCTGGTGCGGATGACGAGGCTGGTCGACCATCTGGTGGTCGACACCGACCGCATGGCCGCCAACCTGGAATCGACCCGGGGCCTGGTGTTCTCCCAGGCGGTCCTCCTCGACCTCATCGAGCGGCAAGGGCTGACCCGGGAGGACGCCTACCGGATCGTGCAGCGCAACGCCATGACGGCGTGGGACGAGGGCCGTCCCCTCCAGGAGCTGCTGGCGGCCGACCCCGACGTCACTATGTCGGCCGAGGAGCTGGCGGATTGCTTCAGCACCGCCCGGGCGCTACGCAACACCGGCGTGGTCTTCACCCGGCTGGAGGCTGCGCAGCTCGGCTGACGGTCGGCGGCGACGACGGTGGGCCATTCGCCCCTAGGCGGCGGCGCGAGGTCGTCATATCGTGAGCCGCAGAGTCGACCAGTGGGACGGTCAGGCTTGGCGGCACGGGGCGGGAGGCCCGAGATGCGCTGCGAGGGGTGCGGCAACGACAACCGCGAGGGGGTTCGCTTCTGTGAGCAATGCGGGATACCCCTCGCCGCCCGCCAACCCGCCGGACCCACCTGCCCCTCCTGCGGCACCGCCGCCCGCCCCGACATCCGTTTCTGCGAGCAATGCGGGACACCCCTCGCCGCCCGCCAACCCGCCGGACCCACCTGCCCCTCCTGCGGCGCGCCCAACCGCGAGGGTGTGACGTACTGCGAACAGTGCGGCACGATGCTCACACCCCCCGTCACGGCGCCGGGCACCGGGCCCCCTCGCCGCAGCCGCCGCCGGCTCGGGATCGCGGCCGCGGTGGTTCTCCTTGCGGGCGCCGGATCGGCGCTCGCCGCCTCAGGCGTCTTCTCCGGCGATGAAGGAAGCGGACGATCCGACGTGGCGGGGGGCGCCGAGACCTCGACCACCTTCATCCGACCGGCCACGACCCATGCCACCGGCGACGCCCAACCGGGCACGACCGGTGACGCCGCGTCAGACCCGGCAGGCACGGTCGGAGAGCAGGATCCCCCACCGGTGACGGTGGTCGGGGAGCACGAGGACACCCCACCCCCCTCTCCGGAGGTGCCGGGGAGTGACGACGAGGACACCGCCGCCCCACCGCCGGAGCTGGTCGACCAGCTCACCCAGGACGTCGACGACTCTGTGTCGGCGCCGGCGGATCAGGTGCCGGGAAACGCCACCATCGTGCACCAGCTCGCGCCCGATGCCAGCCGTGGCTGGGACTCCGACGCCGACGGGTTGTCGGACTGGACCGAGAGTGAGCTGGCCCAGCAGTACGTCCCGGTCCTCCTCTTCGACGAAGAGGAGACCTCGTGCCTCGACCCGGTCGACGACATGGCGATGCTGTGGCAGGCCACCCCGTCGGCGACCTTCCCCGCCCCGAGCGAAGGGGTGCCCCAAGTGACCGCGCCGGCACCGTCCGACAGCTTCGACGAGGCGCCGTACGTGGTCCTCACCTTCGTCTCCGCCTACACCCAGGATTGCGGGGCCTGGGGCATGGAGATCGACCTCGGGGCGCTCAAGGCGCATCCCGGCGACACCGAGACCGCCTACCTGGTGCTCCGGAGGACGGGCTCGTGGTGGGAGCCGGCCGAGTTGCGCCTCAAGCGCCACTACGAGCCGGTCCACACGTACACCGCCTCCGAACTCCGTTACACGGGGACCCATCCCGCCATCTGGGTGTCGGAGTCGAAGCACGCCTCCTACATCTCCGACACCGAATGCGAAGGCAACCCCGTCTACTGGAAGAACGAGAGCAACAACTTCTTCAAGAACATCGCCAACTGGCTGCTCGGTCAGGCGTGCGTCGAGAACGCCTTCGGTCTCGGACTGTGCATGGAGGATTGCGGCGGCGGCATGGCGCTGCTTCCGTCGGTGCCGCTCAGCCTCAACGTCGGCGAGATCAACGTGCTCAACGCCTCCGGCGCCAACCTCGACACCGTAGAACGGGAGACGTTCGACACCATCGCCGATGCCGAGAACACCCGGGTCGCCCGGCTCTTCGGCACCGAGCGGGCCTGGTACCCCGACGACGACTTCTGCGGCGGTCTCGGCCAGCACAGCCACTGTGCCGGATCGCTCTCCGGCAAGTGGGTGCGTTCCGACCCGTGGTTCCGCAGCGAGCCCGACCAACCGCCACTGCAGGAGCCGTACAGGGCGCAGGTCGACGCCACCTCGTGGACGTTCGACGACGAAGGCGCCTGGCTCCACCTCGACCTCAGCATCTTCAACCACCAGCGGCGCGACGACTTCCTGGTGACGGCCCGTTTCTCGACCCAGAACGCCGCCGGCGCCGAGGTTCCGGCCCTCACCCTCGGCCTGGAGGACTACCACGACGGCACCCGGCTCGCGGTCCAGCAGGTCGCCACCACGGTGGCGGCGTACTCCGGGACCCGCTGGGACGACTTCACCCTCTTCGTTCCCTACAGCCAGTTCTTCCCCGGCGAGCGCGGCTACGTCGCCGACGTTGCCGTCGCCAACCCCGACGGGGGGACGATGGCGACGGCCCGGACCGGTTGGATCACCGTGAACCGCCCCGGAGCGCTCGACGGCACCTGGGCGTCGAACATCAACGGCGGGTGGGTGTACGACATGTGGCAGGACGCGACGAATTCCAACGTCTCGTGGTGGCGTCCCCGCGGCATCGGGGAGCTGGGACGGCTCACGTTCACCGGCACCGGCTACGAGCTGTTCGTCGAGTGGTGGGCCGACGACGGCTCGTACTCGGGCAGCGGCACGTCCTCGGTGGTGGCGGTGAACGACGAGGGCTTCCCGGTGCAGATCCAGGGATCCGACGGCAGCGGAATCATGTGGCGCTGACGAGGAGGGACCGAATGACGACCTGTCCGTGGTGTGGAGGAGAGATCCCCGAAACGGCGAAGGTGTGCGGCTGGTGCGGGCACCATGTCGGCACCGAGCCCGAGACGGCCCCGGCCGAGGAGGCGGACTTGGCCACGGCCCCGGCCGAATCCGAGCCCGCCACCTCGCCGGTCGCAACAACGCCGCCGACCGCCGTCGCCGCGGCTGAGACCACGGCGGTTCTTCCCGTGGCGGCCGTCCCGGCGGCCGTACCAGGGCCGGCGCCAGCGGCGGAGAAGGCGGGATGGCGGAGCCTGATCGGCTACGCCGGACCGCTGCTCCTGGCGGTGGCCGTGTTCCTCCCGTGGTCGGTGGGCTCCTATGGGAGCGGCGGGTTCGCCACCCTCTTCCCGGTCACCCTGTTCTGGGACCACTACCTGTCGAATCCCGACCTCGCCATGGTGGCCAGCATCGGCTTCGCGCTCCTGGTGGTGACCGTGGCGGCGGCGGCGCTGGTGGGACGGCCCCGCTTCGGCCTGTGGGTCCGCCTCCTCGGACTGGTCGACCTGCTGCTGGTGGTGGGCTGGCTCGTCAAGCTGGCCGACCTGCTCCACATGCTCAACAGCGACTTCTCCGACCTCTTCGACCACGTGGTCCGCTACGGCTTCTGGATGGCACTGGCCGGCTCCCTCCTCATGATCGTGATCGGCTCGGGCCGGAACGCGAAGACCACGCCGACGGTCTGAGGGGGCGGGAGCCCCGCGGCTCGGTCAGCGCTCGACGATGGCGAACGCCCGAACCGGGAAGGTCCCGAAGGCCCGCACCTTCACCGGGACCGCGAAGAAGCGGAACGCGACGCCGGCCAGCTCGCCGAGCCCGGTGAGGTGCTCCACGACCGGGATCCCCGCCGCCAGCAGCACGCTGTGCGCCGGTCGCTCCCCTGTCGTGGTGGCGTCGATGTTGACCGAGTCGACGCCCACCAGCGCCGCTCCCCCCTCCGCCAGTGCCGCCGCGGTCTCCCCGGTCACGAAGGGATGGTCGGTGGCGCCGTAACGGTCGGTGCCCCAATGGCGACTCCAGCCGGTGGCGAACAACACCGCCGACCCGGCGACGTCGACACCGTCGAGCAGATCCGGCGTGATCGGGCCCTCCGGCGACGCCAGGCAGACGCCGGGCAGATCGGCGACCCGCGCCAGGTCGAGGGCGGCGAGGTCGTACCCGTCCGGGTAGCGGTGGAACGGGGTGTCGAGGTAGGTGCCGGTGTTGGCCACCATCTCGATCCGCCCGATGTGGAACTCGGTGCCGGGCGCGTAGTGGGAGCGGGAGGCCTCCCGGCTCAGATGGTCGCCGATGCGGGGCCCGGGAAGACCGGGGTAGGTCACCATCCCGTCCTCGACGGTGTGGGAGAGATCGACCAAACGCGCCATGGGGCAACGCTAGCGCCGGCCCGTCCGCCTCAGCCGGCCGACACCCCGGCCCGCTCCAGCCGCTCCCGCAGCGAGGCGGTCCCGTTGTGGCTCGGTGGCTCGGTCTCGGGGATCTCCTCGTCGCCGCGCCGCAGCCGCTTCTCCGCCCGCCGTCGGATCCGCTCCGTGCTCACCGCCGGCCGCAACAGCAGCGCCCCGGCCCGGGTCAGCCGCCAGCCGAGCATCGACAGCACCAGTGCCGCGAGGGCGAAGAGCCCGATCACGATGGCGGCGCGCACCCCGTCGACCACGGAGTCCGCCACCTCGCCGGCGGAGGCCTCGATGTTGGTGAGGTCGAGGGAGCTGCCCGCCCCGGCCTGGCCCTCCTCCCGGCCCTGTTCGGGAACGAAGATGCTGCTCTCGGCGATGTCGGTCAATCCGTCCTCGTCCTCGATGGCGACACTCACCAGGTAGTCGCCCGGAGAGGCGTACTGGTGCTCGACGGTTCTCCCATGGGCGGTGGAACCGTCCCCGAGATCCCACACCCAGGACGTCACGGAGGTGTCACCGGACTCGGAACGATCCCGCAGCGAGACGGTGAAGGCGGCGTCCGCGGCGCCGTCTTGCCCGCCTTCGGCGACCCACTGGAAGCCGGCTCGAGGCGCACTCGCCGCGGTCACCGTTTGGGACGGCTCCTCGGCGGTGGCGGGGAACCAGTGGTCGTAGCTGGCCACCGGGTCCTGCAGCACGGGGAACACCGCGAGGAACACGGCGAGGAACACCCCCAGTCCCAGTGTGATCAGGACCGCGCCGGTGACCCGCGCCGAGGCGTCTTCCGGTCGCTCGTCGAATCCCAGGCTCAAGGTGTGGCCTCCTGATCGTGCGTCGGGACGCCCGCCTACCCTCCCTATCAATCGGCCGCAGCGCCGAAAATCTCAAGTCGGCGCCGGATGTCTCCCCGCCCCGTAGGCTGGCGACATGGCGTCGTGGTCCGTGTTCGCGCAGGAACAGCCTTCGTTGGAGGCCGCGGTGCGGGCCCGTTTCGACGCCCACCGCCACTCCCTGCTGGCGACCCTCGGCCCAGAGGGAGCCCCCCGCCTCAGCGGCATCGAGACACCGTTCTGGGCCGGGGAGCTGTGGCTGGCGATGATGCCCGCCTCGGTGAAGGCGGCGGATCTGCGGCGCGACCCCCGCTTCGCCCTCCACTGCGCCCCGATCGACCTCACCATGACCGACGGCGACGCCAAGGTGGCAGGACGGGCGGTCGAGGTGACCGACCCGGCGACCGTCGCCGGATTCTCCGCCTCCCTCCGCCAGCCCCCGCCTCCGAGCGGGATGGCGCTGTTCCGAGCCGACCTCGCCTCCGCCACCCTCACCCGCGTCGAAGGCAGCCATCTCGTGATCGAGACGTGGCGGCCCGGCGCCCCGGTGGCGCGGCGGCTCGTCGCGTAGCGGGGCTCGTCAGTAGTCGATCAGGATCATCAGCTCCAGGGTGGAGCCGGCCCGGTCGACGACGACGCCGCCGCCGACCCCGCGTACCTGTTCGATGATGGCCCGCTCGTCGGATGACAGCGGGACCAGGCCGGCGAGGCGGGGAACGTCGAGATAGACAGAGAGGCCGTCCCCCACCACCAGACCATCGAGTTCCCGGTAGAGGGCGGATCGGGTGATCCCCTCCCCGGTGCCGTTGGCGACGGCGCCGACCAGCTCCGGTCCGGTCCCGACCACGAGATGCTCGTCGTCGAGCGAGAGGGAAGCCACGTCGCTCCCACCGAACCGCAGCGTGGTGAGATCCCCATCGTCGATCATCTCGACGCCGAACACGCCGAGCTGATCCCGGAGCGACACCAGCAGCTCCTCGATCGGCCTCCGATCGTCGAGCCCGACCGCACCGACCACCCCGATCGGGATGGTCGTCTCACGGGCGACGGAGCCCTCCCGGGTCTCGGTCACCGCGAGCGTGATGGAGCCCGAGAACGAATCGAGCAGATCGAACAAGTCGACCCCGGTCACCGCCTCGAACTCCGCCGAGAGCTGATCGAGCTCGTACTGCAAGGTCGGGTCCATCGCGGCCAGAGCGTCGCCCGGGTCGCCGCCCCGGGCCGAGAAGAAGGCGATCACGTCGGACGGGAGCGACTCGAGCACCGCCAGATCGGGACCCGCCGCCACCGGCTCGGTCGGCCCGGCGTAGCCGAAGTCGAGGCGCACCCCCTCGTCGACGACGCCGAGGCTGAGGGCGTAGCTGCCGAGGTCGCCGGCCGGAAGCACCCCCATGTCGAAGGCGTCACCGGCCATCTCCTCGAGGAATCCCATGTCGATGAACATGGTGACCATGCGGTCCTGCGGCAGCCGCTGCAACGCCGCCAGGTAGCCGGCGTCCTCCGCCAGCGAGCCGGCGCCGCCGTCCAGCCCCAGCGCCTCGGTCACCATGGAGGTGCTCCCCGCCAGCAGCATGTCGTCGGTCAGCACGATCAGCTCGGACTCGAACCCGACATCGGGCACGAACTCGTACCCCTCGAAACCGGCGACGGTGCGCGGCGTCATCACGCCACCGGTGTCCTCGGTCAACGCCACGATCTTGTCGACGAAGGCGGCCGCGGCGGCGTGGTCCCGCACCGCGGCGGTGACCAGCACGCCCGGCTCCGGCATCACCTGAAAGGCGGCGGGGATTGCCTGCGCCGCCGGAGCGGCGGAGAGATCGGCGAACCCGCCCATCTCACCGAAGCCGGGCATCTCGCCCAGGTCCCCGAAGTCGCCGTACGGGTCGGTCAGGAAGCCACCGTACGCGGCGAGATCACCCACGGAGACGCCGACGGTGGCGGAGCGGCCGATCCAGGGAAGCACGTCGTCGCTGAGGGTGAGGTCGAGTTCCTCACCCATCGCCTGGTCGATCGCCCCGACCAGGTCGAACGGCTCGGCGATCACCCCCGCTTCGTGGAGGGGGTCGGCGAAGGAGCCGACCAGCCGCTCCAGCCGCTCCCCCTCCCCGAGTTGGAGCACGTCGACGGTGAGGGCCACGTCGACGTCGGCCGGCATCATCCGAGCCGACGCCATCGGGTCGCCCGAGGCGTTGGAGCGCCACGCCGCCGCGACGCCGACTGCCACCACCGCCACCACCGTGAGCACGAGCCCGGCCACGATCCTGCCGCGAGGCGGGGTTGCAGGTTTGGGGGGTTGCGGCACCATCCCGGTGTCGCCCTCGGGCGGGAGGGCTTCGACCCAGCCTTGATCACTTCCGACGGTCATGTCTCGTCCCCCTTGTCTGGCTCCCGTGGATTGTCTCACAGGTTGGGATTACCGACCAGGTGGTCCCTCACGGCACGCTGAGCCTGATCACCTTGCCCCAGCTCGACCCGGGCGTGCCCTCCCCGGCCGAGAACACCCAATGCGCGGTCGGATCGAAGGCGACGTTCTCGCCGGCGACCAGTCCCCGCAGCGATTCGGCGGTGGTGAGCTGCTGGTGCGCCGTGAGACGTTCCGCCCACGTCTGGCCGGACGACTTGCGGTGGATCATCACCCAGTTGTTGACGGTGTCGCCGGTTCCGGCCACCCCATGGATCACCATCAGGTTGCCGTCGGTGCTGATGTCGAGGGCGCCCGCCCCGTTCGGGACGTTCTGCCCGACCGGGCGATTCACCACGTGGGCGACGAACTCGGCGCCGGCCTCGGATCCCCCCGACCGCAGCGTCCAGTGGGTCGCCTTCCAGACGTCACGCTCGTTGTCGTTGAAGTCGCTGTCGCCACCCCGAGGCCCGACCCAGTACATGGCGTTCTCGGCTTGCGACCATGCCATGCCTTCGACGTTGCCCGATCCGACCACGCCGTTGGCGATCGTGATGACCTTGTCGGGAACGATGCCCGAAACCGACTGCAGGCTCTGGCCGAGCGACAGGTCGGGTTCGGCCATCTCGTACACCGCGTCGTGGCCGTTGTCCCACACCGCCAGGTACCACCGTCCGTTGCGGTAGACACCGGTGAGGTCCTCGATGTCGCTCCACGACGAGATGGCGCCCCCCGTGCCGGAGGTGTCGAACTTCCCCCTCCACAGCAGCTTCTCGTTGACGGCGTCGATGGCGAAGACCGTGTAGCCGGAGGGACTCATGGCGTGGTGGTCGATCACGAACCAGTGGACCCCGGGGGTCTGGCGGGACACGAACATCCCGGACAGCCCGTTGTCGACCCCGGCGATGGCCGCCGCGTCGTAGATCTCGGCGACCGCCGGGCTCGGCGGCGGGGCCGGGGCGGGATCGAGTTCCATCGCCCGCACCAGCAGCGAGGCCATCTCGTCACGCCGGATCGGCTGGTTGGGACAGAAATGGGTGTTGGCGGGTGGATTGCAGCCGAGGGTGATGCCCGCCTGGCGGAGACGGTCGATGTCGCCTTCGAAGATCGATCCGTCGTCGTCGGTGAACCAGTCGCCCCGGCCGGGGTCGTCGAGACCGAAGGCGCGCACCAGGAACGCCGCCATCTGACCACGGGTCAGGGTGGCGTCCGGACAGAACCTCGGTCCGTCGTCGCTGCAGCCGTGGGAGATGCCGGCGGCCTCCAGCGAGTTGACGGCGTCCTCGAACTCGGACCCCTCGTCGTCGACGAACCGATCGTGGGCGGGGATCCGCAGGTCGAGGGCGCGTTGCAGGAACGCCGCCATCTGGCCCCGGGTCACGGTGCGGTCCGGGCAGTAGCGGGTGTTGGCGGGCGGATTGCAGCCTCGGGTGATCCCGGTGGACGCGAGCACCTCGATGTAAGGCTCGTGGATGTTGCCGTCGTCGTCGGTGAACGTGCCGCCGGCGAAGGCAACGGGAGTGGTGCTCACGAGACCGGCCGTGACCAGCGCGATCACGAATACCAGCCGAAGGCCGCGGCGTGTCGGCCTCATCGGTGACTCCTCTTCGCTTCCCCTTCCCAAGGTGCATCGACGCGACCCCGGAGGGGCTTGAGCCACTATCCGTGGCAATGCCTGCCACGCGGCGTGACCGTCCGTCGGGTGAGGCGGAAGGAACGGGAGGTGCCGCGAGGGCGGCTACCATCCTGGCCCGTGCTGGCGCTGAAGCATCTGGGCTCGGGGAAAGTCCGGGAGATCTACGAGGTCGACGACGAGCGGCTGCTCATCGTCGCCTCCGATCGCATCTCGGCCTTCGACGTCGTCATGGACGATCCCATCCCCGACAAGGGCAGGGTCCTCACCCGCCTCTCCCGCCACTGGTTCGACGTGCTCGACACGCCCCACCATCTCCTCTCCACCGACCCGTCGGACATCCCGGAGCTGACCCGGCAGGAGGTGGCCGACCTCGCCGGCCGTTCCATGATCGTGCGCCGCGCCGAGGTGGTGCCGATGGAATGCGTGGTGCGGGGGTACCTGTACGGGTCGTCGTGGAAGGAGTACGCCGCCGGCGGGGGTCCCACCACCGAGCACCTCCCGGCCGGTCTCCACATGGCGGACCGCCTCCCGGCACCGATCTTCACCCCCGCCACCAAAGCCGCCAGCGGCCACGACGAGAACATGACCGAGGCGGAGGCCCGCCGCTACGTCGGCGACGACCTCTACGAGGAGCTGCGGCGCCGCAGCATCGACATCTACACCCGCGGCGCCGAGTACGCCGCCGCTCGGGGCATCATCCTCGCCGACACCAAGTTCGAGTTCGGGCGTATCGGGGACGAGATCCTCCTCATCGACGAGGTGCTCACCCCGGACAGCTCCCGCTACTGGCCGGCCGATCAGTGGGAGCCCGGCGCCGTCATGCCCTCCTTCGACAAGCAGCCGGTGCGTGACTGGCTCGACGCCCAGGACTGGGACAAGACGCCGCCGCCGCCCCGCCTCCCGGCGGAGGTCGTCGCCAGCACCCGCCGCCGCTACATCGAGGCGTTCACCCGGCTCACCGGGCAGGCATTCGACGACCCAGCGGGAGGGGCCTGATGAAGAGGGTGCGGATCGACATCCGGCGCAAAGAGGGGCTCTCCGATCCGGAGGGTGTCGCCACGCTGCGGGCGCTACACGATCTCGGCTACGCCGAGGTCGGCGAGGTCCACTTCGGGCGGATGATCTCTCTCGATCTCCCCGACAGTGACGACGAGGAGACCGCGGGGCGGGTCGAGGAGATGTGCCGCCGCCTCCTCGCCAACCCCGTCATCGAGGACTGGACCGTGGAGACGATCGAATGAAGGTCGCCGTCGTCATGTTCCCGGGAACCAACTGCGAGCACGACGTCGTATGGGCCCTCAGCCGGCTCGGCGCGGAGCCGGAGCTGGTGTGGCACCGCCACACCGACCTCGACGGCTTCGACGGCGTGGTGCTTCCGGGCGGGTTCGCCCACGGCGACTACCTCCGCACCGGCGCCATCGCCCGCTTCTCCCCGGTGATGGCGGCGGTGGAGCGCCACGCCGCCGCCGGCACCCCGGTGCTCGGCATCTGCAACGGGTTTCAGATCCTCTGCGAGGCGGGGCTGCTCCCCGGCGCCCTCGTCGCCAACCGCGACCTCCGGTTCATCTGCCGGCCGGTGGAGGTGAGGGTGGAGAGCACCGACAGCATGCTCACCCGCGCCGCCCGGGTCGGGCAGGTGCTGCGCCTCCCCCTCAACAGCTACGAGGGCAACTACATCGCTCCCGCCGGCGCGCTGGCCCGCCTCGAGGGGCAGGGCCGGGTCATGCTCCGCTACTGCGACGCCGCCGGAGTGGTCGACGACGCCACCAATCCCAACGGCTCCACCAACGCCATCGCCGGCATCGCCAGCGAGGCCGGCAACGTCGCCGCCCTCATGCCCCACCCGGAACGGGCCGCCGAGCCCATCCTCGGCTCGGTCGACGGGCGCATCCTCCTCGAGTCGTTCCTCGCCAGCATGGTGCGGGAGCCGGCGACGGCATGAGCGAACCCGAACCGGCCCACCGCCAGCTCGGCATGACCGACGAGGAGTACGACTCCGTCGTCGCGATCCTGGGACGCCCGCCCCGCCCGGCGGAGCTGGCGATGTACTCGGTGATGTGGTCCGAGCACTGCTCCTACAAGTCGTCGCGGGCCTGGCTGGGACGCTTCCCGACCGAGGCGCCGTGGGTGGTGGTGGGTCCCGGCGAGAACGCCGGGGTCGTCGACCTGGGGGACGGCTGGCTCGCCGCCCTCCGTATCGAGAGCCACAACCATCCGTCCTTCGTCGAGCCGTACCAGGGCGCCGCCACCGGCGTCGGCGGCATCCTGCGCGACGTGTTCACCATGGGGGCCCGCCCGGTGGGGGTGTGGGACCCGCTGCGCTTCGGGCCGCTCTCGATCGCCCGCAACCGCTACCTGCTGTCGGGAGTCGTCTCCGGCATCGCCGGCTACGGCAACGCGGTCGGCGTCCCCACCCTCGGCGGCGAACTCGAGTTCGCCGACTGCTACAGCGCCAACCCGCTCGTCAACGTGATGGCGCTCGGCCTGTTGCAGCGGGACCAGCTCGTGCTGCGGGCCGCCTCCGGGGACGGCAACGTTGCGGTGCTCCTCGGGTCGTCGACCGGCCGTGACGGCATCGGGGGCGCCTCCATCCTCGCCTCCGCCAGTTTCGACGAGGAGTCGGGAGCCAAGCGCCCCTCGGTGCAGGTGGGAGACCCCTTCGAGGAGAAGAAGCTGATCGAAGCCTGCCTCGAGCTGTACCAGCGGGGCCTGGTGGTCGGGATCCAGGATCTCGGCGCCGCCGGCATCTCCTGCGCCACCTCCGAGTCGGCCGCCGGTGGCGGCATGGGCATGGACGTCGACCTCGACGCGGTGCACCTGCGGGAAGCCGATATGACCCCCGGCGAGATTCTGATGTCGGAATCTCAGGAACGCATGCTCGCCATCGTCACACCGGAGGATCTCGACGAGGTGCTGGCCCTCGCC
>Ga0315536_1001292_pt1 | contig 12661 bp, 13 predicted proteins | sample SalMarSW160230MG_FD_203093 | JGI IMG/M metagenome (GOLD analysis project Ga0315536, IMG submission 203093) | Salt marsh sediment microbial communities from the Plum Island Ecosystem LTER, Massachusetts, United States - Salt Marsh Sediment SW1602-30 ... | reverse complement strand
GGATACTTCTCACGGCAATCCACTACTTGATGATACCCATGGCTCGGCTCCATCCCTGAAAATGCCATGTCAGGAGATCTCCATAGATGTGCTCTTTTTTCAAATTTGCTCGAAGGCTAACGCCCTCGTGAGCTTTAAGGTAATCAAATGGCACTCCGGTTGCTTGAGATAGTCCTTCCCGAAGAGGATGAAAAAGAGGCACAGGACTTATTGAAAAGCTTTGATATCATACATTTTTGGCACGAAAAGGGCCATGAAAAAGGAATGTTTCTTAAGCTGCTCCTTCCCGCAGAGAAGACCGAGCCGGTGCTGGACGCCTTAGAAAAACGCTTTTCATCAAAAGAAGCCTTTAGAATCACCATCCTTCCCGTGGAAGCCTCTATCCCTCGACCCGAGCCAGCGCCCGAACCATCCTCGAAAGAAGAGGAAGTTCAGGCCGAACCGGATCAAAAAACCGTTGAAGGCCGAATATCACGCGAGGAACTTTACGCGGATATCCAGGACGTGGCTGGATTTTCAAAAATTTACATGGTTATGGTCGTTCTCTCAGCCCTGGTTGCCGCCATCGGTATCTTGCGCGATAATATGGCCATTATCATAGGCGCCATGGTCATCGCCCCTCTACTGGGACCGAACGTCGGGCTATCCCTGGCCACGGCTCTCGCAGACGCCACCCTGGCTCGTAAGGCGCTAAAGACGAACATCTCTGGTATCCTTGTGGTTCTCGCGGTGTCCCTTATTTTGGGGCTAGTCATCACCCTCGACCCGACCACTCCCGAGTTTGTTTCCAGAACAGAGGTTGGTCTCGGCGACATCATCCTTGCCCTGGCATCAGGCACGGCAGGGACCCTGGCTTTTACCAGTGGACTTCCATCAACGACACTCGTTGGTGTCATGGTGGCAGTCGCTCTCCTTCCTCCACTGGTCACGTTCGGGCTTCTTGTGGGGGCGGGCCAGGAGACCATGGCGATGGGTGCTTTGCTCCTGTTTCTGACGAACCTCATCTGTGTCAATCTTTCCGGCGTCGCAACCTTTCTGGTTCAGGGGATTCGCCCCTTGACCTGGTGGGAGGCGGCCCGTGCCAAAAAAGCTACGCGCAGAGCTTTGGTCCTGTGGATTTTGCTCTTGTCAGCCCTTGTGTTCACGATCGTTCTTTCTCAGAAAACCTGACAGGCATGAGCGAGGGCGAAGATGCTTTTCCCAGAATTGTGAGACTCCTTGGTCATAGTACGGTTGCCTTATCTAATCATAGGTTTGCCATCGTAAGTCGTTTCCTGTTCTTATGGATTGAGGAGGCAGCATTTATTTGCTGAGACCATGTCAATACCAAGGTTCATGGGGAGAAGTGCAGTCGGGATCCTGTTAACCAAAGGCTGGACAATGTTCGCTGGAGGCGCGCTCTCGTGAGGCTACTGGTTTCGATCTTTATCGGATTGTTCTCATTGGTTGTCCCTGTCCTGTCCAGTGGACAGGCCATGGAATTACTCGGAGCGGGGGCGACCTTCCCCTACCCGCTTTATTCCAAGATGTTTTACGTGTACTGGCAGGCGACAGGTATAAAGACAAATTACCAGGCCATAGGCTCAGGTGGCGGGCAGAGACAGCTTTTGAATATGACGGTCGACTTTGGTGGTTCGGATGCCTTCATGGACGATGAGGCACTTGAAAAAGCCCCCGCAAAGATCCTTCATATTCCCATCTGTCTCGGGGCGGTGGCCATTACCTATAACCTGCCAGGGAATCCAGAGCTCAAGTTTACACCGAACTTGCTCTCTGAGATCTTTTTAGGCAACATTACACGATGGAACGACAAAAGAATCTTGAACATCAATGCTCACCCAGGACTGTCGGATAGGGACATTGTTCTGGTACATCGGTCAGAAGGAAGTGGGACCACCTTTGTGTTTACGGACTACTTGAGCAAGGTGAGTGATGATTGGGAGAAAATGGTGGGCAGGGGGAAAGCGGTGAACTGGCCCGCAGGTTTGGGATCGAAGGGCAATCCAGGCGTTGCCGGATTGATAAAATACTTTCCAGGCGCCATAGGATACGTAGAACTTGGATACGCCCTGTCGAATCAAATGCCTGTTGCTCTTCTGCAGAATAAGGCCGGAGAGTTTATAAGGCCCGGCACCACCTCTGCAAGCGTTGCAGCCAATGTTTCCATACCGGAAGACACGAGGATATCGATCACCAATACAGACGCTGAGGAGGGTTATCCCATCAGCAGTTTTACATGGATACTTGTCTTTAAAGAACAGGCTTATCGGGGAAGACCTTACGAAAAGGCAAAAGCCCTTAAAAACGTGCTTTGGTGGATGACTCACGAAGGACAAAGATATGCCAAGCCATTGCACTATGCCCCCCTGCCTGAAAGCGCCGTAAAAAAGGCTGAAAAGCTCATCAGCGCAATAACCTACGATGGCAAACCTATTAGTAGATAAGACAGACGCACTGAAGAGATACCCCGGCCAGCGGAGGGAGTCTGCCTTTCAGAAAACTATTTTTCTTTCTGCTCTGGCAGTGGTGGTCCTGCTAGGCGGGATCTTTGTAAGCCTGTTTCTATATTCCCTCCCTTCAATCAGTGCCTTTGGCCTTTCTTTCTTGTTCGGAAAGACATGGGACCCCGTTGCCAGAACGTTTGGAGCACTGCCTTTTCTTGTGGGAACACTCTTAACCTCATTTTTTGCCCTCCTCATCTCTGTGCCTTTTTCCCTCGCCATCTCCATCTTTACCGGTGAATACTTCAGAGAAGGAATCCTTTCCGCCTTTCTCAAGAACGTGACTGAACTGCTCGCTGGAATTCCTTCCATTATCTATGGATTCTGGGCTTTGTTTGTACTCGCCCCTGTTGTAAGAAATCTTCAGACGGAGATTGGCAGTTTTCCATATGGCGTGGGAATCTTTACTGCCTCATTAATTCTATCCGTGATGATCATCCCATATGCTGCCTCCATTGGCAGAGAGGTGATCGGCCTTGTGCCTTCTGATGTCAAAGAAGCTGCATACTCTCTTGGAGCCACCCGACAGGAGGTTGTAACGAAGGTCGTCTTGCCTTACGCGCGCTCAGGGATCATGGCCGGCATTCTCCTCGCCCTGGGAAGAGCCCTTGGAGAGACTATGGCTGTGACAATGGTCATCGGGAATTCCAGCTTATTGCCCCGGAGCCTGTTCAGCCCCGGGAACACCATGGCAAGCGTCATCGCCAATGAATTCACAGAAGCCACAGGCAGGCTTTACCTCTCTTCGCTCATAGAGATTGGTTTGCTGCTGTTTTTAGTGACAATGACCATAAACATCATGGGAAAATACATCATCAAACAGCTAACCGTCGAGGGATAGGTGGACAGACAAGGGACCAGCCTGAGAATTGCAAAGAACAGTGGCTTTAAGGCCATGATAATCATCGTTTCCTTTTCATCCATGATACCCCTTCTTCTCATCGTGTTCTATATTATCACGAATGGAATCTCATCCTTGAGCTGGACTTTCTTGACAGAAATTCCGACACCCGTGGGAGAAAAGGGAGGAGGGATAGCAAATGCTATGGTTGGTTCTTTCCTTTTGGTGATCATCGCCGGCATCCCGTCGATTCCTTTAGGGATAGCGGCAGGGGTATATCTTTCGGAGCATAAAAAGAGCAAGTTGGCCTATTGGGGAAGGCTTGCCACGGAAGTCCTTCAGGGGACACCTTCCATTGTCATAGGGATCATGGCCTATCTCTGGCTCGTGGTACCGATGGGTGGATTTTCCGCCCTGTCAGGTGGTATTGCTTTAGGCATCATGATGCTTCCCATGATAATACGGACCACGGAGGAGACACTCAACCTCGTCCCGGATTCTCTTAAGGAGGCCTCTCTTGCATTGGGTGTTCCGTATTATAGAACGATCCTAAGGGTCATCTTGCCCGCTGGGCTCAGCGGGATCATGACCGGTGTGCTCATCAGTGTTGCGAGGATAGCGGGTGAGACAGCCCCTTTGCTTTTCACCGCCCTTGGAAACGCTTTTATGAATTGGAACATCATGAAGCCTGTAAATTCTCTTCCAGTGCTTATTTACAATTATGCCACTAGTCCGTATCCCGAATGGCATCGGGTTGCGTGGGGTGCTTCGTGCGTTCTGGTGGTGTTTGTACTAACCTTGAATTTAGTTGTCAGGATCATTACAAGACGATGGAAAGTGCAGTTCTGAAAGCCGTGGATTTATCGGCCTATTACGGGGATAACCTGGTGGTGAAGCGTGTGAACCTTTCGGTCCCCGAAGGCAAGATAACGGCTATCATGGGACCATCTGGTTGCGGGAAATCAACGCTTATCAGATGCTTTAACCGGATGCACGAATTGACCCCCGTGGCCAAAATCGATGGAAAGGTCTTTTTGAGAGACGAGGACATATACCAGATGAACCCAATCACGGTGAGGACAAGGATTGGGATGGTCTTCCAAAGGCCGAACCCTTTCCCCATGATGACTATATGGGATAATGTCATTGCCGGGTATAAGCTAAATGGGGTGAAGCTGAGCCGTTCTGAAAGCAGCGAGATAGTGGAAGCATCTTTGCAGAAAGCTGCTTTGTGGGACGAGGTGAAGGACCACTTGCGCAGGAGAGGGACATTTCTTTCGGGAGGACAACAGCAAAGACTCTGTATTGCCCGTGCCCTCGCAGTTAAACCAGACATCTTACTTTTTGATGAACCCACATCTGCCCTTGATCCGAAAGCAACAGCGCACATTGAAGAACTAATGACACAATTAAAAAAAGCAGTGACATTGGTTCTCGTAACGCACAACATCGCTCAAGCTGGAAGGGTGTCCGATTTTATAGCCTTTCTCTATGTGGGAGAACTGATAGAATTCGGGCCAAAGGGTCAACTATTAACGACTCCCAAGGATAAAAAGACAGAAGAGTTCCTGGCAGGAAAGTTTGGGTAGGAGGCAATCGATGCTAACGGCGAAATTGGATGAACTGAAGAGAAAACTGACGGAAAGCGCCTCTTTGGTTGAAAGTATGATAGACAAAAGCATAAGGGGGCTCACTCAAAAGGATGAGAAACTGCTGTTGGAGGTGATAGAACAGGATGAGCCAAGGGAGAACGACCTTGAAATAGATATAGATGAAGCTTGCATCCATGTTGTTGCTTGCTATCAACCTCAGGCAAAGGGCTTGAGGACGATCATGATGGTCTTAAAAATGAACAATGATTTTGAGAGGATGGCAGATGAAGCTGTAAATATCTCTGAAAGTGCCCTGTTTTTGATAAAGAGGCCGGCAGTTAAACCTCTAATCGACATCCCCAGAATTGCAGAGGAGGCGATAAAGATGATGAGGGACGGCTTAGCCTCCTTCATAAACGAAGATACTACGCTGGCTCACAGCGTTTGCGAAAGGGATGACCTTGTGGACGGGCTGAGGGATCAAATCCTCAGGGAGCTGATAACATTCATGGCATCAGACCCTGAAACGATCGAACGTTCCATACATTTGATCAGAATCTCCCGGAGCCTGGAACGCATCGCTGATCTTTCGACAAACATTTGTGAGGATGTCATCTACATGGCAGAAGGCAAGACCATTAAACATCAGAGATGGGAGGAGCGCAAATAGAGAAGATACCGATGCCGTACATCCGAGGTCGGACTAGGGTCTTCTGGTCGGTTGATATTCAAAATGAAACTCAGAAGAAAACCTTTCCGCCGCCAGTGTCGACAGTGGCAATATATGACTTTTTTGGGCAGAGTTGTTTCCGTGTTCAACATGAAGCTCTCACTCGTTGCTAAATTCCGTCTGGAAGTCTTACCAAATCGATGATATCACTAACAAACCGACGATGAGGCTCTATTTGCATAGACTCCACTCGTTTCTTTTCTTTCTGTTGCTTATTGCTGTGTCTACAGATGAGGGGGATTTTGGAGAAGACTAAACAGGAAACCACCCATTTCGGCAACGGCGGCACCGTGGTTTCGGTCCGGGGAAGCGTGGTTGATGTTCGCTTTCCCAGAAAACTACCCCTGATTTATAGCTTGCTGAATGCTGGCGATGAGGGTCATATAGCCATCGAGGTTCAGACCCATCTTAACGCAGAAACGGTTCGCGGCATTGCATTGACGCCTACTCAAGGCTTGGCCCAAGGCTCGGTTGTGATTGACACAGGCCAACCTGTGAGAGTGCCCGTGTCCAAGGACCTTTTGGGACGGGTATTCAATGTCTTTGGTGAACCCATTGACCGAAAAGAGGCGCTGACAGAGGCTGAGCGGCGCTCCATTCATCGCGAGCCGGTCGCGATCAACCAACGGGCAACAAGTTCGGAGGTTTTTGAAACGGGAATTAAGGCCATTGACCTCCTTGTTCCCCTGGAGTTGGGAGGAAAGGCCGGGCTGTTTGGAGGTGCCGGTGTCGGCAAGACTGTGGTGATCACCGAGATGATCCATAACATGGTGGGCCGTCACGAAGGCGTCAGCATCTTTTGTGGCATCGGGGAACGTTGTCGAGAAGGCGAGGAACTCTACCGGGAGATGAAGGCGGCCGACGTTCTGAAAAACACGGTGATGGTCTTCGGCCAGATGAACGAACCGCCCGGGGCGAGATTTCGAGTGGGGCATGCGGCACTCACCATGGCCGAGTATTTTCGGGACGACGTAAAACAGGATGTACTGCTCCTGATCGACAACATCTTTCGATTCATCCAGGCTGGATCAGAGGTGTCCGGCCTCATGGGGCAGCTACCCTCACGCCTCGGCTACCAGCCTACGCTGGGAACGGAGTTGGCGGAACTTGAAGAGCGCATCTGCAACACCGCGACAGGCGCCATTACCTCCATCCAGGCAGTCTATGTGCCAGCTGATGACTTTACAGACCCCGCGGCGGTTCACACCTTCGCGCACTTGTCTGCGTCCGTCGTGCTGTCCCGAAAGAAGGCCTCCGAGGGCCTTTACCCAGCCATTGGTCTCCTTGAATCCAACTCCAAGATGTTAACGCCTGGCACTGCAGGAGACAGGCACTACCGGATCGCTCAGGCAGTCCGCAAGACATTGGCCCTGTATGAGGAGTTGAAAGACATCATTGCCATGCTGGGCTTGGAGGAACTCTCACAGGAGGATCGACGAATCGTCTTCCGTGCCAGGCGCCTTGAGCGTTTCTTTACTCAGCCCTTTTTTACCACAGAGCAGTTTACCGGATTGCCCGGCAAAATGGTAGACCTGGACGACACTTTGGACGGCTGCGAACGGATACTCGCTGACGAATTCTCGGACGATCCCGAAAAGGCGCTGTACATGATCGGAAAGATCGACGAAGCAAAGACGTCATGAGGCTTAAAGTACTGCTCCCCCAAGGCGTGCTGATGGACGAAGAAGTCACCAAGGTCGTGGCAGAGGCGGAAAACGGCTCTTTTTGTTTTCTGCCACGTCACGTAGACTTTCTGGCGGCCCTGGTGCCAGGCCTTCTCTCCTTTGCGTCAGTGAACGGGGCCGAGGAGTTTCTCGCGGTCGATGAAGGCATTATAGTCAAATGTGGGGCTGAAGTGCTGGTGTCGACCAGGAATGCCGTGCGCGGGCCGGACCTGGGCAAGTTGGAACAAACAGTTGAGCAAACTTTCCGGCACCTAGACGATCAAGAGACAATGGCTCGCTCAGCATTTGCCAAGCTTGAAGCCAATTTCATTCGCCGATTTATGGATTTAGAACAACATGGATGAATGGCACCAAGACGCCCGAAAGGAACTGTTTAGAAAATTAAAGGCTAAAGAAGCCCGGAAGATGAGAGCTCGTCACCAAAAGGACGGCTCAGTCTGGTTCGGGCTGGGCATGTTCGGGCTTGTAGGGTGGTCGGTGGCCATCCCCACCCTCGTTGGCGTCGCCTTGGGTGTGTGGATAGACCTGAAATGGGCGAGCCGGTACTCGTGGACACTCATGCTTCTGATCATCGGCATCGGAGTCGGTTGTTTGAATGCCTGGTTTTGGGTTTCCCGCGAGCGCAAGATTATCGAGGAGGAAATAGAAAAACTTGAATCCAAGTGACTTGCTGCCCCTGGCACTGAGTCTTGGGGCAGGCATCGGTCTTGGGGTATTCTACTTTTTCGGTCTGTGGTTGACTGTTCGCAGACTTACCACGGCTCGGCGGCCCGTTCTCATGAGTCTGTCAAGCTTTTTGGGACGGCTGGCAGTGGTTCTTCTGGGCTTCTATTTCGTCATGGGCGGTCGCTGGGAGCGGCTTATTGCTTGTTTTGTGGGTTTTCTCGCGGTCCGAGTCATACTCGTGCGGCGCTGGGGACCGGACAGGCAAGATGACAGCCTGTCCAGCAAGATAGGGGCCGGACGTGATAGTTGTCACATGAAGGTTTCTAAGTGAGGTCTACCCGATGCGTATCAGCCCTGATACCCTGATTATTTTTCGATGGGGACCCATTGTTCTGAATGCAACCATCGTGTTTACCTGGGCCGTCATGGCCCTCATGGTCGTTGGTTGCAGGATAGTGACGCGCAAGCTTACGTCAGAGACGCAGCTGTCTAGGTGGCAGAACCTTATGGAGGTCCTCGTCACTGGCATGAGGGGCCAAATCCGCGATATCAGCCGTCAAGACCCGGGTGAATACCTGCCTTTTGTGGGTACGCTTTTCTTGTTTATCGCGGTGTGCAACATTCTGGGTATCGTGCCGGGATTTGAGCCCCCCACAGGCTCTCTTTCCACCACAGCCGCACTGGCAGCATGCGTCTTCGTGGCAGTGCCTCTCTTCGGTATAGCCCAAAAAGGCCTCTCCTACTTTGGACAATACATCAAACCCTCAGTCTTCATGTTGCCTTTCAATATCATGGGGGAATTGTCTCGTACGCTCGCCTTGGCCGTTCGACTCTTTGGAAATGTGATGAGTGGCTCCATGATTGCTGCCATTCTTTTGGCCATCGCCCCCCTTATCTTTCCCATCCTTATGCAGGCCCTTGGGCTTTTGACCGGTTTAATCCAGGCATATATTTTCGCCATCCTGGCCATGGTGTACATTGCTGCGGCGACTCGTGTGCGCCACCAACAAGGACAAGCCGACCAGCAGGAAGAGAAAGGAGATCTGTCAGATGGATAACGTTGGTCTCATCGGGACGATTTCTATTATTGCGTCTGGGCTCACCATTGCTATCGGTTCCATAGGCCCAGCCTTAGGAGAAGGTCGGGCTCTGGCTCAGGCCTTAAGCTCCATCGCTCAGCAGCCGGACGAAGCTAACACGATTACCAGGACCCTCTTTGTTGGGCTGGCCATGGTGGAATCAACCGCCATTTACTGCTTTGTGGTGGCCATGATTCTCATCTTCGCCAATCCGTTCTGGGAACACGTTGTATCGAAGGCGGGAGGATAATCCGTGTTGATTGATTGGTTTACAGTCATTGCCCAGATCATCAATTTTCTGGTCCTTGTCTACCTGCTTAAGCGCTTTCTCTATAAGCCCATCGTCAAAGCCATGGATGAGCGAGAGGAACGGATTTCAGGCCGTTTAAAAGAGGCCGAAAGCAGGGAAGACGAAGCTCGGCAAGAACTGGAACGGTACCAGGGAAAAAACAAGGAGATAGACGATCGCCGCCAAGTCTTGCTGAACCAGATGAGAGAGGACATAGAGGCTCAGCGAAAAGCGCTGATCGGCCAGGCGCGCGACCAGGTCGAAGGGGTTCGGGCCAACTGGCACGAGGCATTAGAGCGGGAAAAAGACGCATTTCTTCAGGATCTCCGGGAGCGCACCGGCAGGCACACATATGCCATTGCTCGCCAAGCGTTAAACGACCTGGCAGACGTTGATGTGGAACATCAGATCATCCGCGTCTTTGTCGAACGTCTTCGCAGCCTCGATGAAGAGGAAAAAAGAGCACTCAGGAAATCTGTTGAACAGTCGAAGCAAGGCGTCAGGGTGATCAGTGCCTTTGAGATTCCTCAAGACATGTCCGATCAAATTGCCCATGTCTTGGAGGCATTCATGGCCGAACCTGTTGATCTGCAATTTGAGACGTCACCGGATGTGATTTGTGGGATCGAATTAAACGCCCATGGCCGCAAGATCGCGTGGAGCTTGCGGGACTACCTTGAGGGTCTAGAGACAACCTTGGCCCAAGTCCTGACGGGACAGCAAGAAAGGCAAGACAAAAAACAGCACCCCAGGGGCAAAGAGGGAGGTCGGCACGGCAAGGTCAAGGACTCTGGAGAAGGGGCAGCTCTTGAAAACGAGTGAACCATTAGAATCTTTTCTTGAAGAGACATTCGCCGCTCTTGATGGTGTGCTGGACGCTTACGGGGCGGAAATGAACGGCCAAGAGGTCGGTACGCTGAAGTCTCTGGGACACGGGATCGCTCGCGTCGAAGGCCTGCCGGGCGTGAGGTCAGAGGAACTCATCCTCTTTCCCGACAATGTGTTGGGCATGGTTTTTAACGTGGACGCCACGGAAGTCGGTGTGATTCTGCTCGGCGAAAGCCCTGCGCTCAAGGCCGGGGCGGAGGTGAAAAGGACGAGGCGGATCCTGGAAGTCCCCGTGGGTGAAGGATTGATCGGCCGACTGGTGGACCCCATGGGTCGTCCCCTGGACGGCCTCGGTCCAGTTGGGTGTGCGGAACGGCGGCCCGTTGAGCGGGAAGCCCCTGAAATTATGGATCGCGCTCCTGTCACCGTGCCGCTCCAGACCGGCCTCAAGGTGGTTGACGCATTGATCCCTATTGGCCGTGGTCAGCGAGAACTCATCCTCGGCGACCGACAGACCGGAAAAACCGCTATCGCTTTAGATACGATTATCAACCAGCGGGATAAGGGGGTACTCTGTGTCTACTGCGCTATTGGCCGGCAAAGTTCGTCGGTAGCCAAGCTCATTGAAGACTTACGAAAACATGATGCCATGGACTACTGCATCTTCGTCGTGGCCGAGGGGGAAGACCCTCCGGGTTTGCAGTACATTGCGCCCTATGCTGCGACCACGATGGCAGAGTATTTTGTTGAACAGGGACGGGATCTCCTGATCGTCTACGACGATCTGACACGCCATGCCCAGGCTTATCGGGAACTGTCACTTTTGCTGCGGCGGCCTCCCGGCCGAGAAGCTTTCCCCGGTGACATATTCTATATTCACGCCAGACTCCTTGAACGGGCCACCCATCTTCGAGAAGCGTTGGGAGGAGGCTCGTTGAGCGCCATGCCTATCGTGGAGACAGAGGCCCAGAATATGTCTGCTTACATCCCAACCAATATCATCTCCATTACTGACGGACAGATCTACCTCTCGCCAGATCTTTTTCAAAAGGGTGTGCTTCCGGCTATTGATGTGGGTAAATCCGTTTCCAGGGTTGGTGGAAAGACACAGCTTCCTGCCTATCGTGCCGTCGCCGGGCATCTTCGTCTGTCTTACTCTCAGTTCGAGGAACTGGAGACATTTGCCCGTTTCGGCACGCGCCTTGACGAGACCACGCGGAAGACCCTTGAACATGGTCGCCGCGTAAGAGAGGTTCTCAAACAACCCCAATATGCCCCCATGTCGGCCCCTGAACAGATTGCTGTCCTTTTGGCAGCCGCAGAGGGTGTCTTTGATGACCTTGAACCGGACCAGGTTCCAATGGCCGAACCGCTTTTGCAGAAAGCCGTGACCGCAGATCACCAGGATCTTTGTGCCCGTATTCAAGCTGGAGAAAATCTTAGTGAGCAGGATCGGACTGCGCTGCTGAACGCGGCCCGAGGTGTCGCCAGCCAAGAGAAGCCAGAACATGGAAATAGCCCTGAAAATCAGGTCCAGACAGAAGCCAACCCGATCAGTTGAGGTACCGTGGAAACCATCGAGTCTTTGAGACGGCGAATCAAGAGCGCCGAAGATCTGCACGCTGTGGTGAAGACTATGAAAGCCCTTGCCGCCGTGACGATCCGTCAGTACGAGAAGGCGGTAGAATCCCTTGGTGAATACAGCCGAACGGTCGAGTTGGGTTTCCAGGTGCTGCTAAAACAAAAGCCTCCCGGGGTTGGACTCACCCAACCGGCACTGAACGAGCGCCTCGGCGCCATCGTTTTCGGTTCGGACCAGGGGATGGTTGGACAGTTCAATGAAGTGATAGCGCGGCACGCAGCCCAAGAGCTGGAGCAAAGAAACGTCAGCCAGGACAATCTGAGCCTCTTGGCAGCGGGTGGCCGCGTTTTGGCCCGCCTTGAGGAAGCCGGGCAACCCGTTGAAGATCTCATCGCCCTGCCGGGTTCGGTGGCGGCTGTCACCCCCGTCGTTCAGCGTGTTGTGTTGAAAATCGAGTCGTGGCGCTCAAAGCGTGGCATTGATGAGGTCCTCCTTTTCTTTAACAGGCCCCTTTCCGGCGCTTCCTATCGGCCCCAGACTATCCAGCTTCTCCCCGTGGATATAGAGTGGTTCGGGGGTCTGGCCAGCAAACCCTGGCCATGCAGGGCGATTCCGTTCTTTACGATGGATTGGAACAGACTCTTTTCTTGGCTGATCCGGGAGTATCTCTTTGTGTCTCTCTACCGGGCGTTTGCTGAATCACTTGCCAGTGAAAATGCCAGCCGCCTGGCATCCATGCAGGTTGCTGAGAGAAACATTGAAAATCGCCTGGATGAACTCAACGCTCAATACCACCAACAACGGCAGAGTGCCATCGACGCTGAACTTTTCGACCTTGTGGCCGGTTTTGAGGCATTAGGCGGGGCAA
>Ga0315536_1001291_pt1 | contig 12668 bp, 13 predicted proteins | sample SalMarSW160230MG_FD_203093 | JGI IMG/M metagenome (GOLD analysis project Ga0315536, IMG submission 203093) | Salt marsh sediment microbial communities from the Plum Island Ecosystem LTER, Massachusetts, United States - Salt Marsh Sediment SW1602-30 ... | reverse complement strand
ATTATTCACGGCGAACATGGCTGGGAAATGCCCGATCCTCAAGGGCAAAATCCCAGGAGGGTGCTGGTAAGAAGGATTTTGTCTCTATGCGTAAGGGAATACACATGTGTTTCCAAACAGATCAAGACTTGGCTTGAAGAGACAGTTCGAATAGAAAAACCAATAACGCAGATATATAATGGTGTGGATACTGAATTGTATTCCCCTAATAGCCCCAACGAAGACATATGCAAAGAACTCAGTATTCCCTCCGATGCATTTGTCATCGGATGGGTGGGGCGACTGGATCCTATCAAAGATCACCCTACCCTTTTCCGGGCCTTCGAACTCGTGAGGCAAAAAGCTCTCAATACCCTTCTTCTTATTATAGGTGACGGTCCTGACCGATCACAGCTGCAAAAAGAGGCGCCAGAAGGCGTCAGTTTTCTCGGCAACCGTCCGGACGTACCTGAGCTTTTGAGAATGTTCGACGTTTTTGTTCTTCCGTCGAAAAATGAGGGGATTTCAAATACAATTCTTGAGGCAATGGCTACAGCTATCCCCGTGGTAGCCACAAAGGTAGGTGGGAACCCGGAGCTTGTCGAAGATGCATTCACCGGAGTTCTGGTGAAAGCGGGAGATTTTGAATCCATGGCCTCAGCCCTTTTAAATTATTATGAGAACCCAGCACTCAGGGCCCGGCATGGGAAGGCAGGCAGGGCTAGGGTCATGAAACACTTTAGTATAACGCAAATGGTTCAATCGTACGAATCGGTGTATAGGAGGGTGGCCTATTGGTCCGAGGCAGGAGCCTGAGAGAGATCTGTTTCAGGGGCATTCCTAGTGCCCTTGCATGCGACTTCTGATCAAGTACTTTGAAATGTTTGATTTTGGAAAGCACATATGCTATTGGGTGGATACAAGTGTAAGTATATTCAGACGATTAAAGAGCTAGGGTGATATGAGTGCACTAGAACAGAAGATAGCTGGCTATTTCAGGAAGAAACAGGAAGTAATTGCGGTCTATGTATTTGGGTCACATGCTCAAGGCAAAAAGCGTGAGTCGAGCGACATCGACGTTGGAATACTTCTGGATGGAAACAGCTCTGACTTTTGCAAAGGCAGAAGAACGGAATACATATTAGAACTGGGCCGGTCTACGAGAAAGGATATTGATCCTGTGATATTGAATTCTTCCAGCGAGGAACTCCTAAGGCAGGTATTTCTCAAAGGCAAATGCATCCTTGTCAACGATTCAAGAAAACTGGCCCAGTACAAAATGGTGATGTTTGCCAAGATAGCAGAATTTGGGTATTATCGACGTCAGATGCAATCGGGATTGATCAGAAAAATCATGGAGGCTTGAAACGTTGGCTGATCGTGATCTTCTCTTGGCAAAAGCTACATCTGTCCGAAGACACTTGAATCGCGTGATACAAAAACGCGATGTTGATCTACAGGCATTCTTGAAAGATGTTGACCGCCAGGAGAGTATTCTATTCAATCTACAAATGGCCATCCAAAATTGTATTGACATTGCAGCTCATATCATAAGCGATGAAGGCTTTGGAGTGCCAGGCAGCACTAACGAAATGTTCTACCTATTGGAAGAAAACGGATATATGGACGCAGAGCTTACAGAAAAAATGGTCAGTGCGGTGGGTTTTAGAAATCTCATTGTACACGAATATAGCAGAGTGCGATTGAAAGAGGTATTAGAAGTAGCGCACAAGAACATCGAAGACCTCAATGAATATCTGAGATCGATTCTTGCAAGATGCGGCCTGGTCGATTAGAGGGCAAACAAGTACAACTGAGGTGAATCTTGCACAGTTGTGCATCCGCGGGCGGAATTGAGTGGTTTCCCTTTGCCGTCGTCTCACCGGCACAGGGAAAAAGACTTATCTCTGCGCCCTCCGCGCCTCGAGAGAGAGAAACGAACGGGCGGTGAATCTTGAAGACGTTTTCTATGTGCCGCAGTTTTATCAGCATTGTCCTGATTTCAATACTACAAATCCTTTTTTGCACTTTAGCTCAGGCCTCCATTACTCCGTTCCAGGCTTCTCCCGATCAAGTCCTCGTACTTTATAATGAGGACTGGCCCAGAGATGTGGATGGGTCTGAACCTGGCCAGGACTCAAGAGAGGTTGCCGAGTACTACGTCAGGATGCATACTGATCCGACTACGGGGGAAAAGCCCTACATGCTGGGCCTGAGGTGCATACATGGAGAAAACCACCTGAACGACTGGGTTATCCGCGAAAAGAGTCAGGATAACAGAAACGGCGTCGTCTTTGTGGGCAAAGGCGACGCTCCCAAACCATGGGCAAGAAATTTGACGACTAAGGAAATATGGCCAAGAGACTCAAGGCATGTGGAAATTGTACTGGAGCCCGGCAAGGAACAAATAGATTGGAACTCGGTTGAGATTTGGTGTCAGTCCGATCAAACTGGGGAGAAAAAGCCTGTCTCTCCTACAGTCACAGGCATTCCCCGGAAAAAGGGCAGAGAATTAGTCCGCCCGAATATCGAGGAAGGCAAGGGCCGCTGTTACCAATTTGATGCGCATCAACTTTTCAAAGGCACGGTTTGGGTCATCTTCAAAGCAAAAGACACCTCAGGAAAGACTATTCGAGATCTTAAGCTGAAATACTATGATCTGGATGACTTTGAGTTCTCGGCAGTTGGACCAGACGGAATTTCGGACGAAAAGCATTTCCAGGAAGACGTTGCGATTCCAGTCAAGAGATTTCTCGAGGATCCCAAAAATGTCCTCCCAGATGGAACACTTCTAAAACACCATATTTTGTATATTGTTATTTGCCATGGGCTGCCCTTTTCATGCGAGGGTGTGTTTGGCATAGAAAGAGGAGTGACCGGAAGACCAGCCGATCATGGCGACCTGGCATCCCTGGAGCAACGCTTACAGACGCTTTATTATGACTGGGGGGGCACTATCACACCCCCTGTATTCTCCATGTTTATGTCTCAAGGTCCCGATTGGAAAAAGGGGGTTAGAAATTATCGAATTACAAATGCAATGCGGAATCCTCTTTTTGGTCAGCGATGGAATCCGTACATGCACCCAGACACATATTCTTTCCTCGCTAAGAACAAGGCTGTTCGTTCTATTGACCTCCCTCCCTTTTCTGAGCACAGATTATTGGCTAGCCCCTTTTTTTATGCATATGGTGTGAGCCGTATCGATGGGCAAGGCCCCAGAGAAGCCAAACGCCAAATTGATTACTCTTTGTATGCTTCCAAGTTCTTACGCCCAGAAATGGACAGCATCGTTCGAGATAATTTGAAGAAACAAGATAAGAATAGGGTCACAGATCTCACTGAAAAACTTAGAAAAGCCGAGGAGGAAGGCAGGTGGGGAGCGGATGAAGAAGAAGCGCTGGGTTTCACGGTGGTCACCAAGTACAGCGGACAAGGCGTTCCCTTCCTGAAAAGGCGGGCCCGGGATGCTTCAGCGACCCGATCACAAACAGACAAAATGACAAAGCAAGACTTTGTTGGGTACTACCCCGGAGCAATGGATCGGACTGTTGTGAGCTCCAATGGCTGGAATATGGGTCGATCTGCAGGTATATGGCAACAGGTAGGTCAGGGAGTAACCATAAGTGCGTGTGGCGGTCCAGCCTATGGTGGCGGTCCACATATTACGAATGCTACTTTTTGGGACAATCGAATACTCTTGCGATACCTGTTCCGCGGTCGCGATCTTGGAGAGTGTTTTCTACTTTCTACTTGCTATGTGAATTGGTCTACATCGTTGCTTGGTGACCCGCTGCTCCATCCCGATCTTTCAAAGACCGTTTTGGATGATACGCCCCCGGATGTGACTGGAAAAGAGAGTATAAGAATTGCCCTAAAACCTGCGATGGGGAAATATACGGGAACTATGATAATTCCTGTTGTTTCAACGGCCGCTAGCCCCGAGGTCGCCGAGCTTGTTGTCTATTACTCAGAGAAAGGCCGCGATATGGAGCAGATAAGCCATTGGCCTATTTACTCCACGCAGCCGTATGTAGTCCTGCGCAATCTTGAAGCGGAAAGCACTTATACATATCGACCCCTCCTGACCGATCCTTATGGAAACACAACAGACGTGTCCAAGATTTTTGGAGAGCTTTCTTTTCGCACCCCTCCCCTTCCCAATACTGAGATGAAGTCGCACAAAGCAAAGAAACGAAGCAAGGGCTGGGAAATAGACTTCCGGGGTCTTGGCAAGCTGGCTGAGCGGGGAACGATCGAAGTCGATTTTGTTGCTGGCGAAAACGGGCTCATACCGTCCATTCTTTCAAAAAACTTAAATATTCGTGTTCAAAAGTCGCATAAGGGGAAGATCCAGGTTTCTATGGAAGTCGGAGAACCCAAGCAGACATGGCTCTTTAAGTCCCCGCTTCAAAAAGCAGAGGAAGGGAAGCTTATCTTGCGCTGGCGTCGTTTTCCACTGACACGAGAGGTGTTGTTGAAAGCCAAAACCGGGAGTGAGTTCACGTTGGTTGCAGATGTGAGAACACCATGGGAAGACAAAAAGCTGGAAGGTCCCATAATGATAAAAGAAGCACATGGGCTGAAAATCCTTGGCGCGAACATCTTGGATGATTCGCTCCCCGCGTCACCACAGGCCTGTGGAATTACAGTGCCTCCCAGTGATGAAGCTGTGTGGGAAAAGGCCAACACGGAATAGACCAGTGTCAATAGGCTTTTTGGGATGGGATCTGCAGAATATCCAGAATTCCTTTCTGCCGAGATCTTTGCATAACCTCATCTCGCTCTTTGCGCATTTTTCGGTAGAGAATAAGCCATGAATCAAAAATTAGTCAAATACATCATCTTGCCACTTCACGAGAAGATAATCGGTCGCAAGACCTTCCAGTACATGAAAGAACTGGAAAGACTCCAGTGGACAACCCCGGAAAAGCTTGAAGAGCTGAAATTCGAGAAACTGAAACAGCTGCTACTGCATACCAAGAACAAGATTCCCTTTTATGCTAAGCGTTTTGCCGAGGCAGGTTTTGACCCAGCAAAGATGCAAAGTGTTGAAGACTTCAAAATCTTGCCTCTCGTCACAAAAGCCGAAATTCGCCACAATTTACATGAGATGATGTGGGCGGCCTCTCCTGGCGGATTGCAGCGTTACAACACAGGGGGATCCTCGGGAGAGCCCCTTGTCTTCTATTTTGATCGCAGAAGGCAGGCGTATGATGCCGCAGCAAGGGCCATGACTCACCGCTGGTGGGGAATAGATGTTGGGGACAAGGAGCTGTATCTTTGGGGATCTCCTTTGGAGATTACGAAGCAAGACAAGATTAAGGACCTGCGTGATCGGCTGACCAACGAACTGCTCATCAGTGCTTTTGAGATTTCTCCTCACAGCATAGCGGGCTTTGTCAAACAGTTCAGAAAATTCAGACCAAGGTGTGTGTTCGGGTATCCCAGTACTATCGCTCTTTTCTGCCAAATGGCGGAGAAACAAGGTTTTCATCTGCGTGAGCTGGGCGTTCAGGTAGTGTTTTGCACGGCAGAAGTGCTTTACGACCACCAGCGAGGAACCATTAGCGAGTATTTTGGGGGGATACCCGTGGTGGATTCTTACGGCAGTCGCGAGGGCGGCTTTATCAGCCATGAGTGCTGTGAAGGCACATATCATGTCATGGATCCAAATTATGTGATCGAATATCTAAGGGATGGGAAAGAAACGGCTCCAGGAGAAGACGGAGAGGTCGTGATTACTCATCTTGATGCTTGGGGCATGCCCTTTATTCGTTACCGAACCGGAGATGTGGCTCAGCCCGGCAAGGGAGCCTGCAAGTGCGGCCGTGGATTCAGTTCCATGCAGAACATCAGAGGTCGGACCACGGACTTCATAGTGACACCCGATGGCAGGTGGCAGCATGCCCTTTCGATCATCTATGTGGTTCGTGATATTGAGGGCGTGGCACAGTTTAAGATCATCCAGGAGGAAGTCGACGACATAAGGGTCCTAATCAAGGTGCATAAAGATATTTACCCACCAGATGGCAACGAACGCATCGTCAAAGGTTTCAAAAAGCGAATGGGCGAAAAGGTAAGAGTGACCGTAGAAATGACAGATGAGATTCCTGGTGATGCGTCTGGAAAATATCGATATGTCGTGTCAAGAGTGGCAGAGCGTGGGTTTCACAGGTGATAAGCATCATTGACACGCTTGCCCCCAGTTTTCCCTCACCTCTGATTTCCCCCCATTTTATCCATGTCCGCCCAAAGCAGTTTCGGAAAGAACCAACATCACCCGATTCACCTGCCCCACGGCCCCTACTCCCTGCCGCCCCATGTTAGAGTGCCTTCCTAAAACTCCAATCTCTTAATTCTTTGAGACCTTTGAAAAACTCATTTGAACGACCATCATGAACTTTTTGGGGTACCCATCTCTCCGAGCCGTCGGCTTTCCGAGCCAGGGGCCGGGCGAAGCGAACGGCCCGCTCAGCGGGCAAATCGCCAGCTGTTTGGTCCGCCGTAGGCGGAGAGTTCTTGCAATTTAGCGAGCGAGCCCTTAGATGGGTCAAAGAGCTCATACGAATGAGTGAAAAGGAGTTTTTCAAAGGTCTTCTCTTCGGAACCCTTTCTTCTGGCAGAACATATTTTAGTGTGCTATAGGTAACAATCTGATGGGGACTTTTAGTGCATAACCTCATCTCGCTCTTCGGTATGAGGTTTTTGACCCATCTACGTGCTCACTGCAAGATTTCGGTTCTTGAACACAGAAGGAAATATGACAGAAAGAAAAGTTCGCATGGCGCGGATGGTACGAATTGACGAGGCTGATCGCTCGTTTGACCTCACTTTCTGGGAAAGGGTGGGAGCTGACGGTCGGTTTGCAGCTGCATGGCAAATGGTTTTGGAAGTAGATGCAATAAGAGGAAAGGATGTCAGTCAACCAAGACTTCAAAGATCTGTTCAGAATCTTGAAAGACTGCGAAGTTAGGTATCTGGTTGCCGGTGCCTACGCCGTAATCTATCACACAGAACCCCGGTATACAAAGGACCTGGATATCTGGGTGGAGCCAACGCCTGAAAATGCTGAGAAGGTTTGGTCTGAAGATATTTGGCGCCCCGCTGAGAGATATTTCGGTCAAAAATTTTTGCGACAAAGAACTCGTATACCAGATCGGGGTAGCACCTAATCGGATTGATGTCATGATGGACATACCCGGCGTGAGTTTCTCAGGCGCCTGGAAAAATCGAATCAAGAGCACTTACGACAATGAGCCTGCCAATATCATGGGCATTGAGGACTTGATTCAAGCAAAAAAGACATCGAATCGAGATCAGGATCGGCTCGATTTGCGGAATTTAGAGCTGAAACGTGAAAGTAAGCCCTAACGTTGCAAAAGTCGAGGATGCTCGAGATGCTAGGCGTCCAAGGGTAAGGAGTTTTGCAAAGGTCTCAAGATTTTTCAATTATTTCCGCTATGCCCCGAGGGCATTGACGGTTAATAGCTGGCCAGGTCGGCCAGCTATTTGTCTGCGTGTGTCTGCGGTTAATTACTCTAAAAAGTTAAGATGTGAGCAACTGCTGTAATTTTACCAGGCACGCCATGACCATCAATGCAATGCCGCCGATAAACAGTGTAACAACCTGGAACTTAAAAAGGTAAAAGCTACCGGCCAACCTAGCCAATCCCGCCACAAGGCATATCAAAATCCCAAGCCCCCCGGCGATGTTTCCAAGAATCCCCAATAGTTTCTTCATACGCTTCTCCTTTTACGGTTCTTCTCCAGATTAGTTGATGCAAGGGGTTCGAGGATTCAAGGATTCAAGGGGTCGAGTGGTTTTCTTTCTAACGATTTAATGAGTCCTTTTAGCATCCTCTCAACCTCTCCTATTCCCTCCTGTAGGATGTCCAATTTACCAGTCTCAATATAACCCAGGTCTCCAGATAGTAATATCTGGGTTTCCATTTCACAATTTGAACCATAAGCTATATATAAAAACCGAATATATTCCAGGCTTGTTTTTCTTCCATATCCTTCTGCTATGTTACTAGGGACAGAGACCGCGGCCCTCTCCCTGACCCCTTGACCCCTTGAATCCTGATGCTCCTACCAACACTCTTTTCGAGATGATCCCCTTTTACTAATGGGGAAATAAAACGGATTGCATATATTTATATGCGTCTGCGGCTTTCATAGTCAAGCATTCACTGCCAATTCTCCAGATTGATCGGGATCACTCGACGCACAGCGTCTGCGGACAAGTGAGAAGGGGTTATGCAAAGGTCTCAGAAACCACCCTCTGCGTTCTCAGCGTCTTCAACGACCACAGCGACTGGCCGGTTAATCCACTTACGCCTTCTCCTTTCTGCGTTTGATCGCCTTGCGGATCAGGTGCGGGATCAGCAGGTACATCGGCATCCGCAGGCTGTGTGAGCGAACGTACAAAAGCCAACGGGCAAACCCGGTAAAAGGGGTGTCGCAACTCGGATGTGCCGGCGCCAGGGCGCGAATAAACAACGCATCCATCAGTACCGGCGCAAGCCCACCCGGGCGCCCGATGCGGATGTCTTGCCGGGCAGGCTCAGGTACCGCTGTGCCGAGGATTGCGTGCGTATAGCGCAAGGCATAATAAAGGGGCCGAGTGAGACCCAGTTCCCTGGACCGCTCGACCAGTTGCCCCCAGAAGGCCTCATCGCGTCCAAAGTGACGAAGCAGACTGTCGATGTCCACCAGATCCCGCAGCCCGTGCTCGAGCTCCCCGTCGTGGAAAAGGTGAGTCGCGCTGTGTAGCACCATATCAGTGGGAGTCAACACTCTCAAGCAGCCCTGTCCGTCCACGGCCAGCGATGCCATAATCAGCTTGTGGGGATCGGGCGACAGGCGCGAGGTTTCCGGCAGGATTGCATGGTGTACGTCCAACACACTCCGACGCTTAATATGTCGCAGTGGAGGAAGTTCATGCATCCACTGCCTGTAGTAGCGTTGGTCATAGGCATCGAGATGGGTCAATACCCAGCCCCGGAGGCCTAGCGCTTTCTCCACTGCATCAAGGCGCGCCTTTGGCACGAGGATGTCCATATCGTGAAACAGCCGCCCACGCCCTGTCGGTAGCCCACTTAAGACATAGGCACCGCCCTTGAGAAGGATCACAGGAACATTGAGATCTTCAAGGGCCTGACGTATCTGGTATGCCTCCCAGCGTACACTTCGCTCATGGGCTTCTGCCACGGCACGTTCAGACTTCAAGTGTCTGCGGGCTTTTGACGGAACTTCGCCAAGCAAGCCTTGTTCTTCCAGCACGAAACAAATGCGTGCCAGCAGATCCGCCCACCGAGCCTGCCGTACGAGCAGATCCCAGTCAACGAGCCGGAGTGAAGTTATGGACTCGGGAGTTCGAAGAACGTTTACTAGTAGGTTACGTGTTTGAATCATAGGCCTTGGTTAATTCGTCAACCTGGTCAATTCGTCAAATAGTAGAGTGGTTCAATTTGACAAGGCTGTGCCCAAACAACTTCGCAATCAAGTTCTGAGAAACTGGCAACATCTTGTTTAGCAATTTGCAAAACAACAAGATTGCCTGATAAAGGATACGCGCTGAGATCGCAATTAAGGAGGTGTGAAATCGTTAGAAATAAAAGCACTCGACCCCTTGCACCCTTGACCCCTCGAACCCTTTCCATCAACTAATCGGGAGAAGACCCTCATCTAATAATGTATCAAAAACGCCCACAGCCTGATCCAGATCGCTATAAGTAAAATCATAGCAGTCGCAGGTGTCGATTAAGTCCGCTGCGGTTTGAAACCCACGCTCGCCGAGCAAACTGCAATTAAAAGCATTCCTGACTATGTGCAAAAGGGTCTGGGCTTTTGATCTGCGCTCAAGTCGTGCTGGGGCGCCCGCGTCATATCTTGCGTAGACCACCCAGGCGGCCGTCGCATGCTCATCGACGCGCGCCATACTTTCATCAGGCACTTTCATGTGTGCCACCGTACCTTTGGTGGTATCTGCCGACTCAGGACCGATGGTGACGCCAGGTGCGAATTTTCGGATCACGTCAATAGACTCGTTCTTGAGGCTCACAGGTCTGGGCATTGGCGTAAGCCGCCCGTCTTGTGGGGAAATCAAGGCCAACTCATCCGATAACAGGCGCCAGCCGCCGGCCACAAGGCCTGCGCAAAGGGTGCTCTTGCCGGAACCCGGCGGCCCGGGCATGATAACGGCGTGACCTCCTTTCTCGATAACGGCAGCGTGAAGGATTAAGTACTGGTTGGCGTACTGTGCGACACACCAGTTCAGTCCCCACTCGAAAAAAGGATATGCCTGGGCCAGAGGCAATGGTTTGAAGGGGACATGTCCGTCGAAGAAAAACAAGACTTGGGGACGGAACCAGCGTCGCAGACCCCTGGGCGGCGCAAGGTGCACGTGGAAGTCCGCAAATGTCGAGTCTTTTTCTATGGGATACCCGGCATACAACAGCCGGATGCCTCTTACGACACTCGGGATGGTTGATTGGATGCGTGTGACAAATGGGCCGATCCCGAGGTTGAGCCCTTGGTCCCGCAGTTGCCGAGCCAACTCGCTTGGCGACAGGCTAGATATACTTTGAATGGTCATAGAACGGTCTTTTGGTCCCTCTCTGAGTTCTCTGCGTCTGGACGAGTCTTGATGGAATCGGGACGAGTGGGCGGTTGGAAATGCAAACAATAATATGCTCTCCTTAGCAACTATTTTATACGTTCAACAAGACCGAGTCTATGAAAGTCAGGAACAAGCCTTTCCAAGTAGGCGGAAAGCTTGTCATCCAGCTTGATTTCCAGAGATGCGGCCACCTTGCGTGCCAGCTCTAAAAGGTTTGCAGATTCTCGTTCAAGGCTCTGCAGGGCTTCTGCGGCCACAACATCGAGCAGGTGGGTATCCCCGGAACCGCTGTTATAGACGACGAACTCGTCGTCCCATGACTGCCAGTGTAGCGAGAATCCCGAAGGCACCTTCCATCTTGGAGGTTTGGGCGAAAGCATATTGAGAGGATTGTTGGCAGGAAGAAACTCAGAGCGTGTCGGCTACCAAGCGCCGGGGTCGCACCCCCCACGGCCGTCAAGTTCTGAGAGCAGGTTCAAAACTCTACCCAGTGGGGAAACGGACAGTGGCCCATTGTATTTATGTCCGCGAGATCCCCTTGGACAGCCGTATAGTTACCCGTAGACAGCGCGTCATGAACCATGGCGATAATTTGCCCTTCGGTATAACCAAAATTTAACATACCCATAGACGCGGCTGCCGCATTCAACAGCGCGCCGACGGCCTGAAAACCAAAATTTTCTAACTGCCCGTCATGAGTAGGAGGTTTTTTGTGTATATGGATCACCTCGTCCAAAGTGGTGCAGTTGTCCTGGGTAAAAAACCAGTGAGATGTACCGAAGACCGAGTTGAACTCCTCGGTACGTGAATATTTAGGCCACGCAGCCTTCATCCAAAACCCTGGAGTGCAGGCTTCACAGGGCGGCCCCTCATCTGAAAGGTTCCCCGACAGTATCCCAGACAGGGTACAATTTCTGGCCCAAACCGGCCGGCTGGCCACTGTCAAAATAACAGGCGCGGTAACGATAGCCTTCTTGATGAACTGCCGACGTCCCTTGGCCGAAGATTCTGTCTCGGGTGAATGATCCTCTGGTGTCGCCGCGTGGTCAGCTCCGGATCGGTTTCCTTGGTCATGGCTCATAGGTTACCTCACAAAGAAGTCAGCTTTGAAAGATTCTTTCGAGTCGACCGATAGGCCAGACTCGTGGTGGCGTCAACTGGATTAGTTGTGGATCTGCAAGAATTAGGCCCGACAAGCCTGTTTGGAACCCTTAATCTACAATATCCAATACTTAATCCATATCAAAGAATACCAGTCGTAAAGAAACTGTGAAAAAAACTAACAAACCTTATGAAAGAATTACATAGGCTTGTATACTAAATTACCATATTCTACCATAAGATTTATGAATTAAGGGGTCAAGGGGTCGAGGATTCGACAAGATTCCCTTCCTTGAGCCCTCGCACCCTTTGCATCGACAAATCGGGAGAAAGACATAAATTTTTTTCTTGCACCAACAGGGATCTTGCTGATAATATTTTGAATAAGACACAATAATGACGATGCACGGAGGCTCACATGAGGTTTGTTAATTCCAGTTCTTTGCGTTTGGTCCCCTTGCTTTTGCTGGTTTTGTTTTCCTGTAACCGCAGCCCGGCGGAGACCCGTGCCAAGCATATGGAGCGCGGAGACGGCTACTTTGAAAAACAGGAGTTCAACAAAGCCATCATTGAATACAAAAACGCCATCAAGGCTGCACCAGGATTTCCGCCGGCCTATTATCAGCTTGGCCTCGCCTATCTAAAGGCGGGACAGCCAAAACAAGCCTTTCCGGCGTTTTTCAGAGCGGTGGACCTCGACCCCGACAATCTGGATGCGCAGCTCATATTGGGTCAATTCTATCTGCTGAGCAAACAAACCAAGGAAGCGGCGGAAAAGGCGGCTTTCATCCTAGAGAAAGAACCAGAAAACATCGACGCATTGTTTCTTCAGATGGCGACGCTCCTGCTGAATGGCAAACCCGATAAAGCGACCCAGGTCCTTGAAAAGATTACCACTCTAGACGAAAAAAATGTCAGGGCCTACATGACATTAGCGCGCATTGCCGGCATTCAAAAAAAA